>Ga0105242_10000244_pt1 | contig 42844 bp, 42 predicted proteins | sample KBSM24metaG_FD_81521 | JGI IMG/M metagenome (GOLD analysis project Ga0105242, IMG submission 81521) | Miscanthus rhizosphere microbial communities from Kellogg Biological Station, Michigan, USA - KBS M2-4 metaG | ecosystem: Host-associated > Plants > Roots > Rhizosphere > Soil | place...
GAGGCTTTCGCGTGGCACGCGGCGAACCTAATCCGCACAACAACCCGAGGCAAGCAAGCGCGCCGATTCGGTCTGCGAATCGCGCTCGCGGTGAACGACAGTGCTCCATTTCGCCCTTTGCGCCGCGGCGAAACGTCGTTGCGCAGCGGGCTCTGCTTGCTTGACAAATTGACCAGCCCTACCTATATAGGGCCCCGCAAGTCGGATGGCTTGCCCAGCACCGGAAGTGCAGGATCGAATCACCCCGTAGGAGGCAGCTCGAATGGCCAGAGGGAAGGTGAAGTGGTTCAATGATGCCAAGGGCTACGGCTTCATCGAACAAGACAGCGGAGAGGACGTCTTCGTGCACTTCTCCGCCATCAGCATGGAAGGCTTCAAGACGCTCGCCGAAGGACAAGAGGTCGAATTCGAGATCCGCACGGGCGAAAAGGGGTTGCACGCCGCCAACGTGGTCCGGGTCTGACGTAGCCGCCTCCACGGACGAAACGACCTTGCACCGCCCGCCGACCACCAGGCGGGCGGTGCGGCGTTTTGGGGGCCAGTCATTCGGGGATTGAACGCACCGCGTCGCGCCTCGACCTTTCGTTCATGCTGCACTGCACTCTCATCGTCGGGCGCACGCTCGTATCGTCGTGACCACACCGCCGCCGCCTCCCTCGCCGCGCCTATTCCTGGTGGACGGCTACGCGCTCATCTATCGCGCGTTCTTCGCGCTCATCTCGCGTCCGCTCACGACGAGCCGCGGCGAGAACACGTCGGCGTCGTGGGGCGTCGTGAACTTTTTGCAGCGTCTCCTCGAGACGCACCGCCCCGACTACCTCGGGTGGGTGCACGATTCCGGTCTCTCCCATCGCCACGAGCGATATCCCGCCTACAAGGCGACGCGTGAAAAGCTGACCGAAGAGCTGCAATCGGATTTCGATCGCGGCATGGAACGGATCCGCGACGTCCTCGACGCGCACCGCATTCCAATTATTACATTAGCAGGCTATGAAGCCGACGACGTCATCGGGACGCTGGCCCGGCAGGCCGTCGACGCCGGGACCAACGTCGTCGTCGTGTCGGGCGACAAGGACTTTCAGCAACTGGTGCGGCCCGGCCTCTGGCTCCTCAATCCGGGACGCGGCGGGCCGGCCAGCGTCGAGGAGCATTGGGTCGGCGTCGAGAACGGCGCCGAACGGCTCGGGGTTCCTCCCGCGCTCGTCACCGACTACCTCGCCCTCGTCGGTGATTCGTCCGACAACGTTCCCGGTGTCAAAGGCATCGGCGAGAAGACCGCCCAGGAGCTCGTGACCGCCTATGGCACCGTCGAGAACATTCTCGCGCACGCCGCCGAGCTCACGAAGAAGCGGCCGCGCGAGGCGTTGCTCGAGCAAGGTGACCTCGCGCTCCTGTCCAAGGAGCTCGTCACCATTCGCGACGATCTCCCGATCGCGCTCGACCTCGACGCCATGCGTCTCGCCGCGCCGGACTACGCGCGTCTGCGAACGTTGTACGTCGAGCTGGAGTTCCACACGCTCGCCAAGAATCTGCCCACGGCAGAATCGGCCAGCGCGGTTGTGGCAGAGCAGCCCGCGGCCCCAGCGGCGCGGTACACCACCGTCGACACGCTGCCGGCGCTCGAAAAGTTCATCGCCCGCGCGCGCCGCGCGCCCGACATCGCCATCGACACCGAGACCGTCGTCGATATCGACGCTCCGCAGCCGCTCGATCCCTTGCGCGCGCGACTCGTCGGGCTCGCGGTGAGCGTCGCCGCCGGCGAAGCCTATTATCTGCCGCTCGCGCACTCGGCTCGCGTCGAGAAGCAGGGAGATCTGGGACTCGGCGACGCATTGTTACCGGAGCTCGTGCCCGTTGCCGCGCCCAAGGCGCGGGCAAAGAAAGCCACCGAGCCGACAAGCATCGCGGCCCGCGCGCTGGCGGAAGGTCCGGCGGGCATCAAGAATCTGCCCGCGCTCGATGATCCGTCGATGCGGTCACTCGTCGAGCTCCTCGAGGACGCCACCGTCAAGAAGACCGCGCAGAACGCGAAGTTCGATCTGCTCGTGCTTCGCACAGCGGGTGTAACGCTTCGCGGGCTCGACTTCGATACGATGATCGCGAGTTACGTGCTCGATCCGGGCCGCCGATCGCACGGACTGGATCTCCTCGCGCTCGAGTTCCTGAATCACAAGATGACGTCGGTCGACGAGCTGTGCGGGAAGGGCAAGGATGCGATCCCGTACGACCAGGTCCCGATCGAATGCGCCCGCGACTTTGCGTGCGAGGACGCCGATATGACCTGGCGACTTCGCGAGCTCTTCGAACCACAGCTCGAGGCGCTCCAACTCACGCGCCTGTTTCACGACGTGGAAATCCCGCTCGTCGAGGTTCTCGCCGAGATGGAGTGGGCTGGCATCACCATCGATCTCGACTGGTTCCAGTCCCTCAAGGAACGGTTCGAACGCGAGCGAAAGCGCGTCGAACAAGAGATCTACGCCGCGGCCGGCGAGGAATTCAACATCAATTCCAATCCCAAGCTGCGTGAGATTCTCTTCGATCGATTGGGCCTCCCCGTGCTGAAAAAAACACCGACCGGTCCGTCCACGGACGCCAGCGTGCTTCAGCAGCTCGCCGACGAGGGTCACCAGCTGCCCGTGCTCCTGATGGAGTATCGCGAGATTGCAAAGCTCGAGAGCACCTATATCGACGCGCTTCCGGCATACGTCCACCCGCGCACACGTCGCGTTCACACGTCGTTCAGTCAAACCACGGCGGCCACGGGACGGCTGTCATCGAGTGAGCCGAACCTCCAGAACATTCCGATTCGTCGTGAGCTGGGCCGCGACATCCGCCGCGGCTTCATTCCACGCCGCGGCTGGACGCTTGTCGCGGCGGACTACTCACAGATCGAATTGCGCCTCCTCGCGCACCTCTCGGACGACCCGGCGTTCGTCCAGGCCTTCCGCGCCGGCGGGGACATTCATCGCCAGACCGCGGCGCTGATCTTCGATGTTCCGATCGAGCAGGTGACGAAGGAGATGCGTGCGCGAGCCAAGACCATCAACTTCGCGACGATCTACGGTCAGGGGCCTCACGCGTTGTCACGACAACTCAAGATCGCCCACGCGGAAGCGAAAGAGTTCATCGAACGCTATTTCCAGCGTTTTCATCGCGTTCGGGAATATCTGGACTCGATGGTGTCGTTCGCGCGAGAGCACGGCTACGTCCAAACGATCTTCAACCGGCGGCGTTACATCCCGGAGCTTCGCGACCGGAACTTCAACATCCGCGCGTTTGGCGAGCGCACGGCGGCCAACTCTCCGATTCAGGGTTCTGCGGCCGACCTGATCAAGATCGCCATGATTCGTATTCATGAGGCGCTCTCGGCGCGCGAACTCAGCGCCAAGATGCTGCTCCAAGTGCACGACGAGCTGGTGTTCGAGGTCCCGGCTCCGGAGCTCGAGGACGTGAAAGCCCTGGTTGTCTACGAGATGGAGCATGCCGCTACCCTCGCGGTACCCCTCGTGGTGGATATCGCGGCGGGAGACAACTGGCTCGCCACAAAGGCCGAATAGCCGAGCCCTACGAGGGGAGTTGCCACCCTCGCACCTTGCGACATAAGCCGCAATTCGACGGGAAACAAACGTATCCTTCGTCGGAAATTGGGCCCCATTAAATCATAAACGATGGCATGGCGGGCTGTTACGTCGCTATGCCAAAGCGGGCACTGCCTTTGCCTTTAAGGGGGGCGCCAGATGTCGGCAGGAGGGTCGTCATGAAGTTTCTCCCCCAGAAGCGTACCCGATTCCCAGGTCGTCCCACGATGCGAGCCCAACGACGCGGCTTCACGCTCATCGAGCTACTCATAGTTGTCGTGATCATCGGCATTCTTGCCGCGATCGCGATACCGAAATTCCAAGCGACGAAGGGAAAGGCCTACTACGCCGGCATGCGCAGCGACCTGCACAACCTGATGACGGCGCAAGAGGGGTACTTCTACGACCACACGACGTATACCGCAGCCGTAGATTCTCTGCAGTTCAAGACCACGAGGGGCGACTCCGTTGAGATCGTCCAAGCGACGCCTACGGGGTGGGCAGCCACCTCGACGAACCCGCTTTCCTATCCTCATTTCTGCGCGTTGTTCATGGGGTCTGCGACAGCGGTCTCGCCAGCAACCGTGGCCGGAGTCGTCGCCTGCAACTAACCGGGCCGCGACGTGAGCGGCGTCGCGCCACCGTTTAAGGAGTTCACAAGACTTCGCGATGGAATGATCCACGCCATGGACGGCGGTCTTTGGCTGCATCGTCATCTTTGGCAGGGACGACGAATGGCCCATCTCGTCTCCACAAATCGCGAACGCTTGCTCGAATACGGCCGAGTCGTCGGCCTACCCGAACATCGTCTTCAGTTCAAGCCATTGAAGGATCCGCGCACCGGAATCCGCCGCGACGCCTGGCATTGGGACCTCGGTGGTCCGGTCCTCCCGGCCCCCACGCCGCGCCACTAGGCGTCCGTCGCCGCACGTTCCGCACTGAACGCGTCGTCCAGCGCCAATACCTCGGCGCGAAGGAGCGCCAACTCACTGGTGAGCGCCTCGCGCAGATCGCGGTCGGCCGACAGAAGAAAGAACGCCCGCGCTCGTCGCGCCGCGCGCCGCAACCGGTCGCTCAGAAGGAAGTTCACGTCGGCCGCCAGCGGCAGGCTCGCAAGGTAGAGAATTGCGATGAGCGGCGTCGTGAGCACACCCACCACGACGGTTTGTGCCAGGTAGGCAATCGCAACCAGCGCTGTCCCGGCGATCAGGGTTCGCATTGCCGGATCCGCCGCGCTGTCGACCGAGCGCGTGGCGATCGCCTCGGCAGCGCGGAACGGAATCAGGTGATTCAAACGGCCCCAGAGCGCGATCGGGCCTGCCGCGAGCAACAACCAGCCCTCGCGCAACGTGAAACGCAATCCGGCCCGTACGCTCAGATCGATCCCGATGTCGTCGAGAGGAATTCCGCGGGCCGATGCAACTCGGTGCAGCGCCTCGAGGCGTTCCACGACGGCGTCGGCGCGAGATCGAAGCTCCGGATCGGCGGTATTGAGACTCACCGAAAGCTCTTCGATGCGTCGCGCGATGCCAGTCTCAACGCCGAGCTCCCGATCCACCTCGCCGAGTGGCCGCGAGGGTTCAATGAGGGCGGCAATGGTCGACGCGAGTCTGACAGTCCGCGCCGCCTCCTCGGCCGACGTGTAGTTGAGCGTCACGGCGCGAAGGCGCGCGTCGATCTCACCGGTCAAATCCTCTACCGGCCGCGCGTGTTGCGCCGCGCACCATTGTTCCATCCGGAGCGGCTCGCCGATCTGCACCAAGACTCGCGTGCGCGGCGTGTCCTTTCGCTCGAATGTCAAACCGATCGGAACGATGGCCAGCATGGGTGCCGCGCCGCTGCCGCACGCGTCGAGTGCCATCCGCGCCGCGCCTGTTCTCAGCGGAGCCATGGCCGGTTCGTCGTGCGACTTCCCTTCGGGGAAGATCAGCACGGCCTTTCCCGACTGTAGCGCCTGGCGGACCGCTAGAAAGGTGTCTTCGTTGCGCGATCGATCGACGTGGCCTTGCGCGGTTTTCTCGTCGCTCGCACGGCGGAGCGGAACAACTCCGACCCATCGCAACAACATCGCGGCAACTGGGTTGCCAAAAATCGTCGCCTTTGCCGTGAGAAGGACTCGGCGAGGGACCACCCAGCCCACCAGTAAGGCATCGACCAACGCGTTCGGGTGGTTGACGACGAAGAGAACGGCTCCGCGCCGCGGGATGCGATCACGCCCCTCGACCTGAATCGATCGATAAAACCATCGAAGAGCGACACCGGCAAGCGCTCGGAGAAGCGCGTACATGATTGGAGCCTATCACCCCGGTTGACGGTCGCGAGATACGTCGCGTGACGTAGCCGTCGTTTCGCCGACGTTGACGGACGGTAAGGCGGCCACAAATTAGGGCAAATGAATATTTTCCGCGCCTCCGCGGAGATCGCCCTGTTCCTACTCGTCGTGGGATGCCGACGAGATCGTCCGCCGGGCCGGGTGGAAACCACTGCGGCACCGCCACCACAGCCGGCCGATTCGTCGCCCACGGCACCGGTGAACTGGAATGTCGGTGCCGGCCCGGTATTGCTGGTATCGGCGGACGGGCCGACACGGGCCCTGCTCATCGCGCCGGCCGAAAACGCCCGAGCTACGCTTGCCTCCCTGCCTCATCCGGCGTCCGCTACGCTCTTCAGTCGGGCGGGTGTCGTGCAAACCGCCGATTTGCCGTCCGTCGCCGACTCGGCCGGATGCATCGTCGCGTTGCTCAGCGCGGCTCCGCCGCCGCGGCCGTGGAATGTCGGTTTCATTGGCGGCGTTGTCGCACCGCTACCCGTCGATTCGATCGGGTCCCTGTCCAACACGGATTCATCCAGATACGCCACGTGGCTGAATCGTCTCGCGTCGGCGCTTCCGAACGATTCGTCGGGACGTTTCTCCGGATTGCCGTTTGTCGTTCGCTCCATTTCGCGGTTCCTCATTCCCGACGGGCCGCAGATCATCGTTGGAACGCTGAGTCGGCAACTCAATCAAGAGGCGACGCCACTACAGGAGCGAACGTTTCTCATCGCCGAACAACCTCGCGGTGATTCGACGATCGCCGCCGCCTACGGCGAACGCGCCTACGGCGACGAGGAAACGATCGAAAGCCGAGAGTTGCTCGCCGCACTGCTTATTGGGGAATCGCGCACGCCTGCCATCGTGGTCTCTCGCGATTTCGGCAATGACGCGGCGTACGCGCTGTTCGAGCGTGTCGGCGAGACAAAATGGCGAATCCAATGGTCGAGCGCCCGACGCCATTGCGGCCCGTAGCCCCGGCGAACTACGGTTCGTCGACTTTGGCGAGCGCCGCCGGCGCGCGCGTCCGGCCCGCCACGCCGGCCAGCGCCAAAAGTGTCAGCACATACGGAAGCGCGAGAAAGAGCTGATAGGGCAGCCCCAAACCAGCTGCCTGTAACAAGTACTGGACGGCGCTCGCGGCGCCGAAGACGAGCGCGGCGATTGCAACGCCGGCAGGATGCCACCGTCCGAGAACCACGATCGCAATCGCGATAAAACCACGGCCGGCCGACATCCCTTCGGCGAACGTGCCTGCCTGGGCAAGCACCAATGTGCCGCCGGCGAGGCCGCCCATCGCTCCGCCGAAGAGAAGACTCCACGTGCGAACTCCTGCGACGCGAATGCCCGCCGCTCGTGCCGCAGCCGGCGACTCACCCACCGCGCGGAGTCCCAGACCCGCAAGGGTGCGATACATCCACCACCAAAGCAGAAAGATGGAAGCGTAGAACGCGTAGGTCACTGCGGGCTGATCGAACACTCCGGGACCGAGGACCGGAACAAGTGACAGGCCTGGCACGGCGAGCGGTCCAGCCGTTGGAATCGACAGCGCTGCGCCGGCTGCGCCGTAGAGTGCACGATACAATGTGCCGGTCACGCCCATCGCGAGAATTGTCAGAGCCGTTCCTGTGATGATTTGGTCGGCTCGAAGCCGCACCACGAACCATGCGAACAATCCGGCCATTGCAATTCCGAGTACGATTGCGCCGAGAAAGCCGCCCACCACTCCGCCGTAGGTCGAGCCGAGAAGCGCACCGAACGCGCCGCAAAGAATCACTCCCTCCAGGCTGATGTTGATGATCCCCGCTCGCTCGACGACGAGCTCGCCGAGGGCGGCCAACCCCAAAGGTGTGGCCGTGCGAATCGCCGACGCGAGAAAAGCCGCGAAGAGGGTGGTCACACGTTATCTCGAAAACGCTGTCGAATTCCACGCGACGCCAAAAGGGCGAGAATGAGCGACGCTTCCACGACCGACACCACCACGGAAGGAACTCCGGCGTCGCGTTGCATAGCGGCGGCGCCGGCTTCGAGCGCGCCGAACAGGATGCCCGCCGGGATCACAAGCGCGGCATCGAGCTTCGCGAGCAGCGCCACCGCGATCGCCGTGTAGCCGTAGCCCGGCGAAATGTTCTCGTAGAGGGCAAACGTCACGCCCTGTATCTCGATCGCGCCGGCGAGCCCCGCTAACGCGCCGCTGATCGCAAACGCGGAGAACACGACGCGGCGAACATCGATGCGCCCGGCGCTGCTCGCGGCGTCGGCATTGGAGCCCGTCACGCGGAGGCGGAAGCCCGCCGCCGTGCTACGCATCGACCACCACGCGATACCGGCGGACACGAGAGCGACGAGGAATCCGAGATGTAGTCGCGTCTCACCCGGAAGTCGCGCGAGTTCCGCGGTGTGAGGAATTGATGCGGTCTGAGGATAGACGTGGGTCGGCTCCTGCATCGGCCCGCGAACCAGATATGAAACGAGATAGGTTGCCGCGAAGTTCAGCATGATCGTGCTGATCACCTCGAGCACGTGGAACCGCGTTCGAAGGATGGCAGCGATCGCCGCCCAGAAAGCACCGAGGGCGGCGCCGGCGAGAAAGCACAACAGGATCGTCGCGGCGGAGTTGCCTCCTGGTCCGTAGAGCGCAACGGCCGTTGCCGCGGTCGCACCGACGAGGAACTGGCCTTCAGCCCCGACATTGAACACGCCGCCCCGAAACGCGATGGCGACAGCCAGGCCCGTCATGATGAGCGGTGTCGCGCGAACGAGCGTTCCGGATCCGAACGCGTACCAGGACCCAAAGGCGCCGTTGATCAGGGCCGCGGCGGCACGAACGGGGTCGTACCCCAGGACGAGAAGTAGAAGCGCGAGTCCCGCCACGAAGCCCGCGCCGGCGGCGAACCCCCGAGCCGATCGCAAGCCGCCCCGGAGACTCCACCGCGTCACGACGCGGTCCGCGCCGCCCGAAAAGCCACCAGCCGTCGAATCGACGCAATACCGCACATCGGACCAAGTGCCAGGATCGGGAATACCCACCGCCAGCCGACGACCGCGACGAGCGGCGGAATGAGCTGAATCGAGACCATCGTGAGGAGGAAGCCGAGCGACGTCTGCACCGTAAGCGCGGTTCCCACTGCGTGGGGCGGCACGGCCTCAGTAACGAGTGCGCTGAATTGCGCCGAATCCGCGATGACGAAGAAGCCCCACGCCCATGCCAACGAGCCAACGATCCAAAGCGATCTACCGAACGCGAGCGGAATCAAGAGCGAACAGGCGCCACTCAGCGCCATGGCCAGCACGACGAGTCGTTCACGCCCGCGTGCGTCCGCCGCAAGTCCACCCCAGACGCACCCCACTCCGCCGATGGCAATCGTCCCGAACGCGACGACTGACACGAGACCGGCGTTGGAGAGCGAATTCGCCGAGCCTCCTTGCTGCGCGGCCACACTCGCAGCGAGGAAAAGCGGAATCCAGGTCCAAAACGAATACAACTCGAACATGTGGCCGAGATACCCCCCGGTAGCGAGCCGCCACTCGCGTCGCTCCACCACGTTTTGTACGAGGCTCCACGCGAATGGGCGAGGCGGAAAGGGGTACGGACCATCGATGTAAAGAACGGCGACCAGGAACGCTGCCACCACCGCGCACGCGGACGCCACCAGGATCACGGTGTGCGGTCCAGCGGCAGGAAACGCGTGGACGAGATACGGCGTTGCCTTGCCTACCGTCAGCGCGCCGACGACCGTGCCGATGGCGAGACCGCGCCGCGCCCGAAACCAAGTCGACGCCATCTTCATCGCCGGCGGATATACGCCAGCAAGTGTGAATCCGGTCGCGAACCTGAGCGCCAGCACCGCCGCGAACCGATCCGTCAGTATCAGGGCGGCGTTTGCCGCCGCGCCAACCAGTGCGGCGCCGGCAAAGAACCATTTCGAAGGCAGCACATCCGCGAGGTTCAGCAACGCCGCGGTCGCCGTTCCGCACACGAACCCAAGCTGCACGATCGTCGTTATCCACCCTGTCTGGCTCGGGCTGAGCGACCAACGACTGCCGAGTTGTGCGGCAACCGCGCTTGCGGCGAACCACAACGACATGCCGAGCAACTCGGCAGTCGCGAGCAATGCCAAGACTCGCCAGCGGCGCGAGTCACGGTCGACGACGTCGGTTGCGACGCTGCTCATTCGACGCCGAGCATCGCGCGCCCGATGATCGATCGATCCATTGGCACGCTGCGCGTCCGTCCGCGATGAACGACGACGACACGCGTTGCGAGCGCGAGCACTTCATCGAGATCCTGGGAATAGACAACCACGGCGGTCCCATGTTCGGCGGCGAGTCGAAGCCGCACATGGACAGCCGCGGACGCGCGGATGTCGAGACCTCGTGTCGGATTCTCCACGACGATCATTCGGGGAGATGCCTCGAGCTCGCGGCCGAGGGCGAACTTCTGTTGGTTGCCGCCCGAGAGCGCGCGAGCCGGTGTTTCAGGGGTGCCGCCGCGAACGTCATAGTCGTCGATGACCCGCCGAGCGCGCTCGCGATGTTGTCCCCATCGGACGAGACCTCGTCGCGCGCCGGCGCCGTTGAGCGCGGCGTTGATCGTCAGCGACTCCTCGAGGATCAGCGCATCCCGCTGACGGTCTTCGGGCACGAACCCTACCTCGTCGGGAATCGAGATGCGTCCGCCACTCGGTCGCGTACGGCCCGAGAGAACGCGCAGTAGTTCACGCTGGCCATTTCCATCCACCGCGGCGACCCCGAGAATCTCTCCGCGTTGTACGGTCAGGCTGACGTCCCTCAACGACTCCACACCGCGCTCGTCTCGAACCGTGACCGCGGTCAACTCCGCGACGATCGCGTCACTCGATTCGCGCGGGCCGTCCATTGGCGTCGCGCTGGTTGGCGGTGATTCGCCAAGCATCGCTTCGGACAACCGGGCTCTGTCCAGCGATGCCGCCGGCGCCGACAAGACTCGCTTGCCGCGGCGGAGCACGGTGATCCGGTCGGCAACGCGTAACGCCTCATCGAGCCGGTGAGTGATGAGAACGGCGGCATTTCCCTCCCCTGAATCGGCAAACCGCCGCAGCCAAGCGAGGAGCTCGGCGGCCTCGGTCGGTGCCAGAACGGCGGTCGGCTCGTCGAGAATCAGCGCGCGGGCGCCCTGGGCGAGTGATTTAACAATCTCTAATCGCTGCTGGCCGGCAACGGAGAGCGAGCCGGCGCGCGCGCGCGGATCGAGGTGGAGACCCGTGCGTTCGCCGATCTCGCCGATGACGGCCGCCACCCCGGCTTCGTCGAAAGGCCCCTTCCCTCCGATGGCCACGTTTTCCACCACCGTCATCGCGGGAACGTTCGTGAAGTGCTGGTGCACCATGCCTAGGCCGGACGCGATCGCATCGATGGGTGAGCGAACGCGTCGGAGCGGAGTGCCGGCCTCGATGTCGCCGCGGTCGGCGGTGTGCAGACCAAACGCGATACGCATCAGCGTCGTCTTGCCGGCGCCGTTTTCGCCGAGCAGGGCGTGGATCGTTCCGGCCTCGACATGGAAGGACACGTCGTCGAGCACCACCGAGCCTGAAAACGACTTGGTGACATTCGACATCTGAAGAAGCACATCGCTGGTCGACGTCTCTCGATCAGAGGCCGGTTGGTGCATCGATGAAACTGGAAGGAATGCCGAATCGAGAGGCCACCGCCTCGCCGAGGGCCCGGACACCTAAGGTCTCCGTCGCGTAGTGCCCCGCGTAAAGGACGACGATCCCGAGCTCGCGGGCTTCGACGCCGGTGTGGTGAGGGCCTTCGCCGACAATGATTGTGTCGAGCCCCCGCTCGGTCGCCTCGCGCAATGTCGCGGAGTCGGCCCCCGCGCCCGTGCAGACTCCCCAGGCCCGCGTCACATGCTCTCGATCGTACGGCGTGGTCACCAACGTGCCGCCGAATTGCTTGGCCAACGTCGCAGCACGCTCGGCAAGAGTGCGTGTCGGTAGATCCGATGCACCGCTCAACCCGATGCTCCGGCCTTGGAACGACGCGAACCCGCCGGTCGGCGTCAGCCCCAGCTGCTTTGTCAGAAGCGCGTTGTTCCCCAACTCCGGATGCAGGTCGAGGGGCAGGTGTGCCGAGTATACGGCGATGTCGTGCTCGATGAGCGCTCGGATGCGCCGATAACGATGGCCGACGATCGCTTGTGCCGCACCCCAGAACATCCCGTGATGAACGAGAATCAAGCTGGCTCGCGACTCGATCGCGCCGCTGATCGCGGCGCTCGAGAAATCAACCGCTGTGACGACTCGCGAGACGTCACCGCGATTTTCCAACTGCACGCCGTTCAGCGCACCTGGATAGTCAGGAATGCTCGCGATCTGTAGCAATTCGTCGAGGAATGCGGCGATCTCGGCGAGCTGTGTCACTTTTTCGCCGCTGCCGTGTCGAGGTGAACCTTGTAGCGACCGGCAAGCATCAACGATTGAAGCGAATCGATTCGCGCATGCGCCGCGGGAGGGATGCGCGCCGCCAAGCCCGGGTTCAATACGAGGGTCACCACATGAGACTCCTCACCCAATTCGACGACGCGTGGCTGAAAGGTCTTTGCTTTCACTTCTCTCGCGATTTGGAGAAAGGCGCGCGGTAAGTCGATCACGACGCTGCCCAGGGTCACGTCGGGAGCGACGGCATTTTGGTTCGAATTCGAACCGATTACGAGTGCACCCCGTTCGCGCGCGGCCTGAAAAACTCCGAGGCCGGCTGCGTCGGCGTTCTGAAAGATGACGTCAGCGCCCTGCGCGATCTGCGCCAGCCCCTGCTCCTTGCCGGCGCTGACATCGTCCCAGTTCCCGATATACGACGTGATGACGCGAATCGACGGGTCCGTCGCGCGCGCTCCTTCTTCGAATGCGCGAAAACTCTCCACCACGGGAGGCAGGGCCGTTCCGCCGATCGTACCGATCTTCTTCGTTTTAGTGACGGAGGCGGCGAGAACGCCGGCAAGGTATGAGGCGTCGGCGAATCCGAAGGTCATGCCGGCGAGGTTCGCGCCGGCGGTCGACCCGGACGTCGTCACGTACAAGGTTCTTGGAAATTCCGGGGCGACACGTCGAGCAGCGTCCTGAAACTCGAAACCGTGGCCGAAGACCAGGTCGTAACCCTGCGTTCCGTATTGCCGGAAGTTGTCTTCAAACTCGGCTGGGGTTTTCGTTTGTACGTGACTGATCTGTGCGCCCAGACTGTCACGGATCCAGAGAAGCCCCTGATACGCGCCACCATTCCACGACTGATCGGACACTGGCCCGGGTGTCAGTAGTGCCACCCGAAATTGGCTGCCAGGGGGAGCGCCACCGGGATTCTCCCGGCGCGATCCGCAGCCGAGCAGGATTATTCCGAGAAATGCGCCAATTGTGGAAAAGCGCAGAGTTCGTTGCATGCCCGCCACTGTTAATCGTTGTGTCCGTTCATTTTAGCGGACTGTGCACAGTGTGGATTTCTCCTGGACCACGATCCTGCCAACCGGCGGATCTCTACCTTGTAACGAGCGTGTTTATGGCGCCATACTGATCTAATAATGCGTTCGCAAATCTCTCAGAATTAGCTCCAAAAGCCTGTCAAGGTCATCCGCCGAGAAGAAAGAGAGTTCAATCTTGCCGCGGCTGTCTGAGGACGACGACACGCGAACGTCCGTTTGCAGATAGCGTCGTAGCTCATCCTCAATGGATCGCAGTACCGGGCTCTGGTGTGTTGCCGGCGGGGACCGCTTGGGCTTCTCTGGTTCTGGTTCGCCATAGGGGGTCGCCTCTGCGTTGGCGTCGCGCACGCGTTGCTCGAGTTCGCGGACGCTGATGCCGTCTTTGACTGCGGTCCTGGCGAGCGGAACGGCCGATCCGGGCTCGGTCAACGCCAGCAGCGCCCGCGCGTGACCAGGGGTCAGCGTCCCTTGCTCGACAAGCGCTAAGATCTCATCCGATAAAGCTAATATTCGCAACAGGTTAGTGACTGTCGTGCGATCCTTCCCGACCGCCTCGGCGACTTGCTGTTGCGTCAGTTGAAATTCGTCGATCAAGCGTCGATATCCGCGAGCTTCCTCTAGAGCGTTGAGGTTGGTTCGCTGCAGGTTCTCGACAAGCGCCAGCACGAGCATCGTGCGGTCGTCGAAGTCGCGCACGATAGCCTGGATCTCGGTCCACCCGAGATTCGTGGCTGCGCGCACCCGTCGCTCGCCGGCGATCAGCTCATATGCATCGCCTCGCCGACGAACGCTTATGGGTTGTAGGAGCCCGCTGGCGCGAAGCGATGCCTCGAGCTCAGCGAGTTCTTCGGGGCGGAACTCCCGACGAGGCTGAAACGGGTTCGCCCTGATGCTGGACAGGGTGATGCGCCGGACGTCCGTGCTGGCCGCCGAGCCGGAATCCGTTGCGGCAGGAATGAGGGCTTCCAAGCCGCGCCCAAGGCGGCGTTGACGTTCCATGCTCATCGAGTCCTCGCGATAAGCTCTTTGGCTACAGATAGATAGGCCTGAGCGCCGACCGACGCGACGTCATACAAGATGATCGGCTTTCCGAAGCTCGGAGCTTCTGCCAAACGAACGTTTCTCGGGACCACCGTCTCGAACACTTGAGCACCAAAGTACTCGCGAGCCTCTGCCGCCACCTGTCGGGAGAGATTGAGGCGCGCGTCGTACATCGTCAGCAACACGCCATCGATGCCCAATTCCGGATTCACGCTGCGCTGAATCAAGTGCACCGTGTTCAGCAACTGCGACAGGCCTTCGAGGGCGTAGTACTCACACTGAAGCGGGATAAGCAGAGCGTCGGCTGCGGCGAGCATGTTCAGAGTGATCAAGCCGAGCGACGGCGGGCAATCGATGAGAATGAAATCGTATTCATCGCGAACCGGTGCCACCGCCGTTCGCATCATTCGTTCGCGGTTGTCTCGGTCCACGAGTTCTACCTCGGCGCCCGCTAGGTCAGGTGTGGCGGGCAAGACGTCGAGCGTCTTGAAGTGCAGTCCGGAAATGCGGGCGTCGGCGATTGGGCGTTCGCCGATCAGGACGTCGTACACGGTGGTTCCGATGCTGGCGCGATCGACGCCAGAGCCGCTCGTCGCATTTCCTTGCGGATCCCCGTCAATCAGGAGCGTCCGCCGTTCTGCTGCCGCGAGGCTCGCCGCGAGGTTAACCGCCGTCGTGGTCTTGCCGACACCGCCCTTCTGATTCGCGATTGCGATGACGCGTGCCACGTTCAGCCGGTGAGTCGAGTCGGGGGAAAGTGCCGGAGGCAATCCAGGAAAGCCAATCTATCCGGACCCGCTATTTCGAACAACGTGCCACGTGGCACATCCGCAGTCACGCAAAGGTCTCGATGTGCCACGTGGCACGTCTTGTCCGCCGACGCCCTCTCTCCTAGCGGCTTGGAACGAACACCCAGCGCGCGGTAACGGTTGCCGTAACCGTAAGCTGTCCTGGCTCGATCGGCGTGGGCGCGGCTGCGGCGACGCGGGCGCGGGCCATTGTCGCCTCGAACGGCCTAATGGGTTCCACGCCGGAAACTACCTCGAGCAATTGGCCTAACGATCCGCCGGCGGCCTTGGCCATCACCTCAGCGTCTGCGCGCGCGTGCGCCACCGCCTCCGTAATGGCAGCACGACGCGCCGAATCGGCGCGCGACGACGTAAACTCGACGCCAGACACCTCGTTAGCTCCCTTAGACAAGGCAGCATCGATCGTTCGTCCAACGTCCTCGACCCGCCGGAGGCTTGCCCTCACCGTATTCGTAACGACGTAGCCGACGACCCTCGGCGTCCCGTTCGGCGGATACTGCATGTCGGGCGACACGTTGAAGTTCAAAGTCATGATCTGATCTGAGCCCAGCCCAAGACCTCGCAAGGTGTCGATGATGGCGCGTTGACGGCGCGAGTTGTCTGCGGTCGCCTGTGCGACCGTGGCCGCTCGACTCTGCACGCCGAGCATCACCGACGCCCGGTCGGGCGATAGCTGAACTTCACCGGTTCCAGTCGTAACCACCTGCGGCGGCGTGCTCGGCGAGCCCTGGGCGAAGGAACGCGGAGCACCGAGCATCCCCATCGTCGTCGCCTGCGCAGTCATCCATGTCGCATACCGCAAAAGGGTCATCCGCATCTGAGCTCCCAATGTTGAAGACGAATGCCCGAAGCAACGACCGAGATTAAATAGTAGCAAGTAGCTACTATTACGCCACGCTCAGTCCTTCGCTGCTGACGCGGTGCCTCGCCGCCGCAACTTCTCAACCTCGAGAACGAGATTCTGAAGATCCGTCGGGCTTACACCTGGTACCCGCGCCGCCTGCGCGAGGGTTCCCGGGCGCAGCGCGGCGAGTTTTTGACGCGACTCGAACGACAGTGACAACATCGTCTCATAGGGCAGGTCCGCGGACAGCGCGAACGCTCCCATTCGCCGAAGCTTCGCGGCTTGGTCTCGCTCGCGCACGAAATAGCCGGCGTATTTGAGCTCGAGCTCCGCGGTGACCAGTGCTTCGGCGGCGAACTCGTTCTCAACCTGCGCCAGCTCGAACAAGCCGCCCAGGGAGATACCCTGTCGCTTCGCGAGCTCGGCGATACGCGTCGGTTGATCCACCGGCGAGCTTCCGCTCTGCTCGAGAAACGAATTGACGCGAGCCGGCGGCAGGCTCGTCGAGCGCGCGATCGCGCTTGCGGCATCCTCGTCCTTCAACCGCCGCTCGACGACGGCGCGCTCTTCCTCCGTGTACAAACCTGAGTCGAGGCCGATCGGGCTGAGGCGGCGCACCGCATTGTCTTGACGGACCGTGAGCCGGAATTCCGACCGCGACGTGAACAGTCGGTACGGCTCGTCGACGCCGCGTGTTACGAGATCGTCAATGAGAACTCCTATATACGAGGTCTCCCGCCCGAGCAGGAAACCCGGCTCGCCGCGAACGAATCGGGCGGCGTTCAGTCCGGCGACGATGCCCTGCCCGGCCGCCTCCTCGTACCCGGTCGTGCCGTTGATCTGTCCCGCGAAAAAGAGGCCGCGCATCGCCTTAACCTGAAGCGTTGCGTCGAGCTGGGTCGGCGGATAGTAGTCGTACTCGATGGCATAGCCGGCGCGAGTCATGGCTGCCGACTCGAGGCCGGGCACCGAACGCAGGATCTGAAGCTGAATGGGCGCCGGCAGCGACGTCGACAAGCCGTTCACATACAGTTCGGTCGTGTCGTGGCCCTCAGGCTCCAGAAAGAGCTGGTGTCTGTCGGCGTTCGGGAACTTGACGATCTTGTCTTCGACTGACGGACAGTACCTGGGTCCGCGCGATGCGATCGCGCCGCCATACATCGCGGAACGGCCGATGTTCTCGGCGATGATCGCTTTTCCTTCCGCCTCGAGGAACGTGATCCAGCACGGCAGCTGTGACGGGTGACGTGTTGTTGCTCCGCGCCGGCGTGGCTCGGCCCAGAAGACAGACCAGGAGTAATCGAATGACTCGATTTCGCTCTCCTGACGCTCCAGCCGCGAGAAGTCGACCGATCGCCCGTCGATACGCGGCGGCGTCCCGGTCTTGAAGCGTTCCACCGCGAGCCCGGCATTCTCGAGCTGCTCGGCGAGGTGGGTCGCGGCCGACTCACCGGCCCGCCCTCCGGAAAGACGCGTCTCGGTGCCGATATGGATCCGTCCCCGAAGAAACGTCCCCGTCGTGATGATCACGGCCGCAGCACCGAAGCGGCGCCCCTCGAGGGTTTCGACCCCTGCGACGGAAGGCCCATCGCTCAAAATCAGGCGAGCGACCGTGCCCTGAATCGTCGAGACACCGGGATGCGCTTCGATCAGCGATCGAACCGCGCGCCGATAGAGGCCGCGATCGCACTGGGCGCGCGGCGCCCATACCGCCGGTCCTTTACTACGGTTCAGCATGCGGAACTGGATGGTGGCCAGATCGGTTGCCCGACCCATGATGCCGCCGAGCGCATCGACCTCGCGAACAACGGTCCCCTTGGCAATTCCGCCGATCGCGGGATTGCATGACATCTGGCCGATCGTCTCGAGCGCGGTCGTGATCATGCCGACCTTCGCGCCGGAACGCGCGGCGGCGACCGCGGCCTCGGTTCCGGCGTGGCCCGCGCCGACGACAATGACGTCGAACGACGCCTCCAGCGAGTCATCCTTAGAAAACTGCGACATAATAATGAAAGGTACGGACCGACGATCTCGCCGCGAAAGCGTTCGCGGGCGTCCTATATTCTCGAGTCCAATATCGGAGGCCTGAGAGTGCCACTGAAGATTCCCAGCGGCGCGCCGGTTCTGGTCATTCGCCGAACGGCGTATGAGGCTCATGGACTGAACCGCAGTGACATCGATGAGCGGCTGCAACTAACGCCCGACGAATTCCGCGTCGAGGCCGGCCTTGTCGTGCTTGGACCGCTTTACGCTGGCGCGGCGATGCTGCCTGCGTTCGTCGACGATCTCGAGCGTGCGGGTCTCACGTATTTCGACGATTTCTTCGAGCTCAGCGGCAATTGGCCGGACTGGCTCCAGCTCTTCGCTGGAGCCTGAGAATCGCGCACCGGATCAGTGCCGGTGTTTGGTCAGTTCTTTCGCAGACGGAGCGGGCGTCACTCGCCCGTGACGCAGTAGACCGTGCCAACCGCACTCATAGCACCAACTCGTGCGGAATTTCGGAAAGAACAGGTTCCAGCCGCGGGAGGCGATCCGAAGCGTCGGCGCATCGCAGTTCGGACACCGATCGCCCTCGGGAAGCAAGTAATAAAAAAACACCGTGGCGAGAATGGCGCGAAGTACAAAAAAACCGCCAATGATCAGGATGCAGAGAACGGCGTCCCACATATCATCCTCCCCCACCTACAGGCGCTTCTCGACCTCGGCCCAGGCCTCGACAAAGGCGACGTCCTCTTCGATCCGTTCGATGACGACTTCCGTCTCGACGTCGAGCGATCCGTGGTCGATTCCCCGGGCTCTGAGGACGTGGCGTTTGCCCTCCACCTCGAAGGCTACTTCCCCGTCAACCTCCGGACGAATGCTTTTCGTCACGCGGGCGATATGCCCTTGCAACACGTAGCGTTCGTCGTCCACGTCGTGCTCGGGGACAACCGCCCACCACTTCGTCACAAGCCGTGCCGCGACGAACGCCGCGACGAGCCCGAACGCCCCACTCAGCAGGAAAGCCGTGATCCCGGACGGTCGCGCGCGGAACAGGTAGCCCGTCAAACCGAAAACGATTCCGAACACCGAGAGGACGGCGGGCGACAATCGAAACGATCGCTCCCGCAAAGGGTGGTTGGCCGCGGGACGCTCGACGCCGCGAATCATGATTCGCACCGCGAGCATCAGACCGGCGACGAAAGCGACTAGATACAGGCGCGTCATGGCACCGTCGGCAGAGGGTTCATTTGAAACGCGCCCAGTCGAGAGTCGAGGAAGTCCGCCGCCCGTCGTTCGGCATAATAGACCGGTCGCCAGGGCAACCGCCCGCCGACGAAGCCGACGTGTCCGCCACGCGCCGTGAACTCAAGATGCAGCGACGGATTGGCGGCCGCGATCGATCGTACTTGGTCAAGGACGTCGGACGGAAGAAACGGGTCGTCGACGGCACTAAGCAAGAGCGTGGGAACTCGAATCTGATCCAGAAATCCGATCGAGCTCGACCGGGAGTAATAGTCATGGGCATCAGCGAAACCATGGACAGGCGCGGTCACGGCGTCGTCAAAATCGTAGATGTTCCGTGCCTGGATCAGGGACTCGCGATCGAAAAGCCGCGGATACTGCTCGAGCTTAGCGAGAGCCTTCCGCCGAAGAGACCGTAAGAAGTGTCGATCGTAGATCCGGGAGAACCCCTCCCCGATAAATCGCGCGCCGCGCTCGAGGTCGAAGGGGACCGAAATAGCCGCCGCGCCGGCGATTGCGTCGCAGGCACTCTCACCGCTCTCGCCGAGATACTTGAGCAGCACGTTACCACCGAGGGAAATTCCGGCGAGCAGGAGCGGCGCATCCGGATACTCCTGACGGACGCGATTGATGACGAACGCAAGGTCGGTGGTTTCACCGGAGTGGTAGAATCGCGGAGCCGTGTTGGGTTCGTCGCCGCAGCCTCGAAAAATGAGCAGGTCGGCAGCCCATCCACGTTGTGTTGCCTCGCGAAAGAAACCGCCGACGTAGTGCGATCGTACCGTTCCCTCGAGTCCGTGAAGCAACAGCAACCTGGGGGAGCGCTGGTCGGCGGCGGTGCGGTAGACATCGACGAAGTCCCCATCCGGCGTCGCCCAGCGCTGTCGGCGAGCACGCAGCGGCTGACGCCGGCGAAAAAACTTCGCCCAGAGCGTCTGCGCGTGTCCGCCAGGTACCCACCACGCAGGACGGTACGTATTTTCGCTTCGTCGGACCAACGCTCAATCCCCGTGTCTTCTTCCGGCGATCAATAACGCCTCGCCCGTAACGATGGAAGTTCAGGTTTTCGGCTGGAAGAAAAGCGCTGAGACGCGAAAAGCCCTGCGTTTCTTTGCCGAACGGCGGGTCAAAGTTCACTTCGTGGACTTTCAGGAGCGCGGTCCCTCACCCGGTGAGCTCGCGCGGTTTGTCCAACGCTTTGGTGTCGACCGCCTGATCGACGCGGAATCGAAACGGTATCAGGAACTGGGACTGCGTCACGCGCATCATTCGTCCGACCGCTGGGTCGAGAGGTTGGTGGACGACCCGCTGCTGCTTCGGATGCCGCTCGTTCGTTTTGGCAATCTCCTGACGGTCGGCCTCGCCGAGACCGAGTGGAAAAACTGGGTTGCCAAATGACCCAGCTCGCGATGGCCAACGTCGGTGTCGACTTCGGCGCGACAATGCTCTTCGATGGTGTGTCGTTCACCGTCGCTCCTGGGGAGCGGTGGGGCATCATCGGGCGGAACGGCGCGGGGAAGACGAGCCTGTTTCGCCTGTTGACGGGAGAGCTCGAGCCGACGCGGGGTGAAATCGCGCGCGCGCCCAGCCTGCGCGTGTCGCTGCTGGAGCAACATCGGGATTTCGGCGGCGCCGTAACGGTTTGGGAAGCTGCGGCGGGCCAATTCGCCGAGCTACTCGAACTGGAGCGTTCGCTGGGCGAACAGGCCAATCAACTTGCCGCGGACTCGAACGAACAGGCACTCGCGCGGTATGGACGAGATCTGGAGCGTTTCGAACGCGAAGGCGGTTACACGATCGCGCCCCGCGTCGACGCCGTGTTGCATGGGCTTGGGTTCGACCCGGTCGCCGCGCGAACGACGCCCGTTCTCCACCTCAGTGGCGGTGAACGGGGCCGGCTGGGACTGGCGCGCCAGTTAGTGAGTCCTGCCGATGTCCTTCTCCTCGACGAGCCGACGAACCACCTCGATCTCGAAACGACGCGCTGGCTCGAGGACTACCTGACTACTGCGACCGCGACAGTCTTGTTGATCAGTCACGATCGCGCGTTCCTCTCCGCCGTCGTCGACCATGTGCTGCACCTGGACGGGCACAAGGCGACGCCCTACGTCGGCGGGTACGAATCATTCATCGAGCAACGATCGCTGGCGCGGTTGACGCAGCAACGTCAATTCGATCAACAGCAGCGTCGCATTGCTGCGGAGCAGGACTACATCGCGCGAAACATCGCCGGGCAGAACAGCAAGCAGGCGAAGGGCCGGCGAAAGCGACTGGACAGACTTCCTCGTCTCAGTGCCCCGGTCGGCGACGCCGACGCGATGGCGATCCGCTTCGAAGTAGCCGAGCGGGGCGGCGACCGCGTCATCACCGCGGAGAAGGCCGGTGTGAGCGTCGGCGACCGTGTTCTCCTCCGCGGCGTTACCGCGACGCTGATGAGAGGCGATCGCATCGGGCTGATCGGACCCAACGGCTCCGGGAAGTCGACGTTCGTGCGCGCGATCGTCGGGGACCATCCTATCGGGGAAGGCGTGATCCGCTTGGGCGGCGGCGTCAACGTTGGGTACTACAGGCAGGATCTCACGCAAGTGCCGCTCGACAAGACGCTCTATGATGTGATCGGCGAGCTGCGACCGGCGTGGGATCGCCGGCTCGTGCAAGGGCACTTGGGCCGATTCGACTTTTCCGGCGACGAAGTGCTACGACGCGCCGACGGTCTCTCCGGCGGCGAGCGCGCGCGACTCGGACTGGCAATGCTGATGCTGAGCGGGTCCAACCTGCTGATCCTCGACGAGCCGACGAATCACCTGGACGTCGAGTCGATCGAGGCGCTGGAAGACGCCGTGGCGGCCTACGACGGAAGCGTTCTTCTCGTCAGTCACGATCGAGAGCTTCTGAGATCTCTAACGACGAAGCTGTGGATCATTCACGACCAGCGCCTGACCGAGTTCGATGGATCGTTCGGCGAATGGGAGGTGGTGTCGTCCGAACGTGAGCATGCGGCGGCGATTCGTGCATCCGAGGAGGAGGCGCTTCGCCGCGTCGACGAGCGCCGCCGAACGGAACGCCGCGAACAGCGCGATAAGTCGGCGCGAACGGCGCTGCGAAGCGCACGCGCGCGCGTGGACGAGCTCGAGACGCAGATTCAAACGGGCGAGCGAGAGATCGCCGAGATCACCACGAAGCTCGAAGACCCCGGGCTCTACGCCGCGAATGATGGAATCTCGGCGGCGAGAGCGCTTGGGGCGCGATTGGATTCGTTGAAGGCCGAGCTCGACGCGCTGCTCGCGGAGTGGGGAGCCGCCACGGAGGCGCTCGAGACGCTCACCGGTCAGGACGCGTGATTCCCGTGCTGCGCTTCCTCGTCGTCCTTGCGCAGTTGGTCTCGGTGCAGACTGCCGTCACAGACACGGGGGCCTACAGCTCCGAGGCGCTCCGTCAGATGGTCGGCACCGCCTCCGACTCCAATCGTTTGCCTCCGGCGAGTCTTCGCGGGTACCGCAGTCGCATCGAGACGGAAACGGCGCTGATCGTTCGCGACACGCTCGGCCGCGAGCACAGCGCCGAGATCGAGCAGATCGCGTCCGACGGCCGCTGGTGGCGCGACGGCCGCTACGAGCTTCACATCATCGGCTATCGTGCGCAAAACATCGGCGTGCCGTATTCGACGATGAGCATCATTCGCGCGTGGACCGTGCCCACGCTGTACGGCGAACGCCTCTCGCTCGGCGTGTATTTCGCCGCATCGAATCGGGCCGATACGCTTGTCGCCGTGCATCCGTTCGCCGCCGATCGAGAACGGTTTTACAGATTCTCCGGCGGCGACACGGTGACGGTTCTGCGTTTTGGGGGTCGAACGGTTCCGATCGCCCGGATTCGCGTGACACCCAACGTTCATGGCAGCTCTCGTTGGGGCGTGTTCGACGGCGAGATCGACATCGACGCCGACCGGCACCAGATCGTTCGAATGCGCGGCCGGTTTTATGCCGCCGGCGGTGAGAACCGACGCTCCGATCGGCTCGCGCGAATCACTGGAATTGCTGCCGCAGCGTACATCGAGTTCGTCAACGCGGAGATCGACGGCAAGTACTGGCTCCCGGCATCGCAGCGGAGCGAGTTTCAGGTGAGCTTTCCTTTTCTCGGGCAGGCTCGACCGGTGTTTCGGATCGTGTCGACGATCCGAAACATCGCGGTGATCGATTCGGCGGGCGCGTCGGCCGCCGGCGCCACACGTCGCGTGACCGTCTCTTGGGCGCAGGGGGACAGCGCGAGCCGATTCGCCGACTGGAATCGCGAGCTTGGTGCGCAAAGCGGCAGCGTTCACGCCGACGACTTTGCCGATATGGCGCCCGAGGTGTGGCGGGCGGACGGACCGCCGCGTCTCAATCTCTTCTCGACGCGCGCATCGAAATACATTCGCTTCAATCGTGTCGAGGGCCTATTCCTCGGGCTCGAACCGACGCTCGAATTTCGCTCGCTTGCCCCGGGGTTGTCGGCCGGCGTGAGTGCCGGTTGGGCGTTCAGTGAAGAAACGGCACGCGGTGGCGCGCACGTGTCGCTACGCCGAGGCAAGCAACTGGCGACGCTCCGCGCGGAACGCACGCTCGAGAGCACGAACGATTTTACGCTGCCGCTGAGCGACGATCCGGGGTTTGGGGCGGCCATCAGCTCCGTGGACAACTACGACTACGTTGATCGGCGCGCGCTGTCGGTGGATTTGACGTCGATCATCCGAAGCCCCGAGACCGCCATCGCGAGCGTGCAGCTGGGACTCGGCTCGGATCACGCGGAGACAGCGCGGTTACGCCACGGGATTTTTTCGACGCGCGCGTTCGAGGCGAACCGGGGTGCGTCGACCGGCAACTATGCGAAGGCGGCCGCCGATCTCGAGTGGCACCCGAGTGTGACGGGGGACTATCTCTATCCTGGAATCGGCGCTCGGCTGCACTACGAAGCGGCTGGCGGCCAATTGGCGTGGCAGCGGGTCGAGGCCGGGCTGGCGGCGCGTCGCTACTTCCGGAATCTGTCGCTCGTCATGCACACCGATGCGGGAGCCGTTTTCGGGAATCCGCTCCCGCCCCAGGTCCTGTTCGAGCTGGGAGGCACCGAATCGTTGCCCGGGTACTCGTACAAGGAGTTCGCGGGCGACCGCGCCCTCATTTTTCGGTCGTTCGCCAGCTATCGGCTTGGGGTGTGGGAGCGGCCGATTCACGTGGGGCGAACACTGATGTTGCCGGGGCTGAGTCCGGGACTTGTCACCAGCATCGAAGGTGGGTGGTCCGATTTGACTTCTGACGCGGCGCGTTTGGCGGCGATCCAGCTAGGAACGACCGGCACGGGTGACCCCATTTCGCGGCCGACGGATCGCATCCGCTCGACCTTTGGCGCGGGTATCAGTCTGTTCAACGAATTGCTTCACGTCGGCGCGGCACGACCGCTCGATCACAACGCCCCGTGGCGATTCACCGTCGGCTTCGGCGCCCTGTTTTAACGATCAAAAATCGCCGATGAATCCGATCTCCGGATCGAGATGAACGCCGTGCTGCTTTTCCACCGCTTGTTGAGCGATCTCGATCAGCCGGCGAACGTCGGCAGCCGTCGCATGGCCGAGGTTGACCATGATGTTGGCATGAATGTGCGAGATCTGTGCGTCACCCTGCCGCAATCCTTTTAGGCCGCATTGATCGACGAGCCGACCCGCTCCGACCCCTTCGATCTTCTTGAAAATCGATCCGGCGCTCGGATGCCAGTCCAGCCACGGGTGCTTACCGCCGCGCCAGCTGAGGTTCTCCTGCATGATGCGATGCAAGACGGCTTGATCGCCGCGCGCGAGTCTGAACGTCGCGGCGAGGATGATGTCGCGCCGGTGGTGAAAGACGCTGTCGTCATAACCGAATCCGACGTAGCCGGCATCGACGACACGCCGCTCGTTTTCCTCGGACAGGATCTCGCAACGATCGAAGACCTCGGCGATGAACATGGTCCGTTCGCGGGCGGGCGCCGGCGCCAGGAAATGGAGGTTCTGCCAGATGGCGCCGCCGACGGTGCTCGGAATCCCGACGTAATGTTCTAGTCCCGACCATCCGCGGGCGACGGATTCCTGGATCAGGTCTTTGACGATGGCGCCGCTTTCCGTCCAGAGCAGACAGTGGTCGCCGTTATCGCGAAATTCATGATGACGGGCGGCGTTTCGGATCACCAAGCCACGGAATCCACGGTCGCCGACCAGGATGTTGGCACCGAGACCGAGAACGAAGTACGGTACGTCGAGGTCGCGCGCCGCGAGCACGGCATTCGCAAGCGAGTCGGCGGTAGTTGCCTCGAAGAACAAGTCGGCCGGACCACCGATGCGGAATGTGGTGTATGGCCCGACTGGCTCGTTACGACGCACGCCGCGGGGGTCGAGCCGTGAGGCGAGGCGGTCCAGCTTTAGTTGATCGGAGTTTTCCATTGTCGAGACTGAAAGAAATCACCTTCCTTTTGCTTCTGCCAACGGCCGCGGTCGCGCAGCGGGCGGAACTGGAACGGCACATTCAGCGGACGACTCTTCCCAACGGTCTGGAAGTGATCGTCGTGCAGAACCGCGGCGTTCCTCTCGTGACGATCGAAGCGGACGTAAAGAACGGATCGTTTACGCAGGCACCTGAGTTCTCGGGGCTTTCGCACTTGTACGAGCACATGTTCTTCAAGGCGAACAAGGAATATCCGATGACCGACCAGTTCGTCGCCAAGGCGTCCGAGCTTGGCGCCGAATTCAACGGAACGACGAGCGAAGAGCGCGTGAACTATTACCTGACCGTGCCGGCGGACAGCATCGAGGGAGGAATGCGTTTTCTTGCCGCCGCACTCGTCAATCCGCTCTTCCGACCCGACGAATTGGAGCGTGAGCGACAGGTCGTAATCGGCGAATATGACCGAAACGAGTCGAATCCGATGTTCGGTTTCAGCCGCGCGATGGGACAGGCGCTCTGGACGACCGCGTGGAGCAGAAAGAATCCGCTCGGTGAACGAGACATCATTCAGACGACGACGCCGGCGAAGATGCAGGCGATCAAGCAACGCTACTACGTACCGAACAACACGGCGATCATCGTCACCGGCGACGTTGCGCCAGACCGTGCCTTCAGTCTGGCGCGAACCGTCTTCGGTGGTTGGGCCCGGGGCGCGGATCCGTTTGCGACCGACACGATCACGGACCCGCCACCGCTGGCAAAGGATTCGGCCGTCATCGTCGAGCAACCGATCGGCAGTATCATCGTGATGTTTCAGTGGCAGGGCCCGGGCGCGACGAAAGACCAGGCGGCGACCTACGCGGCGGATGTCTTCTCGGACGTGCTGAACCAACCGGGCTCGCGATTTCAGCGGCGCCTCGTCGACAGCGGCTTGTTCGAGTCGATCACGGTGAACTACTACACACTCAATCACGTCGGCCCGATCACGATTGCCGGCGAGACCTCGCCGGAGCATTTCGCCGAGGCGATCAAGGCGCTTCGCGACGAGATCACGAAGCTCGGGGATACGACCTACTTCTCCGACGACGATTTCGCGGCGATCAAGCGTCGTCGCATCGTCGGGACGGAGCTCGGACTCGAGCGCGCGTCGGGCTTCGCGCATCAACTCGGTTTCTGGTGGGCTGTGACGGGTCTCGATTACTTCTACGGGTATGTCGATACGATGGCGAAGCAGCGCCGCGGCGACCTCACCGCGTATGCGTCCAAGTACATCGTCGGAAAGCCGCGTGTCGCCGGCGTGCTCCTTTCGCCCGACAATCGGCGCCTGTTAGGCGTGACCCCTCGAGCGCTGCTCGGCACGGGGCCACAACCGTGAGGCGTGTATTTCTCGCCGCGCTAATGCTCGCCGCGGCCGGATTTCCGTCGTCTCAATGTGCCGCGCAAGCCGACACCGGAACGTCGAGTTTCGAGATCAATGGGCTTCGGGTCATCCTACGGCGAAATACAGCGAACGACGTCGTCGCGGCGAACGTCTATCTGCTTGGCGGTGTCCAGCAACTGACACCGGCGACGCAGGGGATCGAGGCGCTGCTGCTGGCGTCGTCCGAGCGAGGAACGAAGCGATTTCCGGGTGAGACCGCCCGTTCGCTCACCGCCCGCCTCGGCGTAACGATCGTTACCGAACCCACCGAGGATTGGACGCTGTTCGGTTTCACCGGCGTGCGGGCCACGTTCGACTCGTGCTTCATGATCCTGACCGACCGCCTGATGGCGCCGACGCTCGACTCTGTCGAAGTGGAACGCGTTCGGTCGAGGATGCTGACCGGACTGCGGCTCGAGGCAAACACACCGGATCCGGTCATCAATCACCTCGCCGACAGTCTCGCATATGTCGGTCACCCGTACGGGTTCGCGCCGCAAGGCACCGACGCGACGATTCAGTCGATCACACTCGCTCGGCTGCGTGCCTACCAGGCCTCGCAGATGGTGACGTCGCGAATGCTGCTCGTCGTGGTCGGCAATATCGAGCGGCCTCGCCTCGAACAACTCGTGCAGCAGACGTTGGCTCAACTGCCGAAGGGCAACTACACGTGGAATTCGCCGCGGATGCCGGGCGCGAGTCAGAAAGCGTTGTTGATGCAAGAGGCGCAGCTCCCGACGAACTACATCCTCGGCTACTACGCCGGCCCGCCCGCGCAAAGCGCAGACTACAACGCGCTTCGCGTGGCGACCGCGGTGTTGTCGGGCAGATTCTTCACGGAGATTCGTTCGCGGCGCAATCTCTCGTACGAAGTCGAGGCACCGTTCGTCGAACGGGCAATCGCCACGGGGGGCGTGTACGTGACGACGGTCGCGCCCGACACCACTCTGGCGATCATGCGGAACGAGATCGATCGGTTGCAACAGGAATTGATCGACTCACGAGGCCTGGAGCGGCTGGTTCAGCAGTTCATCACCGACTATTTCCTGAAGAACGAAACGAACTCGGACCAGGCGACCTTCCTCGCCCGCGCGCAGCTCTATCACGGAGACTACCGGGCAGCCGCTCGATTCGTCGAGAGTTTGCGCGACGTCAAGCCTGAGGACGTGCGCCGCGTGGCGCGCCAGTACATGCACGATTTCCGGTTCGTCTACCTCGGGAATCCGAGCAAACTCTCGCGAGCGCTGGTCGATCGCTTCTAGGAATCGAAATGATGCGCGATTGCTTGCGCATCGAGCTGGCCGCTGAAGAGCGACGAGCCGAGGACGGTCGCGGCGACGCCCAAATGTTCGAGCGCGCGGAGCTCGCCAACGCTGGTCGCCTCGGTTCGACAAAAGACCGGGACGCTCGACGCCTCGACGAGATCCTCGATCAATCGAAGCGGTGCGCCCTGGAATCCGTCGGAGGAAGCGCCGTGGACCGCGAGGCCCCCGAGCGGAAAGGAAGAGAGCTCGTTCGCCAAGTCGACCATGTCTGCGGCGACAGCTCGTCGGCTGGTCCGCCGCCCAAACAACGGATCGCCGAGATCCGCGCGGACGATCAGACGGCCGGGAAAAGAGTCAGCCAGTCTGGCGAGCGTCCCGAGATCGTCGTCGTGGCGTTGGCCGAGGATGACATGACTCACGCCAGCGTCGATTAGCCGCTCGATACGGTCTTCGGAGTCGGAACCGCCCGAGACGATGACTTCGGCGGCTGCGTCCCTAGCGATCTCAGCAATGAGTCCTTCGTTCTGCTCGCCGTTGGATTCAGCGTCGACGTCATGTAGGTGAATCTGGCGGAACCCGAGGGTCGTGAAAGCTCGATGGGTAGCGGCGGCGTCTCCCGGCGCACGCGGAGTCGCGCCGTTCGTACCGATCGGCGCGTAGAGGAGCGATCCGCGTAACTCCGCAGTGGGTATGACGATCACGGTGAAAAGGGCTGGCCGATCTTATTGAAGGGGGCGTCCCCAAGGCGCGCTGCTAGCACCCAACTTGCTGCCGGACCTCGGCGTTGCGTGACGGGAACTTTGTGAATAGTTTCACATTCTCCGCTCTCGCGGGCAACTCATCAATTTTCGTCCGTACCACGGCACTTCTGGAGGCAAGAAGAAATGCGGCTCCATGCACTAGCGCTCCTCGCGAGCGTGGCCATCGTCGGCGCCTGCGGCGGCGGCGGTGAAGCCAAGAAGGATACAACGGCGGCTGCTCCCGCACCGAGCACCCCGGCCCCGGCCACGCCGGCTCCGGCGGCGGGCGCGGTGGCAAAGGTCCCGGCGACCGGCCAGACCGTGACCATCAAGATGATCGGCGACGATAAGGGTTATCGCTTCGATCCGGCAAACGTCACGATCAAGCCGGGCGACGCGGTCAAGTTCGTCATGGTGAGCGGCGGCCCTCACAACGTTGCGTTCGATCCAGCCACCGTTCCGGCCGATTCGAAGGCGCAGCTCGATGCGAACATGGATCAGAAGCTCTCCGAGCTTTCGAGCCCGAACCTCATGAACCCGAACGAGGAATACCTGATCTCGTTTGGTGGTGTGAAGCCTGGGAAGTATGACTTCCACTGCACGCCGCACCTCGCGATGGGAATGAAGGGGACCATCACGGTCCAGTAAAAGGCCTTAGCAGGCATTGGCGGGGCTCGATTCGTCGAGCCCCGCTTTTTTTCTATCGGGCCATTTGCTGCTCTGGCCCGTGCCCTGCCAAACTTCACCATATGGCATCGCTCGCCGGAGAGTTGTCGCGCGGTCCCTCGAGGTCGGCTTGGTTGACCGCCCGCGCGCGCAACGCGGTTGGACGTCCGCAATTCATCGCGATCGTCGGCGGCGGAATTTTTATCGCCGCGCTCGTCGCGCTGATCATGGCGCCGCAGCAGATACGCCGCGGCGGCAAAGTCCTGACCGGCCCGGTAGGACCGCGGCCGGATACGTCGATCTTCAGCAACGCGCTCGACGAAGCGAGGCGACGACTCGGTGCCGCGGAAGCATCCCTGGAGCGAGCTCGCCTCGCGCCGCCGACCCCGCAGGTGCAAGAGCCGATCATTCCGCCGGCGTTTCTCACGCAACGCGACTCGCTCTCGAATGCGGTCGGCGATCTCGACGCGCTGTTGACGCGCGTCGAGGGCGCGCCGGTGACGGCATCGTACCGTGCGCTCGCCGAGTCACCTCAGTTGGCATCGAACCCGCGAATCCGAGTGCTGCTTGATTCGTTGGCGGAGGTCGAGCGGGAGCGTGAGGCATTCGGCACGACCGGTGGCGCTGATCCTGTCTACCTCGCCCTGACCTCGCGGGCGTCAGAGATCGGGCGCGCAATCCAGTCGGTTGCTCAGCAACGGCGCGACGCAATTCGCGGACAAATCGCAAGTCTCAATGTTCCCGCTCAGCGGCCGACGGTCGTCTCAACCACCATCGACACCGCGGGCTGGGTAGCAGAGCGAGACTCCGCGCGGTCGCTCGTGGAACAGGCGAGCGTGGCGCTCGGCGACGCCCGAGCTAAGGCGAGTGCCTTCGATCAAGAGGCCGCGCGCGCTCGCGCGGCGGCTACCCAAGGCGCGCCGCCGGCCGCGCTGCTCACCGCGGCGCTCATCATCGGAATCGCCCTTGGGTTCGGCGTCGCGTTCGTCGGCGAGCTGCGACACCCTCGCATCAGCGATGCGCACGAGGCGGAACGGATGACGGGAGTTCGTGTTTTGGCGACCGTGCGCCCAAGGCCGCGGGATCCCGACCGGATGCGGCGAGCGAGCGATCGTCTCGCGCCGCCGTACTTCGACCCGGCGGCCGCGCCGTATCAGCTGACCTATCTCCACCTGGCCCGCACGGGAGCGAGCAGACTCGTTCTCACGGTCGTTTCCGCGGATCCAAACATCGCGGCGGTTGTCGCGATGAACGTCGCAGCGATTGCGGCCGACGAGGCTCGGAGCACCATTCTCATCGACACGGACGTGACAAGCGCGACAATCGCCGCCGCGCTGCGCTGCCACGCCGAACCGGGTCTCGCTGACGTGATCCAGCAGCGCATCGATTGGTCCGAGGTCACGACGCAAACCATGATCGGACGCGATCGCGTGATCGATGTCATCCCGAGCGGGATTGCTTCCGCCGGCGTCGACCGCAACGTGGTCGCGAACCTCTTTCGCCAGGAAGCACCGCGTCTCGCGCGGCACTACGAGGCGATCGTCGTCGTGGGCGACGTGACGACTGCCGAAGCCGGTCTTCCTGGCGCCCTTCCCGTCCCCGACACGGTGATTTGCGTGCGCGCGGGCCACACCCGGCTCTCCGATCTGGAAGCGGCCATCGCAGCGGTGCAACGCGGCGGAGGAGTGCCGGCGGGAATCGTTTTGTGGGACGCCATCCCGCCGGTGTTGCCGACGCCGGAGCACATCGCACGCGCGCCGCGACCGCTGCAAACGGCTGAGATGAAAACGCTGACGGCAAAGCGCTAGGCCTTCTTCCATCATCGAGAGCACCGAGCGTCAACACGTGTGGGCTGATTTGGTTCTGCGCGCTGAGCGCCAACATGCCGTCGAGCTGCTTCTGTGGGGGGGACTCTCGCTGATCATGGCGACGGCGTCGTTCGTCGTCATGAAAGGACGGCGCGGACAGTCCATGCTCCTGCGCGGGTTCGCGACGCAACTGGCGCTCTGGGCCGTGGTCATCGCGGTCATTGGGGCGATCGAGCTACAACAGTTGACGATACGTGACCTTTCAAGCGCGGCGCGGTTGGAAAGGCTGACCTGGGCTCGAGCCGGATTCGATGTAGGCATCGTGGGAATGGGCGCCGTCCTTGGCGGCGTTTCGTTCGCTCTCGCTCGAAGCCAACGCGGATTGGGCGCCGCGGCCGCTATCGCGGCTCAGGGCCTGGCCCTGCTTGTAATCGACCTTCGATTAATCGCAGTTATCTCGAGATGAACCATGCTTGAGACCATTCCCGACCTGAGTCGCGCGCCGAAACATCGAGCGTATCCGGAGTTGTTCGCGTATATCGTATCGACACTCGCCGGGATCGACGACGATGTCGCGGGCATGGCCACGATCTCGGCGATGATTCACCATTCGCTTCGTCATCTGTGGACGGGATTCTATCGTGTCGTCGCACCGGATCTGCTGCGGGTCGGTCCATATCAGGGATCGCTGGGATGTCTCGAGATCCGGTTCGGCCAGGGCGTCTGTGGAACTGCCGCGGCCGAGCGACGTACGATCGTGGTACCGGATGTGTCGCGCTTTCCCGGTCACATCGCCTGTGACGCGCGCTCCAAATCGGAGGTCGTCGTTCCTGTCTTCGACCGCAGCGGCGGGTTGCTCGGCGTGCTCGACGTCGACTCAGAGAAGCGGGCGGCATTCGATCAACTCGACGCCGAAGGACTGGAGCGCATCGTCCGCTGGTTCGCGGGCGAAGGTCGTGGTTGACGCAATCTGGCGCGGGTTATAGGCTGAGGAAGGAAGATGACCACTACCGGCTATTCCGACCGCATCAACCACGCGCTCGCATTCGCGGCAAAGCACCACGATCAGCAGGTGCGCAAGGGCACTCGCCTGCCCTACCTGACACATCCGGCGAACGTCGCGATCATTCTCACGCGCTACCAGCAAGACGACGAAGTCGTCGTCGCCGGTATCCTGCACGACGTGATCGAGGATTGCGTTCGGGAAGCATATTCGCGCGAGATGCTCAAGCAGCGGATCGGCGACAAATTCGGCATCGATGTCCTGAACACGGTGCTCGCGGTCACGCACCGGCGCGTCGACGACGACGGCATCGAGCTCTCGAGCGACGAACGACGGGACGACTATGTGCAGCGGCTCGAGCACGCGAGTGAGTCGGCCCGCTGGGTTTGTGCGGGCGACAAGCTACACAACGCGAGCACCGTTCTCGCGGATCTTCGTCGCACGATCGATCCAAGCAGCGTCTGGAGCCGCTTCAACGGCGGCCGCGAGGCCACGGTGCGTTGGTATCGACGCGTCTTCGACCGATTGCGCGAGATCGGCTTCCGCGGCGAAATCATGCTCGAGCTTGAAAATGTGGTGACACAGCTCGAGGAGTGGTCGCGGAGTGAGGTCGCCGCGGCGCGCTGAGCGGCTTCCCCCCTTCCCGCTACTTCACGGATTCGTACGCCGCGCCCATCGCGCGTCTTGCAACCGCGGCTCCGTCATAGTGCGACGCGACGTAATCCTCGAGAATTCTCAGAAAATCCGCGACGATCGTGTCACCGCGAAGCGTCGTGAATAGCGCGCCGTCGACGTAGACCGGTGCCTTGGGTTCCTCGAACGTCCCGGGCAGCGAGATCCCGATGTTCGCATGCTTGGATTCCCCGGGTCCGTTCACGACGCAGCCCATGACGGCGACTTTCATCTCTTCAACACCCGGATAGCTGACGCGCCACGCCGGCATTTGCTCGCGGATGTAGGACTGAATGTCCTCGGCCATGTGCTGGAAGAAGGTCGACGTCGTGCGCCCGCAGCCCGGGCACGCGGTCACCTGCGGCGCGAAACTTCTGAGACCGAGCGATTGAAGGATCTGCTGCGCGACCCGCACTTCTTCGGTGCGATCGCCGTTCGGCCGCGGCGTGAGCGAAACACGGATCGTATCGCCGATTCCCTCCGAAAGGAGAATCGAAATCCCCGCGGTGCTGGCGACGACCCCTTTCATGCCCATGCCGGCTTCGGTCAATCCGAGGTGCAGCGGATAGTCGCACCGCGACGCGATGCGTCGATACACATCGACGAGATCCTGCACCCCGGAAACCTTCGCCGAGATGACGATGCGATCGTGCGCCAAACCGACGTCTTCGGCCAACTCCGCGGAACGAAGTGCGCTCGCCGACATCGCCTCGAGATAGACCTCGCGTGAGTCGACCGGAGCGCTCGACCGGGCGTTTGCGTCCATCATGTCGGTGAGAAGGTCCTGGTCGAGCGAACCCCAGTTGACGCCGATTCGGACCGGCTTGCCATGGTCGAGGGCTATGCGGACGATCGTCCGGAAATTCTCGTCGCGACGCTTGCCGCCGACGTTGCCCGGATTGATGCGGTACTTCGCGAGCGCGTCGGCGCACGCCGGGTACTTGGCGAGAAGAAGGTGTCCGTTGTAGTGAAAGTCGCCGATGATCGGGACGTTGGATCCGCGCTGCCTCACACGATCGACGATTTCGGGGACCGCGGCCGCTGCCTCCTCGTTGTTCACCGTAACGCGAACGAGCTCCGACCCGGCCTCGTTCAGCGCCACGACCTGATCCGCCGTAGCGACTGCATCGGCGGTGTCCGTGTTGGTCATCGATTGCACGACGATCGGAGCGCCGCCTCCAACCTTCACACCGCCGACCACGGCGGTGACGGAAGGACGCTTCGAGAAAGTGCTGGTCATGAGCTCAAGGCGAAGAGTAGACGAAAGATACGCGTATACATCAGTTCCGTCCCACGGTCATTTTCAGTGCTTGACCGCTCTGGTCGTTACGAATACTTTGGCCGTCGCTTACGACCGGACTTCCGCGGGTGACGGGGGCCGGTCGTGGGTCTTACGGCCCGCGCAACATGGTGTTGTGGCGGATGCACTTTCAGGAGTGGGACATGCGTACGACCGGAAAGGTGAAGTGGTTCAACGACGCCAAGGGGTTTGGTTTCATCACGCCGGACGGCGGTGACAAGGACTGCTTCGTCCACTACAGCTCCATTCAGGGGAACGGCTTCAAGACGCTCGCCGAAGGCGACCCGGTTGAGTTCGATCTGGTCCAGGGCCAGAAGGGACCGGCCGCGGAGAATGTGAGCAAGGTCGCCGGACGCTAAGGCGCCCACTCCGGACAGAGTAGAAGCGGGCGTGCTCTCCGAGCACGCCCGCTTTGCTTTGTCCACGGCGGTTCACCCTCGGTCGCTTGGTCTTCCGGGCGGGCGGCCTCGGCGCGCCAGAACGACAGCCTCTACGCCGTCGGCCAGTCTTCGGTCGATGTCAGCTTCGAACGCGGCGAGATCGAATCGGACGGTGACACCCGAGGGTACGCGGACCTCGCCCCGGTTCGCGAGCAGCATGCCGGCGAGTGACGCCGCACGCTCGATCGACAGCCCCAGGTCCTGAACCAGTCGCCGCGTCAGAGCGATCTGTCGAACGGCCCCCAACGTGAGCCGGCGAACAACTCCGTGCCCAGATGACTCGGCGCCGGCCACATCGACACGCGAGAGGAAGTTGTCAATCCATTTTCTCTCTACCTCTGCAACAAAGCAAGCAATATCAATATGATACGCAGGCAATACAATTATTCTCCTACGAGAGTGAACTTTTCGACAGCCTCGCGACGCTAATATATCCTCTAGGTTGAGAATAAAAAAGCGGCGCACCCGATATTTGGATGCGCCGCTTCTCCGCCCACTCTCGTTTGCTACCCGATTGCTCTTTGGGCCGAGGCGAGCTGCGCCCGAACCGCCGACGGTCCCGTCCCGCCATCGATCTCTCGATTTTCAACGGATTGGAGGGGTGAGAGCGCGTCAAAAACGTCGTGTTCGAATAACGGGTGCGCGTCGGAAAAGGCGGCCAATGGCAGCGTGTGCAGCTCCAGCCGTTCTTCCTCGCACTGCCGAACCAGCCGACCCACAGCGTGGTGCGCCTCGCGGAACGTGGCGCCCTTTCGAACGAGGTAATCCGCGAGGTCGGTGGCCATCATGGTCGTGTCGAGCGCTGCCCGCATAGCGTGGGCGTTGAACTCGCACTCGGCCAGGGCACCGGCCAGCGCCGGGAGGACGAGAAGCATGGTGTCTACCGCATCGAACAGAACACGCTTGTCGTCTTGCAGGTCCTTGTTGTAGCTGCTGGGAAGGCCCTTGAGCGTGGCCAACAGCGTAGTGAGGTCGCCGAGCATTCGGGCGGCAGAACCGCGGGCGAGCTCTAATGCGTCCGGATTTCGCTTTTGGGGCATCATGCTCGATCCAGAGGTATAGCCGTCGCCGAATCGCACGAACGAGAATTCGCGCGTTCCGTAGATGATCATGTCCTCGGCGAATCGAGACAGGTGCGTGGCCATCATCGCGACGCTGAACAGGACTTCGGCGACGAAATCCCGATCGCTCACGGCATCGATCGAGTTCGGCGAAATCGCCGAGAAGCCGAGGCTTCCCTGGAGCAGGACGCGAGAAACCGGATACGCGGATCCTGCCGCGGCGCCCGAACCAAGCGGCAACACGCTCGCGCTGCGTTGCGCGGCTTTGAGTCGAGTGCGGTCGCGCTCGAGCGGCCAAAAGTGCGACAACAGCCAATGCGCGGCGGACACCGGGATGGCGCGCTGCAAGTGTGTGTAGGACGGCATGAGCGCCGTCTCGAGCCCGTGAGCCTGGTCGATCATTGTCTGCTGCAACGCGCGAACAGCTTCATCCAACCGAGTCGCGGCATCGATCGACCACAATCGCGTGGCGGTCGCCACTTGATCGTTGCGACTACGCCCCGTGTGCAGCTTGGACGCGGTCTCGCCAATCTCGTCGTGCAGCAATCGATCGATGAGCGTATGGACATCCTCGTCGCTCGCGGCGGGCTGCTCTCCGGCGGCGAGACGAGCCCCGACGGCGTCGAGGCCGCGCTCGATGTCGGTGCACTCGTCGAGGGTGAGGACGCCCGCTTTGTAGAGCGCCATCGCCCACGCCTTTGAGAGGCGGACATCGTACGGCCAGAGACGGAAATCCACCCCGATCGAGGCATTGAGCGCGTCGAATTCCGGGCGGGCGTCAGCGGCGAAACGTCCGCCCCAAAGTTTGTGCGTCGTCTCGGAGGGGGACGCGTGTGTGGCGACGGTTGTCATCAGGCGATCTGCAGCGCCGGGATCTCGGCGGTAGCGGGTTCGGCTCCGGGCGCGTCGGTTGTCGGCGAAAGCCCTAGCTCCTGATCCTTGATGGCGCGGACGCGCGCGGGCAGCGCGAAGAGGCGGATGAAGCCCGCGGCGTCACTCTGCTCGTAGACGTCGTCCTCGCCGAACGTGACGAAGCGCTCGTCGTACAGTGCGTTGGTGCTCTCGCGGCCCACGACGGCAATCGAACCCTTGTAGAGGCGGAGTGAAACGGTACCAGACACGCGGTCCTGCGTCACGTTGACGAAGGCATCGTACGCTTCGCGTTCAGTCGTCCACCAGCGGCCCTCGTACACGAGATCGGCGTAGCGCGGCGCAATCATGTCTTTAGCCGCCAGTGTCCGGCGATCGAGCACGAGCTGCTCGAGCTCCGAATGCGCGGCGTAGAGCAACGAGCCGCCGGGCGTTTCATACACACCGCGAGACTTCATGCCGACGAGGCGATCTTCGACGAGGTCCACGACACCGCAGCCGTGGCGGCCGCCGATCTCGTTGAGCGTGGCAATGAGATCGACGCCGTTCAGCCGTTCGCCGTTGACGCTGACCGGAGTGCCGGCATCGAAGCCGATCACGACGGTTTCGGGAAGATCGGGGGCCTTCGTAACGGTCCGCGTGAGCATGAGGAGATCATCGGGCGGCGCGTTGTTCGGATTTTCGAGGACTCCGCCTTCGTGCGAGAGGTGCCAGAGGTTGGCGTCGCGTGAATAGATCTTCTGCCGCGTGGCCGCGACTGGAATTCCGTGGGCCTCGGCATACGCGATCGCGTCCTCGCGGCTCCGAATGTTCCAGGTGCGCCAGGGAGCGATGACGGGAAGATCGGGAGCGAAAGTGGCGTAGGTCAGCTCGAAGCGGACCTGGTCATTTCCCTTCCCTGTGCATCCGTGGGCGAGCGCGTCGCCGCCAACCTGTCGCGCAATCTCGACTTGGCGGCGCGCGAGCAGCGGCCGGCCCATCGATGTGCCGAGGAGGTATTTGCGGTTATAGATGGCGCCGGCGCGAAGCGTCGGGTAGATGAAGGACTCGACGAACTCTTCACGCAAATCCTCGACGAAGCACTCATCCGCGCCGGACGCGAGCGCCTTGGCCCGGACGCCGGCCAACTCCTCGCTGCCCTGTCCGATGTCGCCGGCAACGCAAACGATCCGAGCTCCGTGGTAGTTCTCTTTGAGCCACGGGACAATGATGGATGTGTCGAGGCCGCCGGAATAGGCGAGGACGATCGTTTTATACATGAGCGCTCCAAAGAATGCCGGGTTATGCAGTCAGAGCGCATATTTAATCGCAAACGCGGCCGCCGTCAACGCTTTGAAAGAGCATTCGGCCGGTGGGTGGCGATCAGGGGACCCGAGCGAGGTCGAGCAGTCGCCGAGTGAGCGCGGCGCGGGCCTCGGTCGAGCGGCAAATGATCAGAATGGTGTTCTCGCCGCCGATGGTGCCGATGACTTCCGACCAGCCCTGTGAGTCGATCGCCTCTGATATCGGTTGCGCGCCACCCGGACGCGTGTGAAGAACGATGAGCTCGGAGACGCCATCGATGCGCGAGAACAGCTGCGGTAAGAGACCGTCCAAGGAAGGTTTAGCCTCGTCGGACACCATCTCGGGCAGCATGTACCTGGAACCGGCCTCAGACGGTACACGCACGACGCCAAGATCGCGTAAGTCTCGCGACAGCGTCGCCTGAGTGACGTTCCATCCGTCCTTGGCGAGGAGCTGCTTCAACTCCTCCTGATTTGCGATCTGTCGGCTACCAATAAGCCGAAGGATTGTCTCCTGCCTTCCGTGCTTGTTACGCAGATCGCTTCCCCGGATTGTTGGTCAAGGCGCGGACATCTGCCGGCCGGAAAACCGCTGGAACTGATTGACATGCCGATTTCGCATTATTATGCATTAGACGTGAATAGAATCAGTGTTGGGGTACTCGGCGCAAGCGGGTACGCGGGGCAGGAGCTCTGCCGACTCATAGCGCACCATCCGGGGCTCGCGCTGGCTTTCGCTACGGCGAACGAACAGCGGGGCGCGAGCGTGCGCTTGGGTGGTCGCGTGGTCCAGTACATTGCCACCGACGATGCGCCGCTTCACGACGTCGAGCTCGTTTTCTCGGCGCTGCCGCATGGGGCCTCAAAGGTCTGGGTGGAGCGCACGCGTGAGGCTGGTGCACGCGCTGTTGATCTATCGGCGGACCTGCGCCCCGGCAATGGGTGCGATGGGATTCCCTATGGCTTGACGGAGTTGAACCGCGAACTCGTCGCGGGCGCCAGCGTTGTCGCCAATCCCGGGTGTTATCCGACGTCGATTCTCGTCGCATTGGCGCCGCTCGTCGAGCAGGGCCTGATCCCCGGACACGCAACAATCGTCGTCAATTCGGCAAGCGGCGTGACCGGCGCGGGGAACTCGCCCAAACGCGAGTTGCTGTTCGCGGAGGTGTCCGAGGACTTCCGCGCCTACGCGATCGGTAACACGCACCGACACCTCAATGAGATGCGGGCGACGCTCGACGGATGGGGGGGGGGCGCGTCTTCCGAGATCGTCTTCACGCCGCACCTTCTGCCGGTCGCGCGTGGGATCCTCTCGACGATCGTCGTGCCGTTGACTGAGCCGCTCGCCGATCCGCTCCAACCCTGGCGCGACGCGTACGACGGCGAGCCGTTCATCGAAATCACGGCGGACACGCCCTCGTTGCACGACGTGAGGCACCGCAACGTCGTGCGCATTTCCGCCACGCCGTTGTCCGGTCTAAAATCGCCCATGCTGCTCGTCACGTCGGCGATCGACAACCTGATGAAAGGCGCGGCAGGTCAGGCGGTCCAAAACGCCAACCTGATGCTGGGTCTGGACGAGACCGCGGGGCTGCCCGCATGACCCGCGTCATCAAGGTTGGAGGTCGACCGCAGGGAGACCCGACGCTGGCGACGACGCTCGCCGCCGGCTGGACTCGCGACGGCGGTGGAATGGTGCTCGTTCACGGCGGTGGCGACGAGGTGACGGCGCTTCAACGAGCGTTCGGCACGACGTCGAGCTTCGTCGGCGGGCGACGAGTCACCACGGCAGAAGACATCGAACTTGTTCGGATGGCCTTGTCGGGCAGCGCGAACAAGCGACTGGTGTCCACCCTGGTAGAGCAGGGAATCAGCGCCGTCGGACTGTCGGGTGAGGACGCATCGCTCATCTCGGCCAGCCCGATGGACGCGCAGGCGCTGGGGCACGTCGGTGTTCCGCACACGATCAACGTCGCTTTTCTGCGCCACCTGTTGTCTGGCGGCTACCTCCCCGTGATCTCGCCGGTGAGCCACAACGGGAGCGACGAGCTTGGCGCGGCGTTGAACGTGAACGGCGATGATGCGGCCGCCGCGATTGCCATCGCTCTGGGCGCGGCCGAGCTGCTGCTCGTCGCCGACGTGCCGGGCGTTTTGCGCGATGGAGAGGTGATTCAACGTTTGTCGCTAGAAGAGGCTCGCGCATTGGTGTGCGATGGTACGGCCCGTGGGGGCATGCAGGCAAAACTGCACGCTGCGCTTACGGCAGTGGAGGGCGGCGTTCCGCAAGTTCGCATTTCCGACATTCTGGCGATCGACGATCTCACGCGAGGCACGGTGCTGCGCCGGGCCGGAGGCGTGGGAGGGGGAGGACTTTCATGACGGTTTCGATGGAGCCGGTGGTGGACTCGCTGCTCGGCACGTACAAACGTGCGCCGGTCTCATTCGTCGACGGCGAAGGCGTCTACCTCGTGGATAGCGAGGGAAAGCGTTACCTCGACTTCGTGAGCGGAATCGCTGTGAACGCGCTGGGCTACGGCGACGCCGGACTGCGGCAGGCGATGCATGCCGCAGCGGATGGACTCATTCACGTCTCGAATCTGTACGCGACGTTCCCGGGACAGCAGCTCGCGAACACGCTCGCCGAGCGTTCGTTTGCCGACAAGGTCTTCTTCTGCAACTCCGGGGCGGAGGCGAACGAAGGCGCGTTCAAGTTCGCTCGCCGCTGGGCGCGCACGATCGGTCCGGCGAAACACGAGATCGTGGCGCTTCGCGGGGCGTTTCATGGTCGGTTGTTCGGAACGCTGGCCGCGACGGACCGGCCGTCGTATCGCGCGCCGTTCCGACCGCTTGCACCGGGAATCTTGATCGTCGAGCGTGACATCGAGGACATCGCGCTCGCGCTCGACCCCGAGACGGCAGCAGCGCTCATCGTGGAGCCAGTGCAGGGAGAGGGTGGCGTACGCCTGCTGGATGTCGGGTTCGTTCGCGAACTTCGTGCGTTGACCCGCGAACGACAGGTCGCGCTGATCTTCGACGAGATTCAGTGCGGTCTCGGACGAACGGGGAAGCTCTTCGCATACGAGCATTTCGATGTCGAGCCGGATTTGCTCACGCTGGCGAAGCCCCTCGCCGGCGGGCTACCGATGGGGGCGATTCTCGTGAGCGCGCCGATCGCCGCGACGATCAAGCCGGGCGATCATGGCACGACATTCGGCGGTGGGCCGTTCTTGGCGAGCGTGGCGAACTACGTGCTGGAGCGCCTGTCTGACCCCGAGATGCTGACGCACGTCGAGCAAACCGGGACCTGGTTCGGCAAGAAGCTCTCGGAGATGGCGCGGCGCAACGATCGCATTCGTACGGTGCGCGGCGTGGGCTTCATGTGGGGCGTGGATGTGGCGGGCCTCGCGTCGCAGGTCGTCCACCGCGCGTTCGACGCCGGGCTCCTTGTCTGTTCCGCGGGCGACTATACCGTGCGTTTGCTGCCTCCGTTGGTGGCGACGCGCGATGAGTTATCGGCTGGCTTGGCGATTCTGGAAGACGCCTTCTGATGAGCGTCGCGTGAGCGTCGCGGCAACGATTCGTCGCGGCCGGCCGGAGGACGCCGAAGCCATCGCGGGGCTCATCGCGGATTTCGCGGATGAGTCGTTGATGCTTCGGCGAACGCCGCAAATGGTGGAGCTGGCGATCGACGATTACCTCGTGGCGGTCGATCCGCGCGGCCGAATCGTCGCGTGCGGTGCGCTCAAAGAGTATTCGCCGTCGGTCGCCGAGATCGCGGCGATCGCCGTGTCCCGCGAAGTGCATGGATGCGGCTTGGGTCGCGCGATCGTGGACGCCGTGGAATCGTTGGCCGTGAAGCGCGGGATCTACGACGTGTTTGCACTGACGCTCCAGCCGGCTTTTTTTGCGGCGCTGGACTATCAGCGCGTCGATCGCGCCCGCTACCCCGAGAAGATCGGACGCGATTGCCTTGGCTGCATTCGGCGGTTTGCGTGCAACGAGATCTGCTTCGCGAAGAATTTGCACGCGGAGGCTCGCGCCGCGGCGTGAGTGTCACGCAGTAAATTGCGTGGGATGAGAGATGACCGCGGCGCCCTCAACGGTGGGGGCGGAGCCCTGAAGCAAGCGTTCGACGAGGCGCGCTTCGGACCGCAGCGGACGCTCAATCTCCGCGAGTCGCTGCCAACGGCGGATCAAGCGGCGAAGCGCGCTGAATCTTGGCTCCGCCAAGCGCAGGTCGCGCGTGCCGGCGAGGTGTTGATCATCACGGGCCGAGGGCGGGGAAGCGACGGCGGCGTCTCCGTGGTTCGTGAAGCGGTGAACGCCCTCCTCCACGTGCTGAGACGCCGCGGCGTGGTGCGGGACTTCCGCGAACACACGGCGGGATCGTTCGTCGTCACGCTCGCACCGATCGCCGAGCTGTGGGAAGCGCCGCGGCGGAAACGTGATCGCGGACAACAGCCGCCACCGGACCACGCTCCGTCGTTGAAGGGGCTCGATCACGAGACGCGAGCGCTCCTGCGAAATCTTGCGGAACGTGCGCTCGACGGGCTCGGTGTGAAAGACACCGAGGAGTTCATCGAGAGCGAAATGCTCCGTCAGTTCA
>Ga0105242_10000248_pt1 | contig 42523 bp, 49 predicted proteins | sample KBSM24metaG_FD_81521 | JGI IMG/M metagenome (GOLD analysis project Ga0105242, IMG submission 81521) | Miscanthus rhizosphere microbial communities from Kellogg Biological Station, Michigan, USA - KBS M2-4 metaG | ecosystem: Host-associated > Plants > Roots > Rhizosphere > Soil | place...
GCTCTTCGACGAAGCCTGCGACTACAAGGTCGTCACGCGCGAGAACGTCGAGCAGAACCTGCCCAACGTCCTCATGTGGTGCGACAACAAGAACATGCTCCGCGACCGGGTCGAGTCGTACCGCCACGTCAACCTCTACAACCTGCACTACGACCGGCATGTCCTCGGCCCTCTGCGTTTCACCGGGAACGACGGCGCCACGTGGCGCTTCGACGTCTCCTACAGCCTGTTCCAGACCGAGCTCGAAGGCGCTTCGCGGCTATTCAGCGTGGGCCGCTATCGCATCGAGGCACTAGTAGAAGCTGGCGAGGCGCGTCTGAAGGCCGTGACTGTCGTCGCCGACACCGGCCTTGTCCCTTCGCTGCTAGCGACGCCTATTTAGCTGCAAGTCACTTCGCCCGATAGTCGGGCGGGGCCTCCGCGGGCGGCTGTCCCGACGGTGGCGGCGGTGGTCGCGCGGTGACTCCCGCCGACTGTACCGACTCGGTGGAATCCGAATAGCGGCTGCCGACCGGAATCTTGTGACCCTTCGCGTACATGCATTGCAGGAAGGCGCGGTCGTAACGTCGCTGCAGCGGCCCGGCCGAATCCTCTTCTTGGTCGTTGAGCTGCGCTTGTGCGTAGCCGCGGCAATCGTGCTCGTCGGAACGGAACTGGTCGAAGCTCTTGCCGCTTCCGGGCAAGACGAGCACGCCGGGTCCGTAAAGCGGCGTCGAGCCGCATGCCGACAACAGCAGCACGGCTCCGGACGCCAGGGCGCGGCGTTTCATTTCGCGGGCGGTGAAACCGGCGGCGCGTCGCTTCCAGCCGGTCGGATATTCCTTCACGTGCCGATAGTAGCCTTTCTGTTGAGGGCTTTTTGCACGAAGCGATGATTTTGACCCGATATGAACCGACCTGCTAAGGCTCACTGCGCGCCCCGCGCTTTCCTCTGTAACCCCAGCTCTCCGAAACCGCAACAGCTAAAAATCCCCGCCGGCGCAGGTACGCACAGTTCTTTGCGCCGGTTAGGGATATTCCGATGGCAGATGGTGGGCAGGCGCGGCTAGCATCGATCGGTGGCCGGCACCTACAACTATTGGCTCGTCGCGCTGTCGCTGGCCGTGGCGAGCTTCGCCTCGTACGCCGCGCTCGACCTGGCCACCCGGCTGACCGCCGCGCGCGGCCGCCCGGCGCGCTACTGGCTGATCGGCGGCGCCTTCTCCATGGGCACCGGTATCTGGTCGATGCACTTCATCGGCATGCTCGCGTTCTCCCTGCCGGTTCCGATGGGCTACGACGTGCCCGTGACGCTGCTATCGATGCTCATCGCCATCGTGGTTTCGGGCTTTGCGCTGCGCACCGTGAGTCGCGACTCGATGGGACTGCGTCACCTTGTTCTCGGCGCGGTGCTCATGGGTCTGGGCATCTGCGCCATGCACTACACCGGCATGGCAGCGATGGATACGCACCCGCCGATCCGGTACGACCCGCTGCTGTTCGCCGCCTCGGTGCTCATTGCGATCGCCGCCTCCCTCGCCGCCCTGTGGATCGCGTTCACGCTGCGCGCGGACCTCAGGTGGATGGCGTATGCCAAGCTCGGAAGCGCCGTGATCATGGGCCTCGCGATCACGGGCATGCACTACACCGGCATGGCAGCCGCGAACTTCGCCGTCGACACCATCTGCCTGTCCGGGCCGTTGGTCGACAACTCCTGGATGGCGGGCACCATCGCCGCGATCACGGTAATCATCCTAGTCGGCACGCTGTTGCTTTCGGTGTTCGATGCGCGCGCCGCCATTCAGGCGGCGCACATGGCGAAGTCGCTGCAGGCAGCCAACGAAGAGCTTCGGCACATGACATTGCACGACGCTCTGACCGGGCTGCCGAACCGGCTCCTCGTCGAGGACCGGATAGGCCAGGCGCTCGCGCACGCACGGCGCACGGAAGTCAGCTGCGCGGTGCTGTTCGTCGATCTCGATCGGTTCAAGAACGTGAACGATTCGCTCGGGCATTTCGCCGGCGACGAGCTGCTCAGGGCAGTGGCCGCGCGTCTGCTCGAGGTCGTGCGCAGCGAGGATACGGTGTCGCGCCTCGGCGGAGACGAATTCGTCATCCTGCTGAAGGAGCTCGCTGCGCCGGAGGACGCGGCCGCAGTCGCCGCCAAGCTGGTCGAAGCGCTCAACCGGCCTTTCCGTGTCCTGAATCGCGAGATCTTCATTACGCCAAGCGTGGGCATCAGCATCTTTCCCCAGCACGGCGAGGAGGCTCAGGCGCTCATCACCAGTGCCGATGCCGCCATGTATAGCGCCAAGCGGGCCGGTCGCAACAACATCCAGATCTCGGCCGGGAATGGCGACCAGCGCGTGCCCAAGCGCCTCGAGCTCGAGAGCGAGCTGCGGCGCGCGCTCGAGCGCGGCGAATTCGTTCTTCACTATCAGCCCAAGATCGACCTCTACACCGGCGCCCTCTGCGGCGCGGAAGCGCTCTTGCGCTGGCAGCACCCCCAGCGCGGCATGGTCGCGCCGGGAGACTTCATCCCGCTCGCGGAGGAAACCGGGCTCATTGTTCCGCTCGGTGGCTGGGTGCTACGCGAGGCGTGCCGCCAGTGCCGCACCTGGCAGGACCGCTCGCTGCCGGTCTTGCGCGTCGCGGTAAACCTCTCGGCTGCACAGTTCCGCCAGAAAGCGCTGCTCGATTCCGTGCGCGACGCGCTCTCGGCAAGCGGCATCGCGCCAGAGTGCCTGGAGGTGGAGATCACGGAAAGCATGGTCATGCACAACGCAGTGGAAGCGGCGTACGTGCTCGAGGCGCTCAGCGTGATGGGGGCGCACGTCTCGATCGACGACTTCGGCACCGGCTACTCCAGCTTGAGCTATCTCAAGCGCTTCCCCATCCAGTCGCTGAAGATCGATCGCTCGTTCGTTCGCGACGTCTCGGTCGACGCCGGCGACGCGGCAATCGTGCGCGCCATCATCGCCATGGCGCACCAGCTCGGGCTCAAGGTGATCGCCGAGGGCGTGGAGACCGAATCCCAGCTGCAATTGCTGCGCGGGCTGGGCGGCGACCAGTATCAGGGCTTCTACTGCAGCCGGCCGCTGCCGGCGGAGGCCTTCGAGGCTTTCATCCTCGCCCGGCAAAGCAACCGGCCCAGGCCGCTGCTTGCGCCGGCGTGAGCGGTTTCGCTCTTTCTACGCGCTGACGGCGACGACCTTCATGGTCCCGAGGTTCACGCGGCCCTTCAGCTTGGCCGGGTCGAGGCCTTTCGCAGCGATGATCTTCTTGATCAGCGCGGGCTCGAAAGTCCGCAGCTCGTCGGTGCCGACAGCGGGAGTCGCCGGGTCCACGATGAATATGCAGCCGTTCGTTTGCTCCTGCTTGTGCAGGTCGATGTAGACGTGGCGGCCCTGGTTTGCCGATCCGTCGCGGAAACCGTCGTCCACGGCAAGCCCCAGATACGGTATCCAGCCCTCAACGTGACTGGGGTAGACGAAGACGTTCTTGCCGTCCCAGGCGGCGAGAACCCTGTTGGCGGTATTACCCCGCACGCCCGCCGACGCTGAAACCAAGGTCGGACGGCGCAGGCGCGCCGAGCCGATCAGCGTGCCGTCGGGAGCGAACACCGCGATCAGGTCGTTTTCGTCGAAGATCGTCCTGCCGGGCTTGCCGTCGGTCCCCGTCCAGCTCGTTTCGTTGCTGTTGGCGTTGATTCCTCTCAGGTCGTCGGGAAGCATGCCTTCGGCGCCGCCGCGGACGACGTAGAACTGCATGCGCTTGGCTTTCCCGGAAACCGCGTTCCCCGAAGCGATGGCGATCAGCTTCTTCAGATAGTCCTCGCTGTCGATGCGGATGTCGCTGCTCCTGGTGTAGTCGCCGCCGATGATCTCCAGATCGATCGCGCGCTTGCGCCGTGCCTCCGGAGCGAGCGAATAGGCGTGGTCCCTGTCGAAAGCAAACTTTGCCGCGGTCTCGGGGAAGTAGCCGGCCGGAAGCGGCGGCGGCGTTTTCGTCCGGCACAGCGTGCCGGCGTCGATCCATTGGTCACCCACCCGCGTGCTGCAGACGGGTCCCGGCTTGCGTGCGTTTCCCATGCGGCCTCCCTCGCTCTCATCCTACTCTTCCAATCAATCCGCCGGCATCAGCCGGCTGGTGACTGTAAGCGGGGCCGACACCAAGCCTGGACCGCCAGCTCAAACTGCGTTGTAGCCCCCGTCCACCCGGAGGTCCGAGCCGGTCATGAAGCTCGAGGCGTCGGACGCCAGGAACAAAGCGGCCTGGGCGATTTCCTGAGGGAGGCCCAAGCGCTGCATCAGGTGCTTGGCGCCGAGGACCTCGCGAGCTTTTTCCATCGAGCCGAAGCGCAGCATGCGATCGGTTTCCACCGCGCCAGGCGAAAGCGTGTTCACGCGGATGTTCTGGGCGGCGTGGTCGGCAGCCATGGCCTTGGCCATGGTGATGAGCGCGCCCTTGGTGGAGCAGTAGGCGACGCGGCCGGGGGTGCCGACAGTACCGAGCTGAGAGGCGATGTGAATGATCGAGCCGCCGCCGGCGGAGACCATGTGCGGGATCGTCCAGCGGCTGAGGAGGAAGGCGCCGCCGACGTTGGTCGCGAAGACCTTGTTCCACGCGGCGAGGTCGAGGTCGAGGACGGTCGCGGTGGGGTCGGTCATGGCGGCCCCGTTCACCAGGATGTCGAGGCGGCCGAACGCCCTGGCGGCGCGCTCGACGGCGGCCTTGGTGTCGGATTCGGAAGAAACGTCGCTACCGATGGCGAGGGCGTCCTGCCCCGCGAGGCGCGCGGTCTCCTCCGCGTTCTTGAGCTTGATGTCGAGGCAGGCGACCTTGGCGCCGGCCTGGGCGAAGCTGATGGAGATGGCGCGGCCGATGCCGCCGCCGGCGCCGCTGACAATCGCGGCCTTGCCCTGAAGAGAGTTCATCATTTTCTCCCGAGATAGGCTTCCTTGACGCGTTCGTCCTGCTTGAGGTCGGCGCAGGAGCCGCTTGCGATGATGGTACCGGTCTGCAGGACGTAGCCGCGGCTCGCGGTCTCGAGGGCGTAGCGGGCGTTCTGCTCGACCAGGACGATGCTGGTGCCGGCGGCGTTCACCGAGCGGATGCTGCGGAAAATCTCCTGCACCACGAGCGGCGCGAGGCCGAGCGAGGGCTCGTCCATGCAGAGGAGGCGCGGCTCGGACATGAGGGCGCGGGAGAGCGCGAGCATCTGCTGCTCGCCTCCGGAGAGCGTGCCGGCGGGCTGGGAGGCGCGCTCGCGCAGGCGCGGAAAGCTTGCCATGGCGCGCTCGATCAGCCCGGCCACTCTTTTCCGGTCCCTGCGATACTTGAAGCCGCCCATCTCGAGGTTCTCGCGCACGGTGAGCGCAGGGAACACGCGCCGGCCCTCGGGCACGAGCGCGATGCCGGCCGCGGTGCGAGCGTGGGCTGGAAGGCGCGTCACGTCGACTCCATCAAAAAGAATCTTCCCCTTTCTGGAAAGCATCGACCCCGCGACGCCGCGCATGGTGGTGCTTTTGCCGGCGCCGTTGGCGCCGATCAGGGTGACGATCTCGCCTTCGGCGACTTCGAAGGACACGTCGCGAACGGCGGGCACTTCGCCGTACGCGAGCTCCAGGTTCGTCACCTCAAGCAGCAAATTCGCCTCCGAGGTAGGCCTCGATCACGCGCGGGTTCGCCTGCACCTCGCGCGGCGTGCCCTCGAAGATGCGCACGCCGTGGTCCATGACGAGCACGCGCTGCGCCACGTTCATCACCAGGTCCATGTTGTGCTCGACGACGAGGACGGTCACATTTCGCCTGTTGATGTTTTGCAGTCTCTTGAGAAGGAACTCGACTTCCGCGGCGTTGAGGCCGGCCGCCGGCTCGTCGAGCATGAAGAGCCTCGGCCGCGTGGCGAGCGCGCGGGCGATCTCGAGCATGCGCTGCTGGCCGTAGGAAAGGGCCCCGGCGCGATCGTTCGCCCGGCTATCCAGCCCCACGAAGGCAAGAAGCTCGAGCGCGTCGGCCCGGAAGCGGGTGCTTGAGCTGGGAAGAAAGCACTTCCACAGCGGCACGTCCTGGTGGATGTGGAAGCCGGCGAGCACGTTCTCGAGCAGGGTGAGCTGCTTGAAGAGGCGGATCTTCTGGAAGGTGCGCGCGATGCCGAGCCGCGCGCGCTGGTAGGCGCGCAGCCCGATCAGGTTCTTTTGATTGAAGACAAGAGAGCCCGAGGCGGGTTGATGGACGCCCGAGAGGAGGTTCAGGAGCGTCGACTTGCCGGCGCCGTTGGGGCCGATCAGCGCGAAGATCGAGCCCTCCTGGACCTCGACGGAGACGTCGTGCACCGCGCGCACCCCGCCGAAGCTCTTGTGAAGCTTCTCTGCCTTGAGGAAAGCCGTCATGCCAGCTTGTTCTTGAAGGCGATCCATGCCTGCACCATTCCACCCGGCATGAACAGCACCACCAGCGTGAGCGCGACGCCGTAGATCATGAGGCGAAGCTCGCCGAAGCCGCGCAGCAACTCGGGCAGGAAGGTGAGCACCACCGCGCCGATCACGGGGCCGATCATGGTGCCCATGCCGCCGACGATCACCATCGCCATCATGGTGAAGGACTCGACGATGCCGAAGGCGTCGGGCACCAGCGTGCCGACGAAGCCGGGGTAGAAGCAGCCGGCGAGACCCGCGATTGCTGCGCCCAGGCCGAAGGCGAAGGCTTTCCAGACTGCGCCGTTGACGCCGAGTGCGGCCGCCGACACCTCGTCCTCGCGGATCGCGCGCAGCGTGTCGCCGACCGGGGAGTGCACCAGGTTGTCGAGCAGGAAGTACACGAGCAGACCGATGCCGGCCACGAGGTAGAACAACGCCACCGCGTTCGGCACCGGCGGCAGGATGCCGTAGATGCCGCGCACACCCTGCGTCACGCTCTCCCAGTTGACCAGCACCTGGTAGGTGATGACCGCAAAGCCGAGCGAGGCGATGGCGAGATAGTGGCCGCGCAGCCGCGCCGCGAAGGCGGCGAGCGCCAAGCCGACGAGGCCGGCCGCGGCGACCGCGGCGAGCGCGGCGAGCCAGAAGTTCCAGCCGTAGGTCTTGATGAGGATGGTCGAGACGTAGGCGCCGATGCCGAAGAACGCCGACTGCCCGAGGTTCAGCTGGCCGGTGTAGCCGAGCACCAGGTTGAGCGACAGCGCGAGCAGCACGTTCATCGCGCACAGCACCAGGATGCCGCGCCAGTACGCGCTGTTCAGCAGCCAGGGCGCGGCGGCGATGACGATCAGGGCAAGAAGAAAGGCAATCCCTCTTTTCCCGGTGAAGACTCCAGTCAAACGTTCTCCTCCTTGTGCTCGGCGATGAGGCCGGTGGGCCGCACGACGAGCATCAGGAGCAGCATCGCGAACACCACGAGGTCGATGAGCCCCGAGCCGAGGTACTGGACGGTGAAGGCCTCGATGATGCCGACGAGGAGCCCCGCGATGATGGTGCCTTCCATGTTGCCGAAGCCGCCGATGATGACGATGGCGAAGGCCTTGACGATGAGCGAGGCGCCGGTGAAGGGCGTGAGCACGACCACCGGGCCGAGCATCGCGCCGGCGACGCCGGCGAGCGCCGAGGCGATCACGATGGTGAGCGCGATCACCAGGTTCTCGTTGATACCCATGAGGCCCGCGGTCTCGCGGTCCTGCGCCACGGCGCGCAGCGCCTTGCCCATGAAGGTGAAGCGCATGAACGCGTAGAGCGCGGCGATCGCGGCAACCGATACCGCGACCACGAGCGCGCTCTGCCCGCTGAAGAAGATCGGCCCGAGGCGGATCGTCTCGCGCGCGAGCGGCGAGTCGAACTGGTAGGGGATCGGGCCGAACAGCGCGAGCTGGCCGTTCTCGAGCAGCACCGACACGCCGATGGTGGCGATGAGCGGCCGCAGCTCGTCGGCGCCGCGCCGGCGCAGCGGTGCGAACACGGCGGCGCTCACGATCCAGCCCAGGAGGGCCCCCGCCCCTAAGGCTGAAAATAACGAGAGCAGGTAGGCGCCGGTGTCGGGGATTCCCAGCACCTTGGTGGCAAATCTCGTCACCGTGAAGAAGGCGCTGAAGGCGCCGACGGTGACGAAGTCGGCGTGCGCGAAGTTGATCTGGTTCAGCACCCCGTAGATCAGGGTGAGCCCGAGCGCCACCATCACGTAGAGGCAGCCGAGGTAGATGCCGTTGACGGACTGCTGAACGACGAGCGCCAGGAGGTCCGTCACGGGATTGGCGCTAGCGCGCTATTGCCAGCTCAGCCCCTTCCATGACAGGTCCTTCTGCGTCTCGACGAAATGGACCACCGAGAGGTCGGAGTTCTGGCCCTTCTTGTCGAAGCTGATCTTGCCGGTGGTGACCTCGACGTCCTTGAACTGGGTGAACTGCTCGCGGATCGTCTCCGAGTCCTTCGCGCCGCGGCGCACCGCCTCGGCGACCAGCAGGATCGTGTCGTAGGCGTGGGCGTTGATGTGCGTCGGGGTCTTGCCGGCGCCGTACTTCAGCTGGAACGCCTTGATGAAGTCCTGCACCACCTTGCGTTTCTCGTTCGGGTCGAACTGCACGATGCGCACATAGCCCACCGCCGCCTGCCCGGCCTTCTGGTCGTAGCCCCACGGCAGCCAGATCGAGCCCATCTGCACGCCGTGCCCGCCGCCGCCCTTCACCACGTTCGCCTGCGCGAGCGCCTGCGAGAGGCGCACCTGCTGGCCTTCCAGCGCGAAGGTCGGCAGCACGTCGACCTTGCCGAGCGAGGCGATGCGCGTCGCGATCGCGGTGAAGTCGTTCACGTCGCGGCCGAAGTCGATCTTCGCCAGCACCTTGCCGCCCGCGGCTACGAAGGGCTTCTCGAAGCCCTCGGCGTTGTCGTTGCCGGCGTTGGTCTTCTCGTAGAGGATCACCGCGGTCTGCGCCTTCAGGTGGCCGCGCGCTACCTTGACGAGCGGTGCGCTCTGCTGCTCGGCGTTCGGGAAGATGCGGAACACGTACTTGTAGCCCGACTCGGTGAGCTTCATGGTCACCGAGCCGGCGTTCAACTGCACCACCTTCGCCTGCTCGAGGATCGGCGCGATCGCGAGCGAGGCGTCGGAGCACTCCTCGCCGATCACGATGTGCGGCTTCAATTGATCGAGCACGCGCTTGACCGTGTTGGTGGCCTGCAGCGGGCTGCACGCCGAGTCCTCGTACTGCACCTGCAGCTTGTAGCCCTTGAGGTCGGTCTTCGCCACCTGCTCGAGGGCGAGATCGATGCCCTCCTTGCCCATCACGCCGAAGTACGATCCCGGGCCCGAGATCGGCATCAGCACGCCGACCCGGATGACCTTGTCCTGCGCCTGCGCAGCGAACGCGAGAGCGCCAAATGAAAAGACGACTGATATGAAAGCGCGCTTCATGGATCCTCCTCCTGGCTTGGTCGGGCCACTGTACAGAAAGCCAAGCGCCCGCGACAAGCTTCTTTCGCAGGCCCGGCCTACGCGGCGAGCCAGGCGAGCGCCAGGGCGATGGCGCCGGGGAGCGCCTGCACGACCAGGATCTTGCGACTGACGGTGGCGGCGCCGAAGACGCCCGCGACCACCACGCAGGCAAGGAAGAAGAGCCTGACCCCCTGGCCAGCGTCGCCGAGGTAGAGCCCCCACGCGATGCCGGCGGCGAGGAAGCCGTTGTAGAGGCCCTGGTTCGCCGCCAGCGACTTCGATGCCGCGGCGAACTCGGCCGTCAGCCCGAAGGTGCGGCGGCCGAACGGCCGGGTCCAGAGGAACATCTCCAGCACCATGAAGTAGACGTGCAGAGCCGCGACCAGGGCGGCGGCGATCTGGGCGGCGAGCTTCATCTCAGTGCGCGAGAATCAGCGCCGAAGCAGGTCGACGCATCGGCGCCAGTCGTCGAGCGAGGCGTTGGAAAACCGTTGCCACTGCCCCTGCGCGCCGCCGGTCGCGCAGTCGAGCGGCGTGAGGCCATGCTTGTTGCGCCGCTGCGGGTCGGATCCCGCCTCAAGCAATACCTTGGTCACACCCGGACGGCCGAAGAACGCGGCCCAGGACAAGGCGATCGCATCGTTCTCCGCATCGAGCAGCGAGACGTCGGCTCCATGCGCGAGGAGCAACCTCGCGGCCTCGGTCTGCCCGAATTCGGCGGCGACGTGCAGCGGGAAAGTACCTCTCGGATCGGCTTCGCTGCGCGCATTGGAGAGCCCTGCGTCGGCGGCGAGGAGCGCCGTCAACGCTGAAAGATCGCCGTCTCTCACTGCATCGTGCAGTCGAGTAATGCTCGACATGAACTCTCCCTGCCCGCGATTCTACATCTGCGATCCGAGCAGGGATGCCGCACGCTCCCAGACCTTTTCGGCGCGCGGCCGGTTCTTCCATTCCTGCAGGCTGACGCGGCGCGAGCGCGCCAGATCGTCCTGGAAAATTCCGATCTGCCGCTCGGCGAACCCGGCATCGTAGACGTTCAGGTTCGCCTCGTCGTTCAACTGGAAGGAGCGGTTGTCGAAGTTGGTCGAGCCTACGGACACCAGGAGCGAGTCGACGATCATCACCTTGCAGTGATACATCGTCGGCAGGTACTCGTAGATCTCCGCGCCGGCCGCGAGCAGCGGACCCCAGCGGGCGCGCGATGCCCGCCGGACCGATTCGGCGTCCGCGTGCTCTCCCGGCACGATGATCTGCACCTTCACCCCGCGCCTCAGGGCATCGGCAAGCGTGCGCAGCGTCAGCCTGTCCGGCACGAAGTACGCCGTCGACAAGTGAATCGAGCGCTGCGCCGCCGTGATCGCTAGCAGGTACATGAGCTGCATGCTCTCGCTGCCGCCCGAGCGCGAGCTGCTGAACATCTGCGCCGGGCACGAGCCCGCCGGTTTCAGCGCGGGGAAATAGTCGGGGCCGTGGAGGACCGCGCCAGTGGCCTTGATCCAGTTGTCGAGAAACACGGCCTGCATCTGCGCGACCACCGGTCCTTCGGCCCGGAAATGCGTGTCGCGCCAGTGAGCCGGATCCTGCGCATCGCCGGCCCACTGGTCGGCGATGCCCACGCCGCCGGTGAAGCCCACCCGGCCGTCCACCACCAGCACCTTGCGGTGGGTGCGGTTGTTCATTCGTCCGAGGTTGTACCAGTGGAGCTGGTGGAACCTTCGCACCTCGATGCCGGCGCGCGCCATCTCGTCGAGCTGCGCCGGATCCATCTTGTTGCTGCCGATCCAGTCGAGCAGCACGTGCGCCTTCACGCCGGCGCGCGAACGTTCGGCGAGCGCGTCGGCGAACTGCCTGCCGACCGTGCCGGACCAGTAGATGAAGCTCTCGAAGTTGATGCTCGTGCGCGCGTTCTGGATGGCGGCGAGCATGGCCGGGAAGATGCGGTGGCCATTCAACAGCACCTCCACGCGGTTGCCACCGACGATTGCAGGTCCGAGCAATACGCCCATCGCGCGCCCGAAGTCCGGATCGGCGGCTGAGTAGAGGCGCCGGATTCGCTGCCCGATTCGCTTCTCGCGATGGCTGAAATTCAGGGCGACGATCGCCGCCGCGAGAGTAACGCCGGCCGCGGCAAGCGCAACGAGCGGCAGCCGGGTTTTCATTCGAGCTAGGGCTCTGACCTCGCCCTGCGGCGGGGAATCGGGCTCTGTCCCGGATTCGGCGTGGCGAGCGCGAGCGGGGCGGCGAGCTGGCGCAGCTGCTCGACGGCATCGCCGAGGCGCGTGACCACGACATCGACGCCGGCGTCGCGCAGGCGAGACTCGAGCTTGTCCGTGCCCTCCGCGGCCCACAGGGCGACCATGACCTTGACCTCGGGGAAGTGCTGCTTGAGCCGCCTGCAAAGCTGCCCGGCCTGGGCCGCGGCGTGAGGGGGCACGGCCGAGATGCACACGACCTTGCACGCCTTCGCTTCGATTTGCTCCAGGGTCTCGGCGGGGCGCGGATAGGGGGTCACGTGAGGATTGAACTCGGGCGGCTCGAGCATGCGCGCGAGCACCAGGGCGGCGACGTGATCGGCCTCGTCGCGCGCGGCCAGGATGCAGACCGGCGGCGCGGGCCGGTGCACCACGTTCTTCGGCTTCGCCTCCGTCTCGGCTTCGGCCTTCAGCTTGCTGCGGTCTTCCAGGTATTGGACCAGTCCGCGGACGGTGTCGAAGATGAAGCGCTCGCGCTGCTCTTCCAGCGTGTGCGCATGGCGGTCCTGTTCGGCGAGCGCGAGCGCCGGAACCACCATCTCGTCATAGAGCGCGAGCAGGCCTTTCTCGTTGGCGAAGTCCTCGGCGAGGTCCTCCGCCTCGTCCTCGTCCATGGCGAGCAGGCGCTGGTAGAAGCGCGCCGGCGGCGAGAGCACCGGCTCGACGCCGAGGATCACGTTCAGGTAGCCGAGCTCCGGCATGTAGCGGCCCATCACCGCGACGCACACTGTGAGCGGGGTCGCGAGCAGCAGGCCGATCGGCCCCCACAGCAGGGTCCAGAAAAGCGCCGCCAGGATGATGGCGATCGGCGAGAGCCCGGCGCTGCGGCCGTACACCAGCGGCTCGACGATGTTGATGAGAATGAGCTCCAGGGTGAGGAACACCCCCGCGACCCACGCGACCTGCGACCAGCCGTCGGAGATCGCGAAGGCGAGGACCAGCGGCATCGACACCGCGATCCACACGCCTGCGTACGGAATGAACCGCAGGAGCGTCGCGAGGAGGCCCCACAGCGCCGCGTTGGGGATGCCGATGAAGTAGAGCGCAATGCCGAACGGAATGCCGAAAGAGGCGTTCACCACGAGCTGCATGAAGAGGTAGCCGCTCACCCGGTAGGAAGCCTCGTCCAGTGCCTGGGTGGCGACGTTGATCCGGCGCGGGCCGATCAGGCCGATCAGCTTCTCGCGCATGCTCTCCCGGTGCAGCAGCATCAGGATCGTGAACACGATCACTGCCAGCGCTGTCCCGAGGGGCTTGGCGAACGGCGTGACGAACTCGATGAGCTGCGCGTACGGCGACTCGGGCGTCTGGGTCACCTGCAGCGGCGGCCGCGGGGTCGGATCGGCCTGCTTCTCCAGGTCCTTGAGCGCCTTCTGCGCCTGCGCGATCCTGCCCTCGCCCGGCTTCTTCAGGTCCTCGATCTTGGCGCCGATGTTCTTGCGGTACTCCGGAAGCTTCGCGGCGAGCGAGACGGCCTGCGTTCCCGCGACGTACCCTACCGCGCCGATCAGCGAAAAGCCGAACGCCACGACGATGACCGTCGAGAGCACCCGGCCGAGCTTGAAGCGCTCGAGGCGGCGCGCCGCCGGCGCGAGGAGGAACGCGAGCAGGATCGCGAGCGCGAAGGGGATCAGCACGTCGCGCGCGAGATAGAGCACCCCAGCCGCGATCAGCAATCCGATTGCGGACGCGGCGCCGTTCTTCACGTCAGGTGAGCTGGAACAGGAGGAGCGAGCGCGCCGTCACCTCGTACTCGTGGCCGATGGCGAACTGCGGGTCCTCGGTCGCGTCCGGGAAATTGGTGTCGGCGCGCAGGGTCCACGCGCTGCCCCCGGCCGCGGCAGGCAGCTTGAACTTCACCACGTCCTGCCACGGGTTGAAGATGATGAGCAGCGTCGCGAGCTCGCCGCGGCGGCGGATGCCGGTTTCCTGCGCCCGCCCGTCGAGCAGCATGCCGAAGACGCGCGTGTGCGGGTCGTCCCACTGGTCCTGGCGCATCTCCTCGCCGCCGGTGTTGACCCACGTGACGTCCTTGACGCCCAGGTCCTCGTTGTACTCCCCGCTCAGGAACCTGGCTCTTCTGAGAATGGGATATTGATGGCGCAGCCCGATGAGCTTCTTCACGAAGGCGATGAGGCGCTGCTCGCGGTCGTCGTGGTTCCAGTGCACCCACGAGATCTCGTTGTCCTGGCAATAGGCGTTGTTGTTGCCCTGCTGGCTGCGGCCGAACTCGTCGCCGGCGAGAAGCATCGGCGTGCCCTGCGACAGGAGCAGCGTCGCGAGCATGTTCTTCATCTGGCGCTTGCGCAGCGCACGCACTGGCTCCTCGACTTCGGGCCCCTCGGCGCCGTGATTCCACGAGCGGTTGTGCGAGTGGCCGTCGCGGTTTTCCTCTCCGTTGGCCTCGTTATGCTTGTCGTTGTAGCTGACGAGGTCGTTCAGCGTGAAGCCGTCGTGCGCGGTGATGAAGTTGACGCTCGCCCACGGTTGCCTTCCTCTCCTCGCAAACTCATCCGGAGAGCCGCAAAGGCGCGGCGCCAGCGCGGCAGGCGTCGCCTCGCCCCTCCAATAGTCGCGCACCGTGTCGCGGAACTTGTCGTTCCATTCCGCCCAGCCGGGAGGGAAGCCGCCGACCTGGTAGCCGCCCGGGCCGCAGTCCCAGGGCTCGGCGATCAGCTTCACCCTGGCGAGCACCGGATCCTGCATCACCGCCTTCATGAAGCCGTTGTGGGTGTCGAAGCCGCCGGGCTCGCGCGCGAGGATGGTGCCGAGGTCGAAGCGGAAGCCGTCGACGTGCATCTCCTGGTGCCAGTAGCGCAGGCTGTCGCATACCATCTGGATCACCACCGGGTGCGAGAGATTGAGCGTGTTGCCGGTGCCGGTGTCGTTGATGTAGTAGCGTTTCTTGTCCGGCATCAGGCGGTAGTAGGACGCGTTGTCCAGGCCCTTGAACGAGAGCGTCGGCCCGAGCTCGTTGCCCTCGGCGGTGTGGTTGTAGACCACGTCGATCACCACCTCGAGGCCGGCGTCGTGGAAGCGCGCCACCATCTCCTTGAACTCCTGGAGCGTCTTCGCCTTGTCGGCAGCGTAGCGCGGGTCGGGCGCGAAGAAGCCGATCGAGTTGTAGCCCCAGTAGTTCGTCAGATTCCTCTTCAAGAGGAATTCATCGTTGATGAACGCGTGGACCGGCAGCAGCTCGACCGTCGTCACGCCCAGGGACTTCACATACTGGATCACTTCCTCGTGTGCGAGCCCGCAGAACGTGCCGCGCTGGCGCTCCGGCACCGCAGGGTGGAGCTTGGTGTAGCCGCGCACGTGCGTCTCGTAGACGATCGTGCGGTCCCACGGCACCGGGCGCCACACCTTCTCCTTCGCCCAGTCGAAGTCGGGATCGACCACCACGCTCTTCGGCATGAAGGGCGCGCTGTCGCGCTCGTCGAACGAGAGATCGGCCTGCGGATCGCCGACCTTGTAGCCGAACACCGCCGGATCCCACCTCAATTCACCAATGTGGGCGCGGGCGTAGGGGTCGAGCACCAGCTTGTTCGGATTGAAGCGATGACCTTCGTCCGGCGCGTACGGCCCCTGCACGCGGTAGCCGTAGACCTGACCGGGCCTGATCTCGGGCACGTACCCGTGGAACGTCTCGTCGCGGTACTCGGGCAGTTCGATTCTTTCCGTTTCTCTTCCGGAAGAATCGAAAAGGCAGAGCTCAACCTTGGTAGCGTGGGCGGAATAGACGGCGAAGTTGACACCTTTGCCGTCCCAGGAGGCGCCGCGCGGATAGGGCAGGCCCTCGCGCACGCGGGACACGATCTTCAGTTCGGGAGCATTCATGGCGGCGGGAAGCTGACAATAGGCTGCAAGGTCCGTGCCGTGCACCCTGACGCGATGCGCCGGCCGGCCTACGGTGTCGGGACGCGCCTTACGGAAAAGAAAACTAGAGCTTCTCGACCTGCGGCAGGTTGCAGGCGAGGATCGCCTTCCGCAGCGCCTCGACCGCCTCGGGACGTGGGAAGCTCTTCCTCCACGCGAGGCCGACGCGGCGCACCGGGACCGGCCTGGCGAAAGGAAGCACGCGAATGAGATCCCCGGGGGCCGCAGCCCCGGACACGGACGTGGCAGGAAGAACGGTGACGCCGACGCCGCCCGCGACCATCTGGCGGATCGTCTCGAGCGAGCCGCCCTCCACCGTCTTGGCGAGCGGGCTCCTCTCCTTCGCCCGCACGGTATGGCAAATCTCGAGCACCTGGTCGCGGAAGCAGTGTCCCTCGCCGAGGAGCAGCAGGCTTTCCTTCGTCAGCTCCTCCGAGGTGACGCGCTTGCGGTTCTCCCACGGATGGCCCTTGGGCACTGCGACGAAGAACGGCTCGTCGTAGACCGCGCGCGTTTCGACGCCGGGCTCGGCGAAGGGCAGCGCGATGAGTATCACGTCGACCTCGCCGCGCTTCAGCGCCTCGGCGAGACGATGGGTGAAGTTCTCCTGGATGTGGAGCTGCATCGCGGGCGCGGCCTTGCGCAGGATCGGGATCAGCTTGGGCAGAAGATACGGGCCGATCGTGTAGATCGCGCCCAGGCGCAGCGGGCCGGCGAGCGGATCGCGGCCGGCGGCGGCGATCTCCTTGATGCGGCTCGCCTCCTCCAGCACGCGCTGCGCCTGCTCGACGATGCGCTGGCCCGCCGGCGTGACCGTGACCTCGCCGGGGCCGCGCTCGAACAAGGTGAGGTCGAGCTCCTCCTCGAGCTTCTTCACCGCGACCGAGAGCGTCGGCTGTGACACGAAGCAGGCCTCCGCCGCGCGCCCGAAATGGCGCTCGCGCGCCACCGCGACCACGTAGCGAAGCTCCGTGAGGGTCATGGCCCTATGCTTTCTTCTTCCCCCGGGCGAGAAAGTAGAGCGGCACGCCTGCGATCATTACGACGATGCCGGCCAGAACGGCGGCGCCGAACTTCGGGCCGTACTCCGGATTGCGCACGTAGTCGATGCTCGAGTAGAGCATGTAGAGGCACATCAGGCTGAAGGCGAGCGGGACGACCGGGTATAGCGGCACCCGGAACGGCGCGGGTCCCTGCCTGCGCCGGAAAACGAAGATCGTCAGGCCGGTAAGCAGAAAGAAGGTCCAGAACACCGGCGCGGTGTAGGCCACCATGGCCTGGAAGCCGTCCGGGGTGACCGCGCCCGCGGCCACGAGCACGAGCGTGATCGCACCCTGCAGGATGATCGCGTTGGCCGGCGTGCTACCCGACTCGCGCCAGGTGCCGAGCTTCGCCAGCAGCGGGAAGTCGCGCCCGAGCGCGTACGTGGTGCGCGCGCCGGTGAAGATGGCCGCGTTCATGGTCGTGACCACCGAGACGCACACGATCAGCGCGATCACGACCGCGCCGCGGTCGCCCGCGATGGCGCGCATGACGTCGGCGGCGACGGCCTTCGACTCGCGCACCCCGCCCAGGCCAAGCACTGCGAGGTACGCCACGTTGACGAGCAGGTACAGGGCGGTGACCGCGATCACCCCCCACACCAGGATCCGCGTCATGTTGCGCCTGCCGTCGCGCACCTCGCCGGCGAGGTAGGCGGCCTCGTTCCATCCGCCGTAGGCGAGGAGCACGAAGATCATGGCGAAGCCGAACGCGCCCAACGAGCCGCCGCCGCTCGCAGGCTTCGGCGTGCCGCCGATCGCGATCGCCGCGACGGAGAAGAGCACGAGGCCTGCGATCAGAACGGTCTCCATCGCCTTCTGCGTCCCCTTCGCCTGGAGCGTGCCGGCGAGGTTGAGCGCGGTGAGCACCACCACGGCGAGGGCGCACCAGATCGCCGAGCTCTTCTCGCCCAGCCGCAGGATCTCCGAAGCGTAGTCGCCGAACACGAAACCCACCGCGGCGATCGCGCCGGTCTGGATCACGGTCATGCGCGCCCAGCCGAATACGAACGCGACCCCGGAGCCCCAGCCGCCGCGCAGAAACGCGTACTCGCCGCCGGTCTCCGGGTGGCGCGAGGCGAGCTCGGCGTAGACCAGCGCCCCGCACAGCGAGGCGAGCCCGCCGAGGAGCCAGGCGAAGAGGAACATCCACGTGTTCGAGGTGGCCGCGGCCACCGTCGAAGGCGCCTTGAAGATGAGCGCGCCGAGGATCATCCCGACGGTGAGGAAGACGCCGTCGGTTACCGACAGCAATTGCTTCGGCTTTACCTGCCCGTTCTCGCGGCCGTCCAAGGGAACACCTTTCTGTTGTTACCGTCCGAGACCGTGACTTCGCCGTCGATGCGGTCACCTTTGACCGTGCCGACGAAGTAGTGGTGCCAGGCGTGGCCGTTGACCAGGCCGGTGACCACGATCTTGAGCTCTTCGCCGCGCAGCCGCGAGTTGCGCACCAGCAGGTCGCGCCCCTGAGCCGAGGTGTCGATGTCGAGCATCTGGTACTTCTGCTTGATGCGCCAGCGCCAGCGCTCGCCGTGGCCGGGAATATCGGCGGTCCACGTGCCCGACGCGTCGGCTGGCACGATCCAGAGCTCGACCGTCGAAACTCCGCCCACGCCGACCGGCTTCTCGGGCGCCCGCATCTCGAGCTTCTCGTCCGAAGGCCAGTCGCCGATGCCGCCGTCGTGCGACACGATGCGCGTGCCGGGCTTGAGCTTGAGCAGCCGCGGCAGCAGCTTCGCGTTGAAGTCGGGCAGCAGGTAGAAGGTCACCACGGTGGCGGGCGAAAGATCGGCGTCGAAGAGGTCCATCACGCGGAATTGCGCCTTGTCCGAGACTCCGGCCTTCGCAGCGTTCTCGGTCGCGAGCTTGACCAGGCTGCCGTCGAGGTCCACGCCCAGGCCCGTGGCGCCGCGCTTCGCCGCCTCGATCACGATGCGCCCGTCGCCCGAGCCGAGGTCGATCACGCGGTCGCCCGGCTTCACCTCGGCCATGCGCAGCATCCGCTCGACGATCTCCATCGGCGTCTGCACGTACGGCACCGTGCCGTCGTCCCAGCCCCAGGTCTGCGTCTGGCCCCATGCCGAAAGAGGCGCGAGCGCGAGCAGCAGTAAACGTCTGAGGAAAATCAAAGCAGAAACCTCAAGGGTAAAATGGCCGCACTTTCAAACCCGCGCCCCGGTAGCTCAGTGGATAGAGCAGCCCCCTCCTAAGGGGCAGGTCGCACGTTCGATTCGTGTCCGGGGTGCCAGTATAGGGGCTTCCGAAGCCGGCGCTTATCGGTTTCGCGAAGCCGATAGCATGACGCTACTGGCGCGCCTTGCGCGAGGCGTCGAGAAAGGCCTGTGCGCGCCGCACCGTTTCGTCGGAGATCTGCGTGAGCAGCGCCCGGCGGGTGGTCGAGAGGCCGCAGTCGAAGCACGCCAGCTCGGTCGGGCAGGAAGGATCGCCGAGGGTCGGCTGGAAGTCCTCGCAGCCGCACTGCTCGCAATGAGCGCTGATCTGGCCGACGAACACGCGCATGATGCCCTCGGAGACAACATACGCGGCTCGCGTTACGGCGCATTGATCGCACCGGCAACGTCGGACGCAATGCGGAAACTTTTTTCGCTTGACAGGCGCGTGCCTGACAGGCGCGTCAGACGCGTGTCACCTGGATCGCGGCGCAGCGCTCGTCGGTGCGGTGCAGGTGCCAGCCGTGGTCGTGCTCGTTGTAGTGCGCGAACACGTCGCGGCTCGCGTAGGCAGTGCCGTTGAAGAGCGAGAAATGCTCGAACGGGCCGAGCGCGCCGGTCGGCGGCGCGCCTTCGAGTCGCAACAGCACCGGCCCGTCGCAATCGACGCGATAGAAGGAGCGCTCGCTCACCGTCCAGCGCTGGCCGTTGTGCCGTGCCAGCACCACACCGGTGTGGTCGATGATCTCCGCGCCCCGGATTTTGAAGCTCGGCATCGGCCCCACGCGCAGCGGAGGCTCCTCGGCGGTGTGCCCGAACACGAGGTAGAGCATGACAAGGCTGCGCGAAGCATCGGCCGTGCCATTGGGAAAGGTCCCGACAGCCGTGTAGCGCCTTGGCTACACGCCCGGATCTAGAAATCGGTGTCGGGTTCGTCGGCCGCGGCGGCGGCCTTGCGCTGCATGCGGCGGTGCTGCCAGATCGCGGCGACGATCGACACGACGGACGCGGCGAGCAGCACTCCTGAGATCGGGCGGGTGACGAAGAGCCACGGATCCGAGTCGGTCATGATGGAGCGCACCAGGTTGATCTCGATCTGGTCGCCGAGGATCACGCCGAGGATGAAGGGCGCGAGCGGGAAGCCGAGCTTGACCATCGCGTAGCCGCCGAGGCCCGAGGCGAGCAGGACGTAGACGGTGGGCATGCTGTTGCCGAGAGCGTAGGCGCCGACCACGCACAGCACCAGCACCACCGGGTACAGGATCGACTTGGGCACGATCACGATGCGCAGCACCCAGCGCACGCCGAGCGCGAGCATGATGAGCACCAGCGGATGCGCAAGGATGTAGGCCGCGAACATGCCGTAGGCGAGCGCCGCGTTCTGCGAGATGAAGAGCGGCCCCGACTGGATGCCGTGGATGGTGAGCGCGCCCAGCATCACCGCGGTCACCGCGTCGCCCGGGATGCCGAACGCCATGATCGTGACGAGCGAGCCGGCGACATTGGCGTTGTTGGAGGATTCCGAGGCGATGATGCCCTCCGGGATCCCGGTGCCGAACTTCTCCGGCCGCGAGGAGAACTTCTTCGCCTGGTCGGAGGCGAGCATGTTCGCCGCGCTGCCGCCGATCGCCGGCAGCACTCCGATCACCAGGCCGATGAAGGTCGACCAGAGCAGCAGGAACGGACGCGAGAGGATGTCCCATAGAACATTGAGATGGCTCACTGCCAGCTTGACGCCGGCGTCGATCGTGTCGGATGTCTTGGCAAGACCCATGCGCTCGACGTCGGTCATGATCTGCGCGAAGGCGAACACACCGATCAGCACCGGCAGGAAAGGCACCCCGCCCTCGAGCCAGGCGATGCCGAGCGTGAGCCGCGGCTGGCCCATCACCGGGTCGTTGCCGAGGATGGTGACTATGCAGCCGATCGCGCCGGACAGCAGCCCCTTCGCGAGCGAGCTCTCGACGAGGCCCGCCACCATCGAAAGCGCCAGGATGAAGAGCGAGAAGTACTCCCACGGGCCGAACGCCAGCGCGAGCTCCGCGAGCGGGCCGGTCGCCGCCACGAGCACGATGGCGCCGAGCAGCCCGCCGAGGATCGAAGCCCAGATCCCGAGCCACAGCGCGCGCCCGGGCTCGCCTTTCTTCGACATGGGAAAACCGTCGAAGGTGGTCGCGACCGCCGAGGGCTTGCCCGGGATTCCAAGCAGGCAGGAAGTGATGAGGCCGCCGGTCTCGCCGCCAACGTAGACGCCGATCATCGCCGCGAGGCCCTGCAGCGGCTCCAGGCCGAAGGTGAACGGCAGCACCACGATCACCGTCATGGTGATGGTGATCCCGGGCAGCGCGCCGCCGACCACGCCGATGAGCGAGCCGATGACGAGCGGCACCATGTACTTCAGGTGGAACATGCCCGCAATGCCCGCGCCCAGCAGCTCGAGATGCCCTGGCATCAGTAGTCGGTCCAGCGGCCGCGCGGCAGCAGCACGTCGAGATAGCGCTCGAAGGCCAGGTAGACCACGACCGTCGTGACGAGCGCCACCGCCAGGACGCGGAGATAGCCCTTCGTCGAAGCCGGCGGGTCGAGCATGGCGTTCGTCGCCGCGAGGTAGACGAACGTGGCGATGCGAAAACCGACGAATGGCAGCGCGCCGCAATACAGCCCGAACGCAGCGAACATCGCCGCCACCATGGCGTAGTTCAGCTTCTGCTTTTCCGAGGGCGCCGCGCGCGGCTTGCGCGCCTTCAACAGATCGGCGATCAGCACCGCGAGCGCCAGGATCGCGCTAATGCCGAGGACGATGCGCGGGTAGTACCCCGGCCCGATCGGAACGAGCGGGTTGTCCTTGAGGCCGAGGGTCGCCGCATAAAGAAAAAGGCTCGCGGCGAGCGCCGCGAGCCCTCCCCAGCCGTCGCGCGAGAGCTTCAACGCTTCAGCAGGCCGAGGTCTTTGGCAATGGCGCGGTTCTCGTCATCGGCTTGCTTGAGCCACTTCCCGTACGCCGCGCGGTCCATGTAGCGCACGTCAGTGCCCTGCAGCCGCATCGCCTTGGCGAACTCCGGCTCCTTGGCCGAAGCGGCGCAGGCGGAGCCGAGCTTGGCGATCACGTCCGGCGGCGTGCCCTTCGGCACCATGATGCCCCGGTTGACGTCGAACACCACGTTCACGCCCAGCTCCTTCAGCGTCGGCACGTTGGGCATCTCGGGATGGCGCTTCTCGGTGGCGATGGCGAGGAACTTGAGCTGCCCGGCCTCGACCTTGCCTTTCTGCGTGAGGTTCGAGTCCGTGAGGTCGACGTGGCCGCCGAGGATCGCGTTCATGCGCGGCGCGAGGCCCTCGTAGGAGACGTACTTGAACTTGGCGCCGGTCGCCTTCTCGATCAGCGCCGGGAAGAAATGGCTGGTCGAGGCAAGCGTCGCGCCGACCGTGATCTGCCCGGGGCGCGCCTTCGCATCCTTGAGGAGATCGGGCAGCGTCTTCCACGGCGTCTTCGGGCTCGCGGTCAGCACCGAGGGCGTCGACGAGATCATGCAGATCGGCTCGAAGTCGGAGTACCTCACGTCGGCCACTCCGGCCCAGTAGGTCGAGTGGATGTAGTCGTGCACCGCGTACAGCGTGTAGCCATCCGGGGGCGAGTCCTTTGCCTCCTTGGCGCCGCGCGTGCCCGAGGCGCCGCCGACATTGGCGACCACCACCGTCTGGCCCAGGGGCTTCTGAAACTCGTGCGCAAACGGCCGGAAGATGTTGTCGGTGTCGCCGCCCGCGGCCCAGGGCACGATCATCTTGACCGGACGATCCGGATACGCCGCTTGAGCGCCGAGCGAAACCGCCGCCAGCGCGAGACCTGCAATGAGTTTTTGCATTGATATCCTCCTCCAAAGGAACCCGGATGATACGTCAGGCTTACGTCAGACTGTAAGCTTCACACCGTAAGCGACGCGATCCACTTCCGGTCGAGGTGGTTCTTCCACCACCATACCCAGCGGCCCTGCGCGCTCCAGCTGCTGCGGTGCGCGAGCGCGTAGCGCCGGCCGCAGGACACGAGCACGAGGGCGTGTCGCTGCGGGCGGAAGGCGACGGGCGCCTCGCCGCGCGCCATGTTCCTCAAGCTGGCGGCGAGCGTCTCGCCCTGACGCACCGAATAGACGCCCGAACGCGGCAGCGGCTGCGAGCGGAAGGTGGCGCAGTCCCCCGCGGCGAACACGTCCGGATTCGCCACGCTCCTCAGCGTGTCGTCGACTAGCAGGAAGCCGCGCTCGTCCACCGGCAGCCCGGCGTTGCGCAGCCATGGTTGCGGCGCCGCGGGGGTGGCGAGGAGCACGAGGTCGAACTCCTGCGTCGAGGCGCCGACGATGATGACCGGCCCGCGCGCGATCTCCTCGACCGGCATCCCGGGGCGCACGTCGACGCCCTCGCGCCGCAGCGCGGGAAGCAGCGCCGGCGGCCAGAGCTCGGCTTGCTCGGAGTAGAGGGTCACCGCGGCACCGCGGTGGCGCAGCGCCATCGCGATCTCCGCTCCGCTCAGGCCGCCGCCGGCGATCGCCACGCGGTTCAGCTTGGCGGTGCGCAGCTTGTCGTAGAACGCTTCGTGCGGCTTCACCGAAAGCGCGAACTGGGCGCCGGGGACGGTACGCTCGGGAAGCGCGCCGACGTTGACCGAGATCTGGTCGTACTCGAGCTCGGCTCCGTCGGCGAGCCGCGCCAGCTTCTGCGCCGGGTCGAGCTTCACCACTTCGCCCTGGATGAACTCGGCCGATACCGCCCCGGCGAGCCGCGCAACGTCGATCTCGGCCTCGTCGCGCCGGTAGTGGCCGGCGATCACGCCCGGCAGCATGCCGGAGTAGATCTGGCTCGCGCGCGGCGCGACCAGCGCGAGCCGCGCGCTCGCGAGCGGCTCCTTCTTCAGCGCGCGCAGGATTGCGAGGTGCGCGTGTCCCGCGCCGATCAGCAGGATGCGCTTCACGCTTTCGGCTTCGCCTCTTCTCTCCTGCGCAGTTCCTTGCGCTGGACCTTGCCGGTGGTGGTCATCGGAAGCGCGTCGATGAACTCGATCTCGCGCGGATACTCGTAAGGCGCGAGGCGCCCCCGTACGTGGTTTTGTATTTCCTCGACAAGCTTGTCCGAGGGGGGATTGCCCGGCTGCAACACTATGAATGCCTTGACGATCGAGCCGCGCACCGCGTCCGGCTTGCCGATGACCGCGGCGTTCGCGACCGCGGGATGCTTCACCAGGCAGGTCTCGATCTCGGCCGGGCCGATGCGGTAGCCCGCGCTCTTGATGACGTCGTCGGAGCGGCCCTGGTACCAGAGATAGCCGTCGTCGTCGCGCTTGCCCTGGTCGCCGGTGCAGGCCCAGTCGCCGACGAACTTGTCGCGCGTGGCCTGCGGATTCTTCCAGTACTCGAGGAAGAACACGGGATCGCGCTGGTCGCGAAAGTTGCGATGCACCGCGATCTCGCCCAGCTCGCCGCTCGGCAGCTCCTTGCCTTCGCCGTCGATGACCGCCACCCGGTGCCCGGGGTACGGCCGGCCGATCGAGCCGGGCTTCACCGGCCAGGCCGCCTGGCAGTTGCCGACGACGTAATTGATCTCGGTCTGGCCGAACATCTCGTTGATCGTGACCCCGAGCTCGGAGCGCGCCCATTCGATCACCGTCGTGCCCACCGACTCGCCCGCGCTCATCACCGAGCGCAGGGCGAAGGCATGCTTCTTTCTCGGCTCCGGCTCGGCCTTCATCATCAGCTTGAGGGCGGTCGGAAACAGAAACGAGTTGCGGATGCGGTACTTGTCGAGAAGGTAGTAGGCCTTCTCGGCGTCGAAGCGGCCGCGGTAGCCGAGGATCGGGATGCCGAAGAACCAGCTCGGCAGCAGCGCGTCCATGAGCCCGCCGGTCCAGGCCCAGTCGGCGGGCGACCAGAAGAGATCGCCCTGCTGGGGAAAGAAGTCGTGCGAGTGCACGAAGCCAGGCACGTTGCCGAGCATCACGCGGTGCGCCTTGAGCGCGCCCTTCGGCGGGCCGGTGGTGCCGCTGGTGTAGATGATGAGGGCCGGGTCGTCCGCTCTGGTTTTGACCGGCGTGAAAGTCGCAGCCGCCCCCTGCAGGAGAACATCCCAGTCCTTTGTGCTCGTCTCTTTGGCGCCGCCGACGCCGATCACGTGCTTCAAGTGCGGCAGGCGCTCGCGGATCGCGCAAAGGTTCGCGATGGTGGTCGGCTCGACGAGGGCGACCGAGGCTTCCGCGTGGTGCATGCGGTACTCGAGCGCCTCGGGACCGAAGAGGTGCGACAGCGGTAGCGCGATCGCGCCCATCTGGAAGATCGCGATGTAGGCGATCGCGGTCTCGGGACGCTGCGGCAGGATGATCGCGACGCGCTCGCCGCGCGTCACGCCCAGGGCGGCGAGCGCGTTGGACAGGCGGTTCGCCGCGGCCTGGACGTCGTGGAAGGAATACGCCGCCCGCGCGCCCGACTCGTCCTCCCATTCGAGCGCGCGGCGCGCGCGGTCGGCGGCCCACTGGCCGCAGCAGGCGTGCGCGATGTTGAAGTGCTCGGGGACTTGCCAGCGGAAGCCGTCGTAGAGCTCGGCGTAGCGGTCCATCATGGTCTAATTCGAGTTTACATGAGCCCCGACGCCTTGCCGCTGCGCCTTGAAGCCTTGCCGTTGCGACTTGAAGCTTTGGTGTTCGACGCCTACGGCACGCTCTTCGACGTGCACTCCGTCATGCGCCGCTGCGAGGCGTTCTTCCCGGGCCGGCACGTGGCGCTGTCCCAGCTCTGGCGCTCGAAGCAGCTCGAATACACCTGGCTGCGCAGCCTGATGCGGCGCTACGCGCCCTTCTCCACCGTCACCCGCGAGGCGCTGGCGCACGCCTGCGAGGCGCTACGGCTCGAGCTCACGGTCGAGCGCATGGAAGCGCTCATGGCCGAGTACAACATGCTCTCTACGTTCCCGGAGGTGCCGAAGGCGCTCGGTTCCTTGGGTGGGGTAAAAAAGGCAATTCTTTCGAACGGCTCGCCCGACATGCTCGAGCCGCTGGTCGCGCACTCGGGCCTCGAGCTCGACGCGGTCATCAGCGTGGACGAGGTCAAGGTCTTCAAGCCCGCGCCGCAGGTCTACGAGCTCGCGCCGAAGAAGCTCGGCGTGGCGAAGGAGAAGATCGGCTTCGTCTCGTCCAACTGCTGGGACGCGCTCGGCGCCAAGTCGTTCGGCTTCGCCGTCTTCTGGATCAACCGCGCGCGCGCCCCGCTCGAGCGGCTCGGCTTCACGCCCGACCGCGTCGTCGAGCGCCTGGATGAAATTCTGCTCTAACTGCGCCGCGCCGCTCGCGCGCCGCGTGCCGCCGGGCGACAGCCTGCCGCGATGGGTGTGCGACGCGTGCGGCATGGTCCATTACCAGAATCCGCTCATGGTGGTGGGCAGCGTACCCGAGCATGCCGGTCGCGTCCTGCTATGCCGGCGCGCGATCGAGCCGCGCTACGGCTACTGGACGCTGCCGGCCGGGTTCATGGAGAACAACGAGACGGCCGGCGCGGCCGCGGTGCGCGAGACGCTCGAGGAAGCCGGGGCGCGCATCGAGCTCGGCGAGCCTTTCTCGCTCATCTCGGTGCCCTACGTGAACCAGGTGCACCTCTTCTATCGCGCGCGCCTGCTCGACCTCGACTTCAAGCCGGGCGAGGAGTCGCTCGAGGTCGCGCTGGTCGAGGAAACGGCCATCCCCTGGAAGGAGATCGCGTTCCGCACCGTGGCCGCGACGCTCCGGCACTGGTTCGCCGACCGCGGCCGCGGCGCCTTCGGCTTCCACGCCGAAGACATCCTCGCGCGCTAGCTCAGCAGCCGGTCCGGCTCATCTGCTCCCGCAGCGAGCGCCGCTGCTCGTTCAGCGAGTCCATTCTCGAGGCGCTGCCGCCGGTGCGTTCCTTGCGCACCAGTGACTCCATGTCGTCACGATAGCTCGCGCACTGCGCTTTTTTCTGCTCCGCGTCCCTCTCGGCGCGTCGCTGCGCCGCTATTTGCGCCGCCTGCTCCGGGCTCGTCGAGTCCGCGGCCGGCTGCAGCGATTGGGGCGCGTCGCCGCCTTCCCGGCGCGCCTTGAGCGCGGCCGCGATCGCGATCGCAGCCTCCTGCTCCTCGCGCTTCTTTTCGGCTACGCAGTCGGCCTCGATCGCGGCCTGCACGGTCGTGGCCGCGCCGGGGCGCCGGTACGCGTTCTGGATCAGGCGGCGCTCCTTCGGGGAAGACGCCTCGGACAGGAGCCGCTCCTGGGTGGCGCCGCCTTCGCGCGCCCAGACGATCTTTTGGGAATCCTTGCCGCGCTGCACGCACTCCGGATCGACGTCACCCGACGGGGTCGCCGCCGGGCCGGCGGTTCCGGTGCTGCCGACGACCTTGCCCACCTTGCCGGCGTCGCACGGCCGGTCCTGGTAGACGCTGCCGCATCGGTACATGGTCTGGGCCTCGGCCTGGGCGACCATCAACAGGCTGCCGGACAACGCGAGCACCATGCGCTTCATGAGATCCCCCTGGAAGAATTTTTTTGGCAAGCCTACGCGACTTGGCCGAAAGCTCCTGCGTAAAGCTGCGCGATTTGGTAGATTTGCGCGCGAGAGGGGAGGCTCGAAATGAAGAAAATCACGCTGTTCTGCGTCGCCATCGCGTTGCTCGTCGTCCAGGCCCCACTCGCGCTCGCCGCCGAGCCGCCCAAGATCGACGGCGCCAATACCGCCTGGATGCTGACCGCGGCGGTGCTGGTGCTGTTCATGACGCTGCCGGGGCTCGCGCTGTTCTACGCCGGCCTCGTGCGCACGAAGAACGTGCTCTCGGTCCTCATGCAGTGCTTCTCCATCACCTGCATCGTGACGCTCGCCTGGGTGTTCGCGGGCTACAGCATCGCGTTCGGCGACGGCAACAACTGGTGGGGCGGCCTCGGCAAGGCGTTCCTCGCAGGCATCGACGTGAAGACGGTGAAGGGGAGCATTCCGGAAACCGTGTTCGCGATGTACCAGCTCACCTTCGCGATCATCACGCCCGCGCTCGTGATCGGCGCCTACGCCGAGCGGGTGCGCTTCGCCGGCATGCTGGTCTTCAGCCTTTTGTGGCTGCTCATCGTGTACTGCCCCGTGGCGCACTGGGTCTGGGGCGAGGGCTGGCTGCAGAAGATGGGAATCATGGACTTCGCCGGCGGCACGGTGGTCCACCTCAACGCGGGCGTCGCCGCGCTCGTCTGCGCGCTCGTCCTCGGCCGGCGGCGCGGCTTTCCGGAGACCGCCATGCCGCCGCACAACATGACGATGACCGTGACGGGCGCCTGCATGCTGTGGGTAGGCTGGTTCGGCTTCAACGCCGGCAGCGCGCTCGCCGCCGACGGATCGGCCGGCATGGCGATGCTGGTGACGCATATCGGCGCCGCCACCGGCTCGGTCGCGTGGCTCGTCTGCGAATGGCTGCGCTACGGCAAGCCCTCGGTGCTCGGGATCGTCACAGGGATGGTGGCGGGCCTGGGCACCATCACGCCGGCCTCGGGCTTCGTCGGACCGATCGGAGCGCTCGCGATCGGTGGCGCCGCGGGGGTGATCTGCTTCTTCGCCACCAGCTACATGAAGCGCGCGCTCAATGTCGACGATTCGCTCGACGTGTTCCCGGTGCACGGCGTGGGCGGACTGCTCGGCACGCTGCTCACCGGCGTGTTCGCCTCCGCCGCCTTCGGCGGCGTCGGCTATCCCGAAAAAGTCGACATGGCGCAGCAGGTGACGACGCAGCTCGTCGGCATCCTGGCGGTCGGCGCCTGGTCCGGGATTGCGACCTGGATCCTGCTCAAGCTCACCGACGCGGTCGCGGGCCTGCGCGTCGCCGGCGAGCAGGAGACGGAAGGCCTCGACACCGTTCTGCATAACGAAAAGGGCTACAACCTCTAGCCGCTAGAATGCGGCGGATGGAACGCCGCGAATTCGTCAAGTTCTGCGCCGCCTCGGCCCTCGCCGGCGGGCCCGGGTCGGTCGCAGCCGATTCCCAGCCGCGCCTGTACACGCGCGCCAAGCTCGTCGACGAAAAGGGCGCGCCGCTGCGCGCCGGCGCGATCCCCGCGAACCAGAACCTGATCTTCCACTACCCGTTCGCGGCCACGCCCTGCTTCCTGCTCAACCTCGGCAAGCCCGTGGCCGCGCCGGTGCAGCTGAAGACCGCGGAGAACCAGGCCTACGAGTGGAAAGGCGGGATCGGGCCGGCCCGCTCGGTCGTCGCCTATTCCGCGATCTGCGCCCACAAGCTCTCCTACCCCACGCGCGACATCAGCTTCATCAGCTTTCGCACCGAGACGAGCGCGCGCAACCGGCACGCCGCGGTGATCCATTGCTGCTCGGAGCACAGCCAGTACGACCCGGCGGCGGGCGCCAAGGTGGTGGCCGGCCCCGCGCCGCAGCCGCTCGCCGCGATCCTGCTCGAGCACGATCCGGGAGCCGACGAGATCTACGCCGTCGGCACGCTCGGCGGCGAGATGTTCAACCAGTTCTTCGAGAAGTACGCCTTCAGGCTCGCGCTCGAGTATCCGACCCCCAAGAATCAGATTGCAGGCTCCTGCATCGTGCATCCGCTCGACAACTACTGTCGTCAGCAGGTCAGATGTTGATGAGGCAGTGCTAGCCTGGCTCGAACGAGGCGACCCTTTCCCGAGCGTCGAGCGGGCGCTGAAGAATCCGAACGGCCTGCTCGCCGCGGGCGCCGATCTCTCGCTCGAGCGGCTGCTGGAAGCCTACCGGCGCGGCATCTTTCCCTGGTACTCGAGCGGCCAGCCGCCGCTGTGGTGGTCGCCCGACCCGCGCATGGTGCTCGAGTGCGCGGCGCTCAAGGTCGGCCGCTCGCTCTCGAAGAGCCTCCGCAACAAGGGCTACGAGGTGCGCGTCGACACCGCTTTTGCCGAGGTGCTGCGCGGCTGCTCGGCGCCGCGCCGGGACGGGCCAGGCACCTGGCTCGGCCCCGACATGCGCGCGGCGTACGCGCGGCTGCACGCCGCGGGGTACGCGCACTCCTTCGAGACCTGGCGCGACGGCGAGCTCGTCGGCGGGCTCTACGGCGTGGCGCTCGGCCGGATGTTCTACGGCGAGTCGATGTTCTCGCGCACGACCGACGCGTCCAAGGTGGCCCTGGTCGAGCTGGTACAAGTGCTCAGGAGCCGCGGCTTTCCGCTGATCGATTGCCAGGTTCACACGCCGCTGCTCGAGTCGCTGGGCGCGCGCGAGATCCCGCGGCGCGAGTTCTTGCGGGCGCTCGCCAGCTTGGTAAACTACCCTGAGCCGCCCATGAAGTGGAACGCGAAAAGCAGTGTCCAAACTTAACGATCTGCCGCATGCCGTCCTGCAGTTCTACGTGACGGCGCCCTACCCGTGCAGCTACCTGCCGGACCGGATGGCGCGTTCCCAGGTGGCGACGCCGAGCCACCTGATCAACACCGACCTGTACGGGGACCTGGTCAAGGCGGGCTTCCGCCGCAGCGGCATCTTCACCTACCGGCCGCACTGCGACGCTTGCCGCGCCTGCGTCCCGGTGCGCATCCCGGTCGGGGAATACGGCGCCAACCGCTCGCAGCGGCGGGCGTGGAAGCAGCACGAGAACCTGGTGGCACACGAGCAGCCGCTCAAGTTCCGCCTCGAGCACTACGCGCTCTACCTGCGCTACCAGTCCAAGCGCCATTCCGGCGGCGGCATGGACAACGACAGCCGCGACCAGTATTCGCACTTTCTCCTGCAGAGCCGCGTCGACACGCGCCTGGTCGAATTCCGCGAGAACGGCCAGCTGGTGATGGTGTCGATCGTCGACTACCTGCCCGACGGCTTGTCGTCGGTCTACACGTTCTACGAGCCCGACCGGCGCGGCGCGAGCTTCGGCACCTACAACGTGCTCTGGCAGATCGAGTCGTGCCGGCGCCTGGGCCTGCCCTACCTCTACCTCGGCTACTGGATCCGCGAAAGCCCGAAGATGGCGTACAAGTCGAAGTTCGAGCCGATCGAGGGCTTCATCGGCGGCGCATGGCGCCGGCTGGGGAGGCGGGACGCGGGCTAGCATGCTGTATTCGCTGGCGCGTCCGCTCCTTTTCTCGCTCGATCCCGAAACCGCACATGAACTGACCCTCCGCCTTGCGCGGACGGCTGCTTTATTTTCCAGCTCAACTCCCCAGGCCCCGGTTCGGGTGATGGGCCTGGACTTCCCGAACCCGGTGGGGCTCGCGGCGGGGCTCGACAAGCATGCCGAGCACGTGGACGCCCTCGCCCGCCTCGGCTTCGGCTTCCTGGAGCTCGGCGGGGTCACGCCGCGGCCGCAGCCGGGCAACCCAAGGCCGCGCCTCTTCCGCCTGCCCCAGGCGCGCGCCATCATCAACCGCTACGGGCTGAACAGCGTCGGCGTCGAGGCGTTCTCGGAGAACCTGAAGAAGGCGCGCACCCAGGCGGTGATCGGCGTCAACGTGGGCAAGAACAAGGACACGCCCAACGAGCGCGCGGTCGACGACTACGCGCGCTGCATGGAGGTGCTCTACCCGCACGTGCACTACCTCGCCCTCAATGTCTCCTCGCCCAACACCAAGGGATTGCGGGATCTCCAATCCGAGGCGTACCTGACCGCCCTGTTCGCCCGCCTGAAGCGAGAGCGGGAAGGATTGCGCGAGCGGCACGCACGCGACGTGAAGCTCGTCCTCAAGATCTCGCCCGACCTCGACGACGCCGCGATCGCCGACATCGCCGAGGTGGCGCGCCGGGAGCGCGCCGACGGGCTCATCGCAACCAACACCACGGTGTCCCACGCCGCGATTTCGGATCTTCCCCACGGCAAGGAGGAAGGCGGCGTGTCGGGCGCCCCGCTCACCGCGCCTTCCACCGAGGTGCTGCGCAAGTTCGCGCGCCTGCTGAAAGGCGAGGTTCCCCTCATCGCCTGCGGCGGCGTGATGAGCGCGGCGGACGCGCGCGCGAAGTTCGACGCCGGCGCCTCCCTGGTGCAGATCTATTCCGGACTGGTGTACCGCGGGCCGCGCCTGGTAGCAGAATGCGTCGATGTAGCGCGGACAAGCCGCGCCGGCCCATGAAGCGCGAAAAAGCGGCGCTCATTGACGAGGCGCGCTGCATCGGCTGCACGCGCTGCATCGCCGCGTGCCCGGTCGATGCCATCGTCGGCGCGCAGGGGCTGATGCACACCGTGGTGGAGCCCTGGTGCATCGGCTGCGCGCTGTGCCTGCCGCCCTGCCCGGTGGACTGCATCGACATGGTGCCGCCGCGCGGCCGCTGGACCGAGGCGCTCAGGCGCGCCGCTGGCCGCCGCGGTCTGTCGAAAAAGAAGAGGCGCGACACCGCAGTCACCGTCACGGCGAAGAGCGCCGAGGAGCGCAGGCGGATCCTGGCCGACATTCTCTCGCGCAACCGAAGATGAATCCGCAGAAGCGCCGGCAGATCTTCGCGCGCCTCGCCAAGGCGAATCCGAACCCCACCACCGAGCTCGAGTACGGCACGCCGTTCGAGCTCCTCGTCGCTGTGGTGCTGTCGGCGCAGGCGACCGACAAGTCGGTGAACCTCGCCACGCGCAGGCTTTTCCCGGCGACACCGGAAAAGATTTTGAAACTGGGAGTAAACGGGCTAGAGGATTGCATCAAGAGCATTGGGCTTTTCCGCACGAAGGCGAAGAACGTGGTCGCGCTCTCGGAAATGCTGCTGGAAGAGCACGGCGGCGAGGTGCCGCGGGATCGCGAGGCGCTCGAGCGCCTGCCCGGCGTCGGCCGCAAGACCGCGAACGTGGTGCTGAACACCGCGTTCGGCGAGGCCACCGTGGCGGTCGACACCCACATCTTCCGCGTCGCGAATCGCACCGGTCTCGCTCCAGGAAAAGATGTTGTTACCGTAGAAAACAAACTTCTGAAGTTCACGCCGCCCGAGTACCTGAAAAACGCCCACCACTGGCTCATCCTGCACGGGCGCTACGTGTGCCTCGCGCGCAAGCCCGGCTGCCCGCAGTGCCTGATCCTCGACCTGTGCGAATACCGGCAGAAGACCAAGGACGATGTTCAATCCGTCGCGCGATGAGGTGCGCGAGATGTTCTTCGGCGCCTGGCGAAAGTACCGCGAGGGCGTGCCGCTCGCCGGCATGGAGGCAGCCGCTCTCGACGTAATCCTGCTGCACCCGGAGCACCACGCGGTCCTCGAGGCGCCCGAGCGCTACCGCGAGCGCGACTACACCGACGAGGCGAATCCGTTCCTGCACATGAGCCTGCACCTCGCACTCGAGGAGCAGCTTTCCATCGACCAGCCCCCGGGGATCGGGCGGCGCTTTCAGGTCCTGCTTTCGAAGTTTCACGACCGCCATGAAGCGCTGCACCACGCGCTGGAGTGTCTCGCCGAGACGCTGTGGCGCGCGCAGCGCGATGGAACGCCGCCCGACGCGGCCGCATACCTGTCGTGCCTGGAGCGACGGGCGCTCACTTAAGCTGAGCGGACTAGAGCGCCGCAGCGCGGCGCAACGGGGCGGCGCGGCATGATGGTCCGGACAAACCGTTCCGGAGCCGCACATGAAATCGTTCCTCGGCCTGCTCGCCGCCCTCTTCGTGACCTTCCCGGCGGCCGCCGCGGACCTCGGCGCGCCGGTCATCCTCGTGGCGAAGCGCCAGCTCCAGGACCGGCTCTACGGCGCCTCCATCATCGTCGCGCGGCCGATCGGACAGGACCAGCACATCGGCTTCATCCTCAACCGGCCGACCCAGATGACGCTGGGACAGCTCTTCCCCCAGCACGCGCCCTCGCGCAAAGTACCCGACCCGGTGTTCCTCGGCGGACCGATCAGCTCCGAATCGATCTTCGCGCTGGTGCAGACGAGCAAGAATCCCGGCGGCCGCAGCGTGAAGCTCTCCGACAATCTCTTCGCCGTGATCGACGGCAAGCTGGTCGACGACGTGATCGAGAAGGACCCCCAGCACGCGCGCTTCGTCGCCGGCCTGGTGGCCTGGCGCAGCGGCGAGCTATCCGAGGAAGTGAAGCGCGGCGCGTGGTACGTCCTCGACGCCGACTCCGCCGTGGTGCTGCGCAAGCCCGATGGGCTGTGGGAAGAGCTCGTGCGCAGCGCCGAGCAGCACGACAACGGAATCTAGAGAGAAATTCGAGTTCGGGCTCTGACCCCGAATTCGCCTTACCGCTGGTCGTGCAGGCTCGAGTGCTGGCTCGAGAACCAGGCCGCCAGGTCCTCGATGTCCTGCTTCGAAAGCGCTCCCGCCATGCCCTTCATGATCGGATTGGTGCGGCGGCCAATCTTGTAGTCGGTGAGAGCGCGCACCAGGTAGTCGTAGTGCTGGCCCGCGAGGATCGGCTGGTCGGGCGCCGAGGGCTTGTTGCCGTCGGGCCCGTGGCACGCCGCGCAGACCTGAGACGCCTTGGCCTTACCGCTTTCCGCATTGCCCCTCGCCTGCGCGGACAAAGAAACCGCGAGCGCGAGGACGACGAAAAGAGCCCTGGTCATTTGGCCGGTACCCCGTAGTACTCGGCGAGCTTTTTCATGTCGTCTTCGGTGAGGCTGGAGGCGATGCCGCGCATCGAAGGATGCGAGCGCTCGCCCGACTTGTAGGCCTTGAGCGCATTCACGATGTACGCCGGCTGCTGACCTGCGATCTTCGGCACGTGGTAGGTAGTGGGAAACGCGGTCTTGTATCCGGGGATGCCGTGGCAGCCGATGCACATCGCGTGCGCGTTCTCCATTCCCAGCTCCTTGATGCCGGGCGCGCCGGGTTGCTCATTCGCGGGCGCCTTGGATTGCGCAGACGCGGGGCCGGCGGCCGAATTGAGCACTGCGGCGAGCGCCGCACCGGCGAGCAGGGTCAGGAAAGGGTGGGACATCCGCTCTTTTTCTAGGGTTCTGGCGGCGGAATTCTAGCGGAAAGCGACTGCTAGAATCCAATTTTCCCGTCGAAAGCGCGAAATGCGGTTCAAAGGCTCGGCGAGCTACGTTTCCACCGACGATCTCACCCTCGCGGTCAACGCCGCGATCACGCTGCAGCGGCCGCTGCTCGTGAAGGGCGAGCCCGGGACGGGCAAGACCATGCTCGCTGTCGAGGTGGCGAAGGCGCTCGGCGTGCCGCTGCTCGAATGGCACATCAAGTCGACCACCAAGGCGCAGCAGGGCCTGTACGAGTACGACGCGGTGAGCCGGCTGCGGGATTCGCAGCTTGGCGACGAGCGCGTGCACGACATCCATAACTACATCGTCAAGGGAATGCTGTGGCAGGCCTTCACCCAGGACGACCCCTGCGTGCTGCTGATCGACGAGGTCGACAAGGCCGACATCGAGTTCCCGAACGACCTCCTGCGCGAGCTCGACCGCATGGAGTTCTACGTCTACGAGACGCGCGAGCTGGTGAAGGCCAAGCACCGGCCGATCGTGTTCATCACCTCCAACAACGAGAAGGAGCTGCCCGACGCGTTCCTGCGCCGCTGCTTCTTCCACTACATCCGCTTTCCGGACAAGGAAACGATGGAGAAGATCGTCGGCGTGCACTTCCCGGCGCTGAAGAAGTCGCTGCTGCGCGAGGCGATGGAGGTGTTCTTCGAGGTGCGCGAGGTGCCCGGCCTGAAGAAGAAGCCCTCGACCTCCGAGCTGCTCGACTGGCTGAAGCTCCTGCTCGCCGAGGACATCCCGCCCGAGGCGCTGCGCTCGAAAGACCGCAAGACCATCATTCCGCCGCTGCACGGGGCGCTGCTGAAGAACGAGCAGGACGTGCACCTCTTCGAGCGGTTGGTGTTCATGACGCGCGCCAAAGGCGCTTAGCATGACGCGCGTCAAAGGCGCATGAACCTCCAGCTCTACTTTTCGCCGGGCGCCTGCTCGTTCGTCCCGCATGTCGGGCTCGAGGCCGCGGGTGCGCCTTTCGAGCCGAAGCTCGTGAAGCTGCACAAAGGCGAGCAGCGCACGCCGGAATACCTCGCCATGAACCCGAACGGCCAGGTGCCGGTGCTCGTGGTCGACGGCAAGCCCCTGGCCCAGATCGTCGCCATCTGCGACTTCATCGACCGCGCGTTCCCGGCGGCCGGGCTGCTGCCGCGCGACGCGTGGGAGCGAAGCCAGGCGCTCTCGCAGCTCGCGTGGATGAACAGCACTGCGCACACCACCGCGACGCGTTTTTTCTTTCCCGAGCGTTATGCCGAAACCCAGGGAGGGCAGGCCGAGGTGAAGAAGCGCGCCGGCGACGAGTTCCGTGGCTACCTCCAGCGCATCGAGAAGGGCGTGCCGGCCTCGGGCTACTGGCTGGGCGAGCGCCCTTCGTTCCATGACGCCTATGCCTTCACCCTGCTGCGCTGGGGTGGCTTTGCCGGCATCGACCCGCGCTCCATGCCTGGCTACCTCGCCTACGCCGAGCGGGTCCTGCAGGCAGTGCCGGTCGCGGCGGCCGCGGCGCGGGAACGAATCCGCCTCGACACCTACAAAGCCTAGTGGAGGTCACCCTCACCTTCGACAATGGCCCCGAGCCGGCAGTGACGCCTCGGGTGCTCGACATCCTGGGCAGCGCGGGGATTCGCGCGACGTTCTTCGTCCTGGGCTCGAAGCTCGCCGACCCGGCCCGCCGCGGCATCGCCAAGCGGACGCACGCCGAAGGCCACTGGGTCGGCAACCACACCATGACGCACAGCACCCCGCTCGGCCGGCTCGCCGACCCGGCAAAGGCGATCGCCGAGATCGTCGAAACCCAGGCCCTCATCGGCGAGCTGGCGCACCCCGATCGCCTCTTCCGTCCCTTCGGCGGCGGCGGCGATATCGGTCGCCATCTGCTGAATCGGGCTGCGGTCGACGTGATCCGGGACGAGCGGATGACCTGCGTGCTGTGGAACGCGATCCCGCGCGACTGGGAAGACCCGCGCGGCTGGGCCGAGGTGGCGCTGGCGCAGTGCCTGGCCCAGCCCTGGACCCTCCTCGTGCTGCACGACCTCCCCACCGGCGCGATGGGCAGGCTCAAGATCTTCATCGAGCGGGTCCGCGACCACGGCGGCCGCTTCCGGCAGGACTTCCCGCCCGAATGCGTGCCGATCCTGCGTGGCGAGGCCAAGGCCCCGCTCGAGCCCTACCTCAGCCCGGCTTAGGTTCCGGGCTTACGTCGAAGTCCTCCGGTTGGTGATCCGGGCAACGACTTTGGACGAACCGTAGTCGTTCGCCACCCGCCGCTCCTGTTCCACGCGCTCCTTCCGGATGCGCTCGAAGGTCTTGCGCACGTCGGTCGAGGCGGCGTTCCGATACTTGAACTCAGGGTCCAGAATGCTCTTGAAGCTCATACTCCCCCCAAAAAGACTCCCTTGTGCTGCTTTGTCGGTCTTGCGTGTTGTGTGGACAAGTTAACGTCCGGCAGCCCATCTGGCAATAGTTCACGCGTTAGTCCACTGCGCTGCACCAAATCAGGGCCGAACCGCCGGGGTTTCCAGGCGCATACCCCTCGCTCGCCACATCAAGAAGAGCTCCAGCTCGACCAGCTCCTGGGCGCCATAAGTCGTTGGTTCTGCACGGACTCCGACCATGCAATTGCGCAGCCTTCGCTCGAGCGACCCCAGCGCCTCCCATTCCAGCCGGTAGATCGGATATCCGGTCGGGTGCGCCTGCGGAATGACGCTGCCGGCCAGGCGCTTGCCCCAGTTGTCGTCATGGCATTGGGCGCAGGAGAGATTGAGCTGCCCCTGGCGGCGATTGAACGCTTCGCGCCCTGCCTTGAGGAAGGGCGCGGTGGCCTCGTTCCATTCGATCCGGATGGGCATGCCGCGGGACTCGCGGGCCACGTACGCCGTGACCGCAAGCAGCTCGCGGCTCTCGTAGGCCCACGGCGGTGCCTTCTGCCGCTCGGTGCGGCAGACATTGATCTGCTGCTCGAGGTTCACCACCCGTCCCGAGGCGATCTTGGGATAACGGACGGCCACGCCTTTCATGCTGCCGGCGCCGTGACAAGAGGCGCAGGCGGCACCGGCCGGACCCTCCTTTCGCTTCCACAGGGCCTCGCCGTCCAGCAGCCAGAAGACCGCCGGCCCCGTGGCCTCGTCGTCCTGCATGGCGCGCGTCTCGGGGCTCATGAACTCGTAGCCGGAGCGGCGCTCGGCGAGCGGGATTTCGCCCGCGGCAAGCGACGTTGACAGAGAGATGAGAAGGAAAGGAAGAAGCCTCAAACGACCGTGATCGACGCCGACTGCGTCGCGGCGTAGCCGTTGTCGCCGGTCCACTTGAATTCGAGCGTGCCGCTCTCGGTGGCGACGGTGGTGAAGCTGATGAGCGGATTGGCCGCCATCGCCGGATGGAGCTCGGCGCGGAACACCTCGACGCCGTTATAGGTGCAGACGAGCAGGGTAATGATGTCGCGCGGGATCAGCTCGCCCGTCTGGGTGCGGCGAAAACCAGTCTCCATGGCATGGCCGGCGAGCGTCCGGATCTCGATCACCTCGCCGCGCTTCGCGCTGGCCGGCACGTTGACCACCACTCGGGCCATCAGATCGATCCGCCCATCAGATTAACCCGTCCTCCAAGCAGGCCGAAAGCGTCACCACGACCGCCACGGTGTCCGACCAGAGGCTGCCGTCTGAGAGCTGCGCGATCGCGATCACCTTCCCGGTATCGGCGATGCGCGCCCGGGTCGTGATGCTGGCGCGGCCGGCGCGCGGTCCGAGGTAGGCGCTGACGACGTAGGGCTGCGGGTTCTTCTCGGTGAGCACGTGGATCGCCGCCACGTGGTCGGCTGCCGTCATGGGGCTTTGCACCGACACCGAAAGCGGCACCGTGTTGCCGTTGTCCACGAGCGGCGGCACCTGCAGCTTGACCTTGCCGGCCCGGACCGGCTTCCCTCCGGTGATCTTGCGGATGGCGGCCTCGAGGGCGGCCGCGCGCAGGGCCTGGATGTTCGGTTCGAGCTGAGCCGCCGCCCCGCCGGCGACGAGCGCGCCCGAGACGAGGGTGAGGAATTGGCGGCGCGTAGTGATCCGAGCGGTCATTTCAGCCTCATTTCAAGCTGAGGAGATAGGCAACGACGTCTTCGATTTGTTCCGCGGTCAGGACGGGCTTGCCGCGATAGGCCGGAGCCACGCGCGTCAAGCCCTCGGGGCGGTAGTAGGCCGGCATGATGGTCTTCGGATTGACGCGCGCGGGATCCACGAGCCTGAGGCGGATCTCGGCCTCGGTGAGACGCGCCGCCTCGCGCAGGTCGGGCGCGAGGTTGCCCTGGAAGCGCTCCTCGGGGAACGGACCGGTGTGGCACAGCAGACAGAGGCCCACCTGCCGGTTCGCGACAATCGCCCGGCCTCGCACCGGATCGCCTTTGGCGCCGGTGAGCGAGGCCGGGATCCCTTCGTCCCCCACAGCCTTCCCCGCAACAAGAAACGGAAGGATGAGGAGCAGAGCCCTCACACCAGCTCGAGCCCCTGGTTCTTGAACGGCACCGAGCGGATGCGCTTGCCGGTGGCGCGATAGAACGCGTTCATCACCGCCGGCGCGGCGACGCAGATGGTCGGCTCGCCGATTCCGCCCCAGACCGGGCCTCCGCCCTGGAGCACCACCGTCTCGACCTTCGGCATCTGCGCGATGCGCATCGAGTTGTACTCGTGGAAATTGGTCTGCTCGATGCGCCCGTCCTTCACCGTGCACTCCTGCATGAACGCCGCCGACAGGCCGTACACGAACGAGCCCGCCACCTGGCGCTCGATCTGCGCCGGATTGACCGCGTAGCCGGGATCGGTGGCGCCGACGAGGCGATGGACCTTCACCTTGTTGCCATCGGTCACCGAGATCTCCGCCGCGCCCGCAACGTAGCTGTTGAACGCCTTCAGCACGGAGAGCCCGCGATACCGGCCACTCGGCGCCGGTTTGCCCCAGCCGATCTTCTCGGCGGCCGCGTTCAGCACCGCCAGGCCGCGCGGATTCCCGCCGAGGAGCTTGCGCCGGAATTCGAGCGCATCCTGCCCCGCCGCGTCCGCGAGCTCGTCCATGAAGCACTCGATGAAGATCGCGTTCTGGTTGATGTTGACGCCGCGCCAGAAGCCCGGCGGCACGTGCGTGTTGCGCATCGCATGGTCGATCAGCAGGTTCGGCACGCTGTAGCTGAACTGATGCTCGCCGCTCTCGAACACGCCCTGGAAGCTGAGCGGATCGCGGCCCTTCTGCGCCTGCACCACTTCCGGACGCACCGCCGCCAGGATCGATTGCCCCGAGATGCGCATGTGCAGCCCCGTGAGGTTGCCGCTCGCATCGAGTCCGCCCACGAGCTTGCACTGCATGACGGGGTGATAGCGGCCCTGCACCATGTCCTCCTCGCGCGACCACAGCAGCTTGATCGGCGTGCCGGGCATCTGCTTCGCGATCAGCACCGCTTGCGTGACGTAGTCGTCCGGATACGCGCCGCGCCGGCCGAAGCCGCCGCCGAGCATGGTCTTGTAGACGTCGACCTTGTCGGCGGGCAGGCCCGAGGCCGCGAGGATCGCGGCGAACGCGCCTTCGCCGTTCTGCGTCGGCCCCCAGGCCTCGCATTTCTCCGGCGTGTAGCGCACCGTGATGTTCATCGGCTCCATGCAAGCGTGGTTCTGGAACGGATACGCGTAGACCGCCTCGACTTTCTTCGCCGCGCCCGCGAGCGCGTCCTTGGCGTTGCCGTTCTGGTTGCCGACGAAAGCCTGCTCGGCGTCAAGGCCGGCTTTCAGCACCTCCGCGATCGTGGCGCTGGACACCTTCACGTTCTCGCCCTCGTCCCAGACGATGGGCAGCGCATCGAGCGCGGTCTTCGCACGCCACCAGGTATCGGCCACCACCGCGACGGCACTGTCGCCGACCTGGACCACCTTCTTCACGCCCCTCATGCCCTCGACCTTGGCGGCGTCGAAGCTCTTCACCTTGCCGCCGAAGACCGGGGACGCCTTGATTGCGGCATTGAGCAGGCCGGGAAGCTTCACGTCGATGCCGTAGACCGTCTTGCCGACGACCTTGTCGGCGGTGTCGAGCCGCTTGATCGGCTTGCCGATCAGCTTCCACTCCTTCGGATCCTTCAGCTTCACGTCCTGCGGCACCGGCAGCTTCGCCGCGGCCTCGGCAACCTGGCCGTATCTCACGCGGCGCTTCGTAGGACCGTGCGTGACGACGCTGTTCGCGGCGCTGCACTCGGCGACCGGGACCTTCCACTGGTTGGCCGCGGCTTGCGTCAGCATCATGCGCGCGGCGGCGCCGCCTTTGCGCACGTATTCGTGCGATTCGCGGATGCCGCGGCTGCCGCCGGTCGAGAAATCGCCCCACGCGCGCTTGCGCTTCACGCTCTCGCCGGGCGTCGGGTACTCGATCTTCACCTTGGACCAGTTGCAATCGAGCTCGTCGGCAACGAGCTGCGCGAGTCCGGTGATCGTGCCCTGCCCCATCTCGGAGCGCACTACGCGGATGTTGACGGTGTCGTCGGGGCCGATCGCCACCCAGACGCCGATCTCGGGCGAGCCGTCCTGCGCGCGCGCGACGTCGGGCCCGCCGAACGGTAGGCGGAAGCCGAGCGCAAGGCCGCCGGTAACGGCGGCGGACGAAACGATGAAGGAACGACGGTTCATTCTCATGGCGTTCCTCCTAGGCCTTCGCGGCCATGTGAATTGCCTCGCGCACCTGCTGGAAGGTGCCGCAGCGGCAGATATTGGTGATCGCGGCGTCGATGTCCGCGTCCGTGGGCTTGGGCTTCTCGCGCAGGAGCGCCGCGACCGCCATGATCATGCCCGACTGGCAGTAGCCGCACTGCGGCACGTCGTGCGTTAGCCAGGCCTGCTGCACCTTGCTCAGCTTGCCGCCCTGCGCAAGGCCCTCGATCGTGGTGATGCGCTTGCCCTCGACGGCGCTTACCGGCATCGCGCACGAGCGCGTCGCCTGCCCGTCGATGTGCACGGTGCATGCGCCGCACTGCGCCACGCCGCAGCCGTATTTCGTTCCGGTGAGTCCGACCTGCTCCCTCAGCACCCACAACAGCGGGGTGCTTGGCTCCACGTCCACCTGGACGGGTTTGCCGTTGACGACGAAGCGCGCCATTTTTTGAACCTCCTCTAGAGTGGCGGCAAAATTGTAGTCCTCGCCACGACCCTGCGGAGCGCGCTTTTTTCGAACCGCTCATCGGAATGCGAGTTTCGGCGGGGTGTGTGCGGCGCACCAGGATCCGCCGGACGCTCGGCGGCCCACCGGCATGCCCCTGCGGCTCCGCGGCGCACCGCCCTGGCAACGGTTTCAGTGCCCCCGCCGGCCACGGCAGCGAGGCAGGTTGCAGGTCTCGCGACCTCAGCGCGCGCTGTCGAAAGCGCCGAGACGTCCTTGCTGCGCGCTTCGGCGGCGAACACGGGACGGCGTGCGAGAGCGCGCGCTTCTGTCAGCTAAGCGCAAGTCGGCAACGTGCGGGGGTACAGTTGTCATGTGTATCGCCGCACGGCTAGCGCCTTGTTGCGCAGACGAAACAGCCGGAAAATGATGAGCGAAACAACGTTGTTGTCCATCGACGACGCTCGCATGGTCGCGCTCGAGCCGCGCCGAGCGCGTACGCGAGAAGTGCGCCTCATCTTGGCGCACGCGAGCATCGCGGTTTGGTCGAGTTAGCGCGCCGCTTTTCTTGTTACGCGAGACGAACGGCTGTGTGTAACGTCTGCGTCGTCAACGATGTTGTCGAAGGACGACGGTCGCAACATTGCGCTCGCGTGAATTGATCACAGTCGCTTTTTCCGCTGCAAACGCCGAGGTTGTCAGCGCGTAGAGATTGTCACATGTCGCTTTGCGACGACTAATTTCGAGTGACGAACGTCTCGACGTA
>Ga0105242_10000255_pt1 | contig 42202 bp, 57 predicted proteins | sample KBSM24metaG_FD_81521 | JGI IMG/M metagenome (GOLD analysis project Ga0105242, IMG submission 81521) | Miscanthus rhizosphere microbial communities from Kellogg Biological Station, Michigan, USA - KBS M2-4 metaG | ecosystem: Host-associated > Plants > Roots > Rhizosphere > Soil | place...
ATCTGCTGGAAGGTCGCGAGCCCAGGGATCTGCATCCCTCGATCGTCTACGAGCCGGCGCGGAAGAATCGGTTGTTGGTGAACACGCCGCCGAACCATGCCAAGTCCACGGTCATCACCATGGACTACGTCACCTACCGCATCTGCAAGAACCCGGCCGTCCAGGTCATCGTCATCTCCAAGACCCAACAGCAGGCGAAGAAGTATCTCTATGGGATCAAGCAGCGGTTGACACATCCCCGTTTCGCGATCTTGCAGGCGACTTTCGCCCCGGCCGAGGGATTCAAGGCAGCGGCCGATCAGTGGACCGCGGACAAGATCTACCTGCAAAGGGATTCCGACCAAAAGGATCCCACCATCGAGGCGTTGGGTTTGGGCGGGCAGATCTACGGAGCACGGGCGGACCTGATCATCTGCGATGACGTCGTCACCTTGGCCAATGCCCACGATCACGAGAAGCAGATGGCCTGGATCCGCCAGGAGGTCAGCTCCCGTCTAGGCCCTACCGGCAAGCTGCTGGTGGTGGGCACCAGGGTCGCAGCCAAGGATCTCTATTCCGAGCTCCGCAACGGCGAGCACTTCACTACCGGGGTGTCGCCCTACACGAGACTGGCCCAACCCGCGGTGCTGGAGATGAGTGAGGACCGCAACGAGTGGGTACCGCTGTGGCCACGGTCAGATGTCCCGTTCGATCCCGAGGGCGACGAAGTCGCCGACGAAGACGGGCTGTATCCGAGGTGGACTCCCGACCGGCTGTATGAGATCCGCAACGAACAGGGGCCTTCTAAATGGCAGCTCGTCTACATGCAACAGGAGATCTCTGCACACTCCGTCTTCGATGCCGAGGCCGTCCGCGGTTCCCGGAACAAGGACCGCCGGCCCGGCCCTCTCATCGCCGAACGACATGGTCACCGCAAAGGTGGCATGGACGGGCTCTACGTCATCGCTGGCCTCGACCCGGCCATGGTCGGGGATTCCGCCATCGTCGTCCTCGCCGTGGACCGTCTGACCCGGATGCGGTACATCCTCGACGTGCGCATCAAGACCTGCGCCGGAGCCCGCTGGATCCGTGAGCAGATCAAAGAGGTCACCGACCTGTACAACGTCAACGAATGGCGGGTGGAGAAGAACGCGTTTCAGTCGTTCTTGACCCAGGACCCCGAGATCAACGAGTGGCTGGCGAGCCAAGGCGTGGTCCTGCAGGAACACCACACCGGGCGCAACAAGTGGGACACCGACTACGGCGTCGCCAGCGTCAGCCTGCTCTTCGAGCAGAACCTCATCGAGCTCCCCACCACCGTCCAGTTCGTCGCGGGCCAGACCCTCGTCGAACAGCTCATCACCTGGACGCCGAACACCCGGAACAAATGCGATGCGGTCATGGCTCTGTGGTTTGCCGAGATCCGTGCGCGTGAGATGATCCGTACGCAGGTCAACCGCCACAACTCCTACGTCAGCAACCCGTTCCTGTCCTCGGCTCGAAAGGCAGACCAGACCGTGGTCAGCCTCGCCGAGTGGACCCGAGCGGCGGGGTAGAGGAGGGTTCGGTGCTCTCGGCCATCGAGATCAGCCACAAGTACGAACTGCTCCTCAAACAACACCGGGAGCGGGACTCCCGCTGGCGCGACGTGCGGTCGGTCCGCAAAGGCCATCTCGAAGACGTTTTCCCCGGCGTTCGCTCCGAAACCTTCCCCAAACCCATCGTCGCCAACTTCATCAACCAGGTCGCCCGCGACCTCACCGAAGTCATCGCGCCGTTACCCGCCTACAACTGCGCCAGCTCCACCATGACGTCCGACCGGGCTCGGTCCTTTGCCGACAAGCGGACCAAGATCGTCGCGCACTACATGGAGAACTCCGAGGTCGACGTCCAGATGTACACAGCCGTCGACCAGTACCTCACCTACGGCATGATGGTCGCCCTGTTAGAACCCGACTTCGACGACAAGATCCCCCGCATCCAGTTCGAGGATCCCGTCAATGGCTACCCCGAGTACGACCGGTGGTGCCGGCTCGTCTCCTACACCAAGAAGTTCAAGAAGCCCGGCTGGATCCTCGCCGAGCAGTTTCCGGAACACGCCTCCAAGTTCCTCCGTGATCCGACCGGGCGAGACATCGGCGAGCACGACGTCGAACTGATCCGCTACATCGATGTCGACCAGTGGTTGTTGTTTCTCCCCGGTTCACCGCAGCCCGGCTTCTCCGGCCAACGCGTCCCCACCGTGCTGGTCCGCACCCCGAATCTCCTCGACCACATCCCCGTCGAGATCGCCCGTAAGCCGTTCCTCGATTACGACTCCCAGGTCGGCCAATTCGACGAGGTCATCTGGATACAGATCGCCCGCGACATCATGGCCAAGCTCAATATCGAGGCGGTCTACAAGAGCGTCCAGGCGCCGATAGCGCTGCCGCCGGATGTCCAGGACTTCGCCCTCGGCGCGGACGCCGTGATCCGCACCGCCAACCCGGAGAAGATTCGCCGGATCCCCATCGACCTACCCCAGGGCGCGATGGCCGAAAGCCAGCTCCTCGACAAGGACATGCACGACGCCGCCCGGTATCCGGCCGGCCGCTCTGGAAACCCCGAGGCTTCCGTCATCACGGGCCGAGGCATCCAGGCCCTCATGGGCGGGTTCGACACCCAGATCAAGACCGCCCAGACCGGCCTGACCCGGATGTTCAAGCGCATCATCGCCCGCTGCTTCGAGATGGACGAGAAGCTGTGGCCCAACGTGGACAAAGAGATCCGCGGGCAGGTCAACGGCGCGGCGTTCAAGATGACGTACCGCCCGTCCAAAGACATCGACGGGGACCACACCTGCGACGTCTCCTATGGATTCATGGCTGGCCTGGACCCGAACCGGGCGCTGGTCATGATGTTGCAACTTCGTGGCGACAAGGAGATCTCCCGCGACACCGTGCAGCGGTCTATGCCGTTCGGCATCGACGTGGGTGATGAACAACGCAAGATCGACGTCGAAGAGCTCAGAGACGCCGTCAAGCAGGGGATTTACCAGTACGCCACCACCATCCCGCAGATGGCGCAGATGGGTCAGGACCCAGGCGAAGCCCTCGGCAAACTCGCCGGCATGATCGGCGCCATCGAGAAGGGCCGCACCATCGAAGAGGCCATCCTCAAACTGTTCCCACCGCCGGAACCGAAACCCGCCGAAGCGGCTGCTGGTGCCGAGGCAGCTGGCCCGCCCAATCCGCTGGAAGCTCTCCTCGGCGGTGGTGGCGGTGGTGGTGCGGCGGCTCCTCCCGAAGCAATGGGCGGTGGTGGCGGAGGTGGGCCGTTCGGTGAGGTCGCCCCCGGCCAGGCCCAGATGGGACCGGGTGGTCGGCCCGATCTCCAGCAGATGCTCGCCGGTCTTTCGGCCAGCGGGAAACCCCAGTTATCCGCGTCGGTCATGCGTCGCATGCCGGCCTAGAAGAAAGGGATTCTCATGGGCAAGAACGTTCCCACCGGACCCGGTGGCGGAGGACGAGCCGCTCCACACGAGCAGCAGCCGTCCGTGCAGAAGGAGAACAAGACCAACGCCAGCCCCAAGGGCGACGTCCGTTTCGGTGTCGCACCCCCCGGTGTCCGCGGTACGTCGAAAGGTTGCTGCTGATGGCTGTCCGCAGATCACCCACGCCAGGAAAGCTGCCCCCGATCGGCGGCAAGGCGCCCACCAAGAGCGCACCCGCACCGAACGCTGGCCCGATCGGCAGTAAGTCCACACCCCGGCGCACCATCACACCGCAGGCGGCGACCACTGGTGCGGCAGCCAAGGGCGTAGCCCGCGAAAAGCTGGTCCAGAAGCTCAAGTCCAACCGGGCCTCGAAGCTCAACGGGACGGTCACCAAGAAGCAGACGCTCAACGGGATGGCCCGAGCCAGAGCAACACGGGAACGGTAAGGAGGTGACCGGAAGCCATGGCTCCTAGAGGGGGATACCAGCCGCCGGCCAGCCCGGCCCCGTCTTCGGGGCCAGGGCCGTTGTCGCGGCGGACAGACGGTGGGCCGGCGGACAAGAAACAACCCGTCCGGGAACTGCCGAACGCCGAATACGGCGAAGCCCAGGAGTTCCGCACCAACCAGCAAGCGGCCCCGCTCGCCGCCTCCCCCGGAGGCGCCCAGGTCAGCCCTGGCCCTCCGGTGGACCCAGGCGCCAGCGTCGTCGGATTCGGCGATCCGTCCCAGCAGCCGAATCAACCGGTCACCGCGGGCGCAGATTCGGGTCTCGGTCCCGACTCCTCGGCCCTGGGACTCCCCGATCCGAACAAGGTCGACCTCAAGAACCTTGCTCGGGTTCTTCCCGCCCTCGAACTGATCGCCGGACTGCCGACCTCATCCCAGTCGACCCGCAACGTCGTACGGCGCCTCCGGTCGATGATGGATTGAGAGGCCGAGCATGTCCTTCTGGAGCGGACTCACCGGATTCGGCAAAGACCTGGGTCGAGCGTGGACCGACTGGTGGGATGACGAGGGGAAGCAGAACCTCGCTTTCGCCTACGACACCGCTCTCGGTGGTGCCCTTGGCCTGTCGCCGGCCCACACCGTCAAAGCAGCCGCTGACTGGAAGGGAATCAAGGAACGCGAAGCCGGACGGGACCCGCTCAACTCTGTCATCACCCACGGATTGGGACCGGTCGCTCCCCTGCTCCAGAACGTCGGCTCGACGCTCGAAAGGATCCCCGGCAGCACCGGAGTCCTCAAGGCCCTCGATACCGGGCGCGAATGGGCCGGTCGGGGAATCTCCACCTTCTTGATGGCCGGTCAACAGGACGACCGCTTCAATCCCGACAACTGGCACAAGGCATGGAACGAATCCCGGCACATCTCGCCGGGACAGACGATCGCCTCGATCTTCGGTGCCGCAGAGAATTCGGCGTTCAACAAGGGCGACGAAGAACTCACGATCGACGAGATCGTGGCCTACAACAAAGCCCAGGGAACGGACCCGAGCAAACAAGACGGCTGGTACCGATGGGTTTCTGGCGGCCTGGATTTCGGGGCGAACTTCATCGACCCCAGCTTCGCTCTCGGCAAGCTCGCAAAAGCCAAGAAGGTCAAATGGCTCTACCAACCGCTGAAGACCGTAGAGCAGCAGGAGAAGTACTTGGACTCCACGCGGCTTCAGAAGGTTCTCGACCTGTCCAAGACGGCCAAGTCCTCCAACGAGCTCTACCAGAAAGCATTCACGTCTTCGACGTTCGGTGGCCGGCAGGCCGACGTCCTCTTCTCTTTGCGCCACGACGAGGCCGCTCAACGCGATGCCGTCCGGGCGTTCCTCGGAGACAAGGATTCCCTCGACCGTCTCAAGAACTACAACGAAGGCGCGGCCGACAAGATCATGGACGCGAAGACCCGCGAAGAATGGGCGGGTCTGAAGAATCGTGAAGAGATAGGTTCGAACCACGTCTTGTCGCTCACGGCCGACGAGCGGGCTCGTCTCAAGGTGCTCGACGGCCAGCGCATCCAATCGGCGAAGGACGCTTATCTTGACCCGGACACTCTCGACGATCTCCGGAAGACACTTGTCGGTCAGTATTCGCCGCGTGTCGGCTACAAGGCCGTCAAGAAGTACAAGGCCATGCAACAGAAGTCGATCTACGACCGGCCCATTGCCGTTCGCCTGGTGAAGTCGCTGTCGCTGTCCACCGATTCGCGCATCGTCAGGCAGCTGGACCTCAACGACGAACAGGGGATCACGGGTCTTCGGCAGTACCTCGACCGCACTCCGCTCGATCCACAGGTCAGGGACAAGTTCCTCTCCCAGTACATCGGCGCCCCCTCGGCGGAGATTCGTGGCCGAATCGCCGGCGAAGTCGAAGACGCGGTCGTCAAGGCCATGGCCGACAAGCACGGGCTTGGGGACGAGAACTACAAGCAGATCCTGGCCACGGCTAGACAGGGCCGGGCTGCCGCCCGGTGGGAGCACCAGCAGAACACTCGGCGGTTCATCACCGAAAAGCTTCAGCTCGAAACCGAGAAGAAACTCAAGAACGAACCGGAGATCGACCTCACCGAGATCATGGACGCCGACGGCATGGTCAGTCTCAGCGCCCTACCGATCCTGACCTCACAGCGGGCAGACGTGTTGTCACTGGCCGATGTCGATCACATGAACCGAGTGTTCGGTCGGCAGTCCTCCAAGCTCCGCAAAGCTGCCTCACTCGGTGGCTACATCGACAAGGTCACCGACGGACTCGACGACGTCAACTCCCTATGGAAGACGACGACACTGCTTCGAGGCGGCTGGACCGTACGGATGCTCTCGGACGAGGTGATGCGCCAAGCCATGCTGATGGGCGCTTTCAAGACGATGGCCTACAGCGCCCGAGGAACGGCCAACTTCACCTACAACGTCGTCAACCGCGCACGCGCGGGAATCGGTTACGCCTTGGCGAGGAACAAGGAGGAGGAGACCGAGATGTTGAAGAACATCGGTCGCCCCTCCGCTGCGACCAGCCGAAAGAACGCCCGGCGCGGTGTCGCCAAGGAAGGCACTACCGTCGAACTCGGTGCCCGTACCAAATACGGTTCCATGGAAGAAGCCTTCGTCAACGGTGATCTCGTCACCGAGGACTACATCAGGGGAATCGAAGAACTCGCCGGAATGAGTAGGTTGCCCGAGACCGAGGCCAGGCTCCTATCCGCTCGTAAGCAGCTCGGAGAGACACAATTCCGTAACGAACTCTTCGACTACGCCCTTTCCAAGATCGGCCACGATCGCTACGCCAATCCCCTCTGGCAAGGTGAAATCCTCGACCAGGCAGCCGGGGGCAGACGAATGGCCGTGAATCCCTTCACCGGAGACGTCGGAGATCTCGACGTCAAGGGTCTGGTTCCTGCAGCGTCGAAGGCGATCACCCGAAACGCCAAAGGCCACTTCGAGCATGACGATCTCTACGACTTCATCGCCGAGAACCGGGACCTGATCACCTACCGGGGCAGCCAGTTCGGGATCATCCCGGACCGCTCCGGTGGCCTACGTCTGGCGGTCTTCACCCCAGGGAAGGTCACCAGACCGACGAGTCTTCGCGGGGCGGTGTTCGGAATCCAGAAGCGGTCACGCGCTACCCAAGGAAACATCATCAAGGGTCGCCACGGTACCTACGAACTCGCCGCAGCCTTGGCCGACGAGAAGTTCGCCAAGAGGGTTTCCGTCGACGGCTACGAAGGTGGCGGAGCCGGGAACATGATGCTCGGGTCCTTCAGCACCAAGGTCATGCGCACCACCTCGGCCAAGTCCTGGACAGAGTTTCGGGCAGCCGACGACATGGCCGCTTACGGGCAGACCTGGGAACGAGCAGTCAACCACCAGATCGCCTCCGACCCTGTCGCCAAGCGCATTCTCCTCGGAGAAGACGATGACCAGATCACTGCCTTCTTGGAGTCACCCGCTGCGCGGGGGCTTCGCCGTGACAAGCCGTTCTTCTCTCACAACCCGCGGGCGTGGATCAGCACCGTCCGGACCATGGTCGACGAACATGTACCCGACCTGACCTGGACCACCAAGACCGGCGAACGGAGCCTTCGATCCGAAGTGTTGGCGAGCCGGGCAAGGATCGACGACTACGCCAAGGCCATGAGGAACGAAGGGATCGAACTTCCTGACATCCACGGCGAGAGCATCGAGCACGTCCTCGGTACCGGATCGCTGTGGAAGGACGTCGGCAAGAGTGTCAACTGGGCGATGAACACCCTCGGCACCGTGCCGTCGGAGATCGGTTCGCGTGTTCCCTTCTTCGATCGCTCCTACCGGATGCATCTCAAGTCACTCGTTCAGACCTCCGACGAGATGGCGAAGGCCGCGATCGACCCAGCTGAGTACGCCCACCTCGAACATGTCGCGCGGACGCACGCTCTGGCGGACGTACGGAAGTGGCTCTACAACTCCGACTCCGTCACGACCCTGGCTCACAAGACCCGGTATGTCACGGCGTTCATGGGTGCCACCCAGGACGCGATGTCCGCGTGGATGAAGATTGCCAAAGACGACCCGTCCGTGCTGGTCACCCTCGGCAAGATCTGGAACGCTCCCGAGAAGGCGGGACTCATCCAGGATGGTGACGGCAACCAGCTTCAGATGATCGACGGGAAAGAGGTCTGGTTCGCATCTGACCGTGATGAGAAGGGCAACCTCGTTCGTCTTGACACGTCGGCACCCGAAAACAAGAACGTCGGCAAGGGCCGCTACATCGTCCTGAAGGCACCGAACGGCACACCGATCACCCTGTTCGGCAAGGACTCGTCTTTCTTGGCGAAAGCCAACAAGGACGCCTTCAACACCTTCGTCAACTGGAACCCTGGAGCCGGGCCGCTGGTAGCGGCCTCGCTCAACGAAGTACTCATCAGGAACAAAACCCTGATCAAGGACGACGACAAGTTCGCCAAGTGGGTGGTCGAACAGATCCTTCCGTTTGGTGTCCAGGCCGACACCTGGAAGACCCTGATGTCGTCCACCATGAAAGAAGGAGTGACGGCGTGGCAGGGCGAGGAGTCGACCGAGTTCAACTCGCGGACGACGGCGATCATGCAGACCATGCTCTTCGAGTGGGCTCGGAACGGAAAGCACGGCGAGCCTCCGAGCTGGGACGTGGCCGCCGATCGGGCCAAGAACATCGGAACGTTGCGGTTGCTGGGTGCCCTCACGCTGCCGGTCCAGTTCCAATACAAGAGCCCGTATCAGCCCTACATCGACGCCTACAATCTGTTGAGACGCCAGGATCCCGAGCACGCCGACATGAAGTTCGTGGCTCGATACGGCGAAGAGTACTTCTATCTTGTCGGCCGGGTCAGTCAAGCCCTGCCTGGGCTGCCGACCTCGGTCAAGGGACAGCAGTTCTTCGACAAGAACCGTGACCTCATCGAGAAGCACCCGGAACTACTCGGTTTGATCATGGGCAACGAAGGAGCGGGAGAGTTCTCCAAGTCCGTCTACGAGGCGCAGAAACGGGAGAGCCTCATCCCTGGTGGGGAGAAGCTGCGGGGACCTCGGAAGCCGGAGGACGTCGTCAAGGACGCCGAGGCGAAGATCGGGTGGCTCAGGTATTCGAGGTTCATGGATGCATACGAGGCCGACCTCAGTGAACGTGGCCTTCGCAACGACCGCCAAAGTGGTGCCGAAGACTTGGTGGAGGCTAAGCGGGCTTTCCTCGCCCAGAACGCTGACGACAACCCTGGGTGGGGTGATGACTTCTACACCGTCGACATGAAGAAGAATGAGAAGCAGATCGAAGGTCTGGCCGCAATCGCCCAAGACGAACGGTTCCGAGGACGGCCCGAGATCCAAGGACTCACGGATTACCTCATCCTGCGGGAGCAGATGAGGTATCAACTCCAGTCGCGTGCGGCAGAGGGTGGGGCCAGCACCCTCGAAGCTCGGTCGAACGAAGACCTTGCGGATCTGTGGGACACCGTGGTCTTGGACCTCAAGAACAAGAACCCGTCGTTCGGTCCCCTCCATCACCGCTGGCTCGAAAAGGACAAGTTCTGAGAGGAGTGAGTGGAGATGGCTCAGTCTGATGATGACCGACGTGACCTGGTCAGGGCCAAGCGGGCGAGCCAGCAGGCCAAGGCCAAGGCAAGGGCACGGCGGCAACTCGAAGAGGCGAAGCGCAAGGGGGTCAAGGGTGGCCCGGCCTACGGTTCGTACAAGATCGACGACATGCCGGTTTCACGGGAGCAGTACCTGGCGTACCAGGAACTGAAGAAGACCGATCCAGGAATGGCTGACTCCTACGCCGCCCTCATCGACACCCGAGGTCCCAACGCCGAACGCAAAGAGGGGCAGTACCTCAACCTCGAAGACATGAAGACGTACAAGCGTCTCGTGGCACGGGGCGACAAATCGGCTGCCGAGATGGTGTGGGGAAAGAACCCGCGGGTATCGGCAGCGGACGAGAAGCAACTGAGGGGGTTCGACCCGAAGAAGCCCGAAGAGCCAATGGAGTTGTCATGGCGGGAGGGGTACGGCCCATCCGCCAGGGGTCCGTCCGGTAAGGGCACACTGGGAACTCCGCCACCCGCATCAGGTATCCGGGATCTGCCGCCGGGGTTGGCCCCGTCGCAGCGTGGTGGAAGAACCACCGTAGAGGAATGGGTAGGTCACGCGACGCCGGCCGCTGCGGCAACCACCCAGGCCCCGGCATCCGGTTCTGCTGTTGCGGAATTGATGAAGTCGCAGGGAACGCAGCTGGGACCTGGAACGGGTGTCAAGAAGTTGATCAATGCGTCGGGGATAGAGTTCGACCCGAACTGGAAGGTGATGCTCGATCGAGTCGAAGGAACCCCTGGTACTCCGTCAAGGGGGCACATGAACGACCCGGAGGCTGTCAAGTCGACGCCGTCCAAATACCGGGTTGCCACCGTTGATGAAACGTACAATCAGCTTTGGGATTGGACCCCCCAGAAGGTCATGGCTTTTCAGAAGGCGCAGGGTCTTACGCCAACTGGCGAGGCGGGTGATGCAACACAGGCAGCATGGGCAAAGGTCTTAGTTCATGCCGCTCGACTGTACGCCGCTGGACAGCGAGTGTCGTTGGAAAGTCTGTATGGATACCGTTCTGATGCAGACAAGCCTGGGACCGGCGGACGCGGTGGTCCCGGAGAAGCGGGCGGTGGCCCATACACGACGACCGACGTCGCCCTCACCAACCGGGGTGAAGCCAAGAGACTTCTCAACGCTTTGTTTCGGCAGAGCCTGGGGCGTGGTGTGACCGAAGACGAGGTGTCTCGGTTCCAGACACAGCTCAATGCCGCACAACAGAAGAACCCCAAGGTCACTACCGGACAGAAGAACGAGGCCGGTTCCCTGGATACCGGTACCGCGAGCGGGGGTCTCGACGTCGAACAGTTCGGCGAAGACTACATGCGCAGCACCATGGGCGGAGAAGTCAACGCACGCATGGTCGGCGTCGATTACCTCGACGCTGCTCTCGGCGCGATCGGAGCGGGTGTCAAATGACCGCGAGCCCCAACGACGTGGCGGCGATGGCGAAGAAGTATCTCGGCATCCCGTACGTCTTCGGGGGCACCGATCCGAAGCGTGGCCTCGACTGCTCGGGTCTCGTCCAGCTCGTCTACAAGAACCTCGGTATCACGATGCCCCGGTTGGTCCGGGACCAGCGCAACCAGGGTCGTGCTGTCAACGGCATCAACAACGCCCAGCCGGGCGACCTCATCGTCTTCGGTAACCAACCCTCGAACTACCACATCGGCATCTACCTCGGTGGGGGCAAGATGCTGCACGCCCCGCAGCCGGGGGAGAAAGTGAAGATCGGCAACGTCTATGCGACACCGACGACGATCCGCCGGCTCGTCGGTGATGGCGGCAGCGGTGCCGGACAGGATCTCTCCGGACCGACACCCGCCGGGTACCAACCCCCAGGTGAGGAGAAGAAGGTCAACATGGACACCTTGGTGTCCAGGTACGGCTACAGCGTCGCCTTCTTCAAGCAAGACCCGACCTTGTGGAAGTTGATCAACCAGGCGGTCAAGGACCAGATGACTCCCCAGGAATTCGGAGCGCAGCTCAAGAACACGCCGTGGTACAAGAGGCTGGCAGCTTCGGACCGAGAGTGGCGCACGCTCGAACACGTCGACAACGCGACCGCGAACGCCAGGCTGGCGGCGACTAGGACTCGGATCAGCCAGATGGCCAGCCAGCAAGGAATCACAATGGATCCCAAGCGGCTCAAGGACATGGCGTGGAGAATCAATGCCTACGCCTGGGATGAAGGGCAGGTCGCTTCCGCCCTCGCGGCCGAGATGCACTACGACCCCAAGAAGGTCGCCAGTTACACCGGTGGCATGGCTGTCAACTCATCGAAGATCAAGCAGCTCGCCAATTCCTATGGCATCGATGTCGACGACAAGACGGCGTTCGGTCTCATGCAGCAGATGGTCGGACAGCAGACCACCGAAGAGGGCATCACGGAGTGGGCGAAGAAGCTAGCCAAGTCCAAGTACAAAGGACTCGCGGACGACATCGACGCTGGGATGACGGTCGCTGACTATGCCGAGCCGTTCGTCCAGACGCAGGCTCGTCTCCTCGAAGTCGGTGCCGCTGATGTCAGCCTCAAGGACAAGTACATCCAGGCCGCGCTGCAGAACAAGGACCCCAAGACCGGAGCCCACGCACCGCTGAGCATGTTCGAGTTCGAGAAGAGGATCAAGTCCGATCCGCGATGGTCGAAGACGAAGAACGGCCGGGACGACCTGATGGACGGAGCGAGGAAGGTACTGGGCGACTGGGGCCTGGCAGGTAGCGCAGGAGGTGGCTGATGGCTTCCCTGGAGAGCATCCTTCGCCAGGCCGGGTTCACCGGTGAAGGGTTGCGCACAGCGATGGCGGTTGCCCTGGCGGAGTCCGGTGGCAACACCAGGGCCTACAACCCTCAAGGTAGAGACCTGTCCTACGGGTTGTTCCAGATCAACATGCTCGGGAACATGGGGCCGCAAAGACGAGCTCAGTACGGGTTGAAGTCCAACGAAGACCTCTTCAACCCGGCCGTCAACGCCCGTGTCGCCTACGCGTTGTCCAACGGCGGACGTAACTGGAAACCGTGGACGACCTATACCTCAGGCAAGTATCGGGGGTACCTCGGCAAGGGTGCCGAGGTCGCCGGTCAGGCAGCGGGTTCGGGCGGTGGCAGTGCGGGGTATTCGCTGCCGCCGAACGCGTCCATCTCGATGGACGACCTGGCAGCGAAGTACGGCTACTCGATGGTGTTCTTCAAACACGACCCTGAACTGTGGGCTCTTGTCAACAAGGCCATCAAGTCACCGGGCGGGCCGTGGACCCCCGAAGAATTCCAGGCCCAGCTGAAGAACACGAAGTGGTTCAAGATCCATGCGGCTTCGGATCGGGAGTGGCGTGCTCTGCAGCGGGTGGACCCGGCTACGGCCAACGCCCGGATGGCTCAGACCAAGACGCGGATCGTGCAGATGGCCAAACAGCAGGGCATCACGATAGATCCCAAGCGACTCAAAGACATGGTGTGGAGGATCAATGCCTATGCCTGGGATGACAACCAGGTCGCATCGGCTCTTGCCGCCGAGATGAAGTTCGATCCGAAGAAGGTGGACAGCTACGAGGGGATGATGGCGTCGAACGCAGCGGCCATCAAGAAGCACGCCGCTGACTTCGGCATCCCGGTGTCCGACGCCTCGGCGTTCGCGCTCATGAAGGATCTCGTCGGCCGCAACACCTCGGAAGAAGGCATCATCGAGTACGTCAAGAAGCAAGCCAAGATCAAGTACGCCGGTCTGGCTGATGACATCGACGCTGGCTTGACCGTCAAGCAATACGCCGATCCGTTCCTCCAGACCCAGGCGAAACTTCTTGAAGTCGATCCGGCGGACGTACACTTGGACGACCCACGTATCGCGGCAGCATTGCAGAACCGGGACCCGAAGACCAACAAGCCAGCGGCCATGAGCCTCTTCGACTTCGAGAAGTCCGTCAAGGCGGACAGCAGGTGGATGAAAACCAAGAACGCCCGTGACGAGCTCATGGACGGGACCAGGCAGATCCTCAGCGATTGGGGTCTCTCGTCATGACGCAACCAGCCGCTCTGACCGGCGCACAGGCTGACGCCTACCAGGATCTCATCCAGACCCTGCTCAAGCCGTTCGGCCTGGAGTCGCTAGCGCCGGTGTTGAAGCAGTTCATCATCTCCGGTTACACCGGAGACAACCTCGGCTACATGCTCCAAGACACCCCCGAGTACAAGCGACGTTTCGCCGGCAACGAGGCCCGCGGTAAGGCCGGTCTACCCGTGCTGGGGCCTAAGGACTACATCGAGACCGAACGGTCCTACCGCCAGATCATGCAATCGGCAGGTCTTCCCATCGGGTTCTACGACTCCCAAGATGATTTCGCCGCGTGGATCGGCAAGGACGTCTCCCCGCAGGAGGTGAAGTCTCGTGTCGATCTCGCCGTCGACGCCACCAACCGGATCGACGACGACTACAAGAAGGCCATGCAGGACTACTACGGTCTCGACGAAGGCCACCTGACCTCCTACTTCCTCGACCAGAAGCGAGCCGAGCCGTACCTGCAGAAGCAGGCGAAGGCGCTGAAGCTCGGCCAGGCCGCGAGTCGCAACGAGCTGGCCCTCGATCGCACCGAAGCCGAGAGGCTTGCTACTTCCAACCAGGCGGAGAACGCCGACTTCCTGATGGGGCAGGCTGCCTACAACTGGAACGCAGGGCAGGGTCTCTCGAAGATCTACGGTACCGACTACGCCAAGACCGACGCGCTCGACGAGAGCTTCTTCGGAACTGCGTCCTCCAAGCGCAAGCGCCGGGAGCTCGGCGAGATGGAGAAGGCGACGTTCTCCCAGTCCGGTGGTGCCGGTAAGGGAGCGTTGGATGCTGCCACCCCAGGTTCCTACTAAACTGGGGAAAACTTTATAAACTGGCGGTTGCGTGACTGGCCGGCACCGGGGTTCGAGCCCCTGGCACGCGCTCCTCACCCAGACCGACCGGCCCTGGGGAGCGTACCTAGTCCGGTAGTGGGAGCCGACCCCCGCTTCCCCTGGCGGGATGTCGTGGCCTACGTCCACGCAAGAGCAAGGGAGCCGCCGCGTGAGTGGCAATCAGTGGCCAGACGATAGTGCCGATACCGACGAAGACGGTTACGACACCGAGGAATCCGGAGGCATCGCCCAGCTGCGACGGCAGTACAAGGCGATGGTGAAGGAGAACAAGGAGAAGGACGCGGAGCTCGCGAAGCTGCGCACCCAATCCCGTACGGCTTCGGTGAAGGAACTCCTCCGTGCCAAGAACGTCAACCCGAAGTTGGCCTCGCTCATCCCCTCGGATGTGGAGGTCACCGACGAGGCGATCGACAAGTGGCTGGAGGAGTTCGGGGACGTCTTCAACGTCAAGGGGAGCGCACCCGAGGGTGGAGGCCCCGCTTCCGAGGGTAAGCAGGCGGAACCTGCGTACTCCAAGGATGACGTCACCGCGCTGAACAAAGTAGCAGCTGCTTCTGCGGGAGCGACCGTGGATATGTCCAGGGCTCAAGAGTTGATTGGGCAGATCCAATCGGCGAAGACCCAAGAGGACTTCCTCGCTCTGATGGAGCAGCACGGTGTGGGTAGGAACACGGCTGGCGGCTGACGACCTGAACGACTATCCGCTAGCAGAAGGGCAGATCAGTGCCTGATCAGTACACTGATGCCGGCGGCGGCGCGAGTCTTGGTGTAAACCTCGTCCAAGCCGCTTACGACAGATATCTGGAATTCTCATTGCGTGCAATGCCGCTATTCCGTCACCTGGCGGACAAGCGGCCCGTGCAGCAGGCGATGCCCGGTAGTTCCGTGGTGTTCAATATCTACCAGGATTTGCCGAAGGCAACCACACCGCTTACCGAGATCGTCGATCCCGACGCTATCGGTATGCCGTCCACCACCACTGTGTCAGTGACCCTCACCGAGTACGGTGAGGCGCAGATCAAGACGAGAAAACTCCAGCTGTTCGCCCTGTCCGATGTGGACCCTGCAATTGCCAACATCGTCGCGTTCAACCTGGGCGACTCACTGGATGACATCGTCAGCAATGTTCTCCGCCAAGGCACCAACGTCGCCCGCGAAGCGGGCGGGGTGATGACCTTCAACACCGGTACTGCCGCGAACGTCACCGGGACCGATACGTTCAAGTCTCGTGACGGTCGTGCAGTGGTCGCTAAGTTGCGGGGAAACAAGGCGGTTCCTCGCACGGGGAATCTGTATGCCGCGTTCGTACATCCAGATGTGGCGTACGATCTTCGCTCCGAAACCGGTGCTGCGGCATGGCGTGAACCCCACGCCAATTCGGCTCCCGGTAATATTTGGGATGCGACCCTCGGCACTTATGAAGGTGCTATCTACACCGAAACCCCGCGTGCGTATTACGCGAATGACGGGGCCACCTCCACAAAGGTCCACCGTACGATCTTCGTCGGCCAGCAGGCATTGGCCGAGGCGGTCGCGGAAGAGCCGCACGTGGTGATCGGACCGATCACCGACAAGCTCTCTCGGTTCCGTCCGATCGGATGGTACGGCGTATTGGGATGGGCTCGCTTCCGCGAGGCATCCCTGTTCCGCGTGGAATCCACCTCGACCCTCTAATGTAGAGGCTGGCTCTGGCGGGGGCGTCCTCACACGTCCCTGCCAGAGCGAGGGAGAAACGGAGCCGCTGTGCCCACGTTCATCCCACCGCGAGTCCCGGAGACTCCTGCCGGAGGTGGCCGTCTGTTCGAGCGCTACCACCTCGACCGAGGGGTGTCCGTGCTCATCGAGAACGGAGTCGTCCGTCTTACCCGCTACCCGTCTCAGGACGAGATCATCGCGGCGGACACCTACTACATGGGTGGACACGAACACGAGATCACCGACGACGAGGCAGACATCCTCCGAACCGCCGGCCTAGGGGAATACATCAACCCGTGAGAAGGGCACGCTCGTGTGCACCAGCTCCTGCCCCACGCAGAACCATCTCACGTGGGGTGACTGTCTCAAGGCCAAGAACGTGAAGATCGCCTACTGCCGGTCCGCGGCAGGATCGGATTACACCCAGCAGAAGACGTGGGACAAGGAACTCGGTGCGTATGAATCCGCCCGCAGGGAGGGCATCCAGCCGAGGGGCACCAGTCGGTACTTCATCGATGACGCCAAACGCAGAAGCGACGACGACGGTAACGCGTTCGACGCGGGAGGGGCCTGATGTCCCACAACGATCGGACTCTCACCTATCACCTCAACCGGGTCGCCGGTCTGTTGGTCAACGGCCAGCCCACCAGAGGTGACGCTTACGCCGCGAACGTCTACGCCGGCACGGCGAACTTGGAAGTCGTCGGTGCACTCAACGCCAAGGCGGGCTTCACGGATTCGCGGAAATTCTTGGAGCTGGCCGGCGTGCTGAACAAGCTGGCCGGCACGACCGACCTCGGGGTCGACGAGGCTGCGAGCTACCTATGATCTACGCCGATCTCAAAGACGAAGTCTATGAAAATCTGCTCGGGTATACCAGAAGCCAGGAGCAGACCACCCACCTGACATCGTCGATCACCGAGACCGATCTGCTGGTACCGGTGGCGGACGCCAACCAGATCTCCAAGGGTGTCATCGAGATCGGCGATGAACTGCTCTACGTCGACCGCAAAGACCCCGCCTCTTCGACCGGTGCCGTTCCCCCGTACGGCCGGGGATACCTGGGCACGGTGGCGGTTACCCATCAACCGGGTGATCGGATCATCAACAACCCTCGTACGCCACGGATGCAGATCGGGCGGGCCATCAACCAGACGATCCGGTCGGTGTACCCGGATCTGTACGTGACCCGGACGTGCCGGTTTCCTTATGTCGCGGCGCAGCTGCACTACACGCTGCCGATGGATGTCGACTCGTTGCTGCAGGTGGAATGGCAGCCGCCCGGTCCGTCGCTGATGTGGCTTCCGATCCAGCACTGGCGCCAATCCTCCACCGCCGAGTCGGTGGACGTGGAACTCGGGGACGCCATCCAACCAGGACGCCCAGTGCGCGTGACCTACGGCGCCCGCCCCGATGAGCTCGACGACTACAGCGTTGATTTCACCGACACCGGGTTCGACGAGAACTGCCGAGACGTCATCGTCTACGGGGCCTGTGCTCGGGTCATCGGGTACGCCGAATCCGCCCGGCTGCAGTCCGAGGCCATCGAGTCCCAGACCCAGCAGCAGATGATCCCACCGGGCGCCACGCTGAACGCCGGCAAGTACTTCTTCCAGCTCCACAAGCAGCGGCTCACCGAGGAGCAGCGGCGTCTGCAGCTTCGCCACCCTGTGGTGGTTCACCGGGTGCAGTTCTAAAGGAGGACGGCGTGGCCCGGTATTACAGCAACACCGCGGTCGAGACGACACTCGCCTCCGCGACCACCTCATCGGCCACCTCTATTGCCGTGGCATCGGCGAGCGGATTCCCGATCCTCTACCCGTACCGACTCACCCTGGACTTCGAGTCCCCCGGTGCCGAGATCGTCGATGTCACCGCAGCCTCGGGTACCACCCTCACCGTCATCCGGGGTGTCGACGGCACGTCGGCCCAGTCCCATTCGGCGGGTGCGGTCGTCGCTCACACTGCGACAGCCCAGGACTTCCGGGACAGCCAGGACCACATCGCGGCCACTACGGCGGTGCACGGTCTGGCCACCGGAGTCGGTGTGGTCGGCACGTCGAGTACGCAGACGCTGACGAACAAGACCATCGACGGAACCGCCAACACCCTCAAGAACCTCGACGCTGGCGTGGTCACCGGGGTCTTCAAGTCCACCACGATCTCTCCGACGAACGCCACGTCGGTGGGTTTGACTGTCAAGGGGTTCTCCGGTCAGGTCTCGAATCTGCAGAACTGGTCGAACTCCGTTCCCACCGTGTTGGCGTTCGTCGACAAGGACGGCAATGCCGTCTTCGACTCGATCTCCACGACCGATGGTGGTATCGCCACGGCTGCCTCGGGTGGATCGCTGTTCGTCGGTAAGTCCGTGGACCTGGCGGCGTTGTTGACCGACGCCGTGCCGTTGAGAGTGAAGGTCGCCCCGGCCGCAACCGGCGATGCGTTGCAGGTGTTGACGTCCGCCGCAGCTGTGGTGTTCAAGGTCAGCCCCACCGGTGCGGTCACCGCTTCGGGACCTATCACCACCAGTGCAGGTGTCAGCGCCGCGACGAAGTCCTCACTGGTCCAGGCCGTCGTCGCCCAGACGGGTGCCACCGACCCGGTGCTGCAGCTCAAGGCCCAGGCCGGGGTGGTCACCACCAAGCCGTATCTGCAGGTCACCAACCATCTGGACGCGGCACTGTCCAAAGTCGACGAACTCGGATTCTGGGTAGGACCGGCCGATACCGTCTCGTTGATTGCGACCGCCGCTGTCCCGTCGGTCCAAGGCAATTCGACCAAGATCCTCTATGTCACCGGTAATGCGGAGTTCGACACCCGTGACCACCAGCTGGTTGCGTCCCCCACCCGTATCACCGTCCTGGTGGCCGGGTACTACCTGGTCACCCATCAGGCGATCTATGCAGCCAACGCCTCGGGATGTCGAGGGTCCGAAGTGCGTCTCAACGGAGGTGCCGTGTTCCCGCTGCAGGTCCGAGTGAACGCGACTGCTGGTGGATTCGTCAGTTCACCGGGATCGACTCGCGTGCTCAAGCTGGCGGTCAACGACTTTCTCGAACATTGGGTGTATCAGAACTCCGCCGTTTCTCTCTCGACGCAGCTCTATGTCCAGTGCACTTTCATGGGGACGTGATGCCCCATGGCCATCACGATCCCCGCGAGACCACCAGGTTCACTGTCGCAGCCGCCTTCCGGGGTGGACCAGTACTCCAAGGACGACATCGACTTCTCCTACGCCATCGGTGGTATGGGCTGGTTGTCAGCCGCCAATCCGGAGCGGCCGGTACGTCGGCAGACCGCACCGTTTCGTAAGCAGCAGCTCGACGTCGGTGGTCAGGCCGGCGAGCAGTCGCTGGAGAACTGGTGGTACCGCAGCCAGTTCAGTTTCCATGGCGGAGCCGGCCAGCTCTACAACGACCCGAACACCCGCACCCAACAGGGCGGGTCGGAGTTCGTGGAGACCCGGTACCTCAAGTCCTGTGGTGTGGATGTGTGGACACCAGGAAAGGTCACTCTCCTACCGGCGCTGACCCCGGTCGCGTCGGCCTCGGTGGTGGAAGTCGTCGGGTACTCCACGCCCACCAACAAGAACATGGTCATGTGGGCCACAGCCTCGACCGTGTATCAGCGCTCAGCTGATGGTGTCTACTCCGGTTCGACCGCCGCACCAGCCGGAGAATCTGTCATCTCCCTGTGCACCAACGGGTCGTACGCGTTCATTGCCACACCTGTGGGCATCTACACCGGGGCGCTGCCGGATGGCAACGGATCCATCACGTGGATAAAGCTGTGGAACACCGGGTCGTCCAACGTGCTGGTCGCCTGGGTGAAGCAGCGTCTCGTCGCCTGTATCGGCACCGCAGTGTATGAACTGGTGGGCACCGGACCGACGCTGCCCACGGACAAGAAACTGTTCACCCACCCGAACGACCGGTGGTTGTGGACGTCGATCTCCGAGGGCGGTCGGGCCGTCTACCTGGCCGGCTATGCGGGTGGCCGCTCGTCGATCTTCAAGCTCATTCCCACCGACGCCAACGGTGACCTTCCTCAACTCAGCACCGGGATCGTTGCGGCGGTAATGCCCGAAGGCGAAGATGTCCACGCCGTCTACGGCTACCTGTCCACCTACGTGGCGATCGGCACCAGTCGAGGCGTGCGGATCGGGATCACCGACGACGCTGGTGATGTCACCTACGGCCCGCTCATCGTGGAGTCCACCAACCCGGTGTTGTGTTTCGCGGGCCGGGATCGGTTCGTCTATTACGGACTCAGCTCCGGGGTCGACAACAAGTCCGGCCTCGGCCGCATCGACCTCGGCAACGCACTCGAAGGTTTGCGGTTCGCTTACGCCTGGGATGTGTTCCACGCCAGTGCCACGTCCACGGTGACCGGGTGCGCGTTGATCGGCAACAGCAACAACCTGGCCCTGGGTACGTCGGCTGATGGGATGTTCCTCAACGACGGGTCGGGAACAAAGCTTCCCGCCGGGTACCTGGAGACGAGCAGAGCCCGGTTCTCCACCCTGGAACCCAAGCTGTACAAGTTGGTGCGGGTTAGGGGACCGGTGCTGGAAGGAAGCCTCGGTGTTTCCGTGAGTGGCACGTCTGGCGTCGCGTCCCCGCTCGCCACTTTGCCTCTGGGGTCGACACCGTCTGGCGATCTCGATATCAGGAACCCGTCCGGTCCGCAGGAATTCATCTCGCTGCGGTTCGTCCTCAACCGGCACCCGACGAACCTCACCCTGGGGGCGGAGTTCTCCTCCTACCAGCTCAAGGCGTTACCCGGCACGACCCGTACCCGACTCATCCAACTCCCGCTGTTGTGCTTCGACTTGGAGAAGGACCCCAACGGGCAGCAGTGGGGTGGCACGGGGACAGCTCTCGGTCGGCTTCTTGCTATCGAGTCGATCGAGTCAGTCGGCGATACGATCTTGTGGCAGGACTTCTCTAACAACACCGCCGAGATGGTGAGCATCGAGCAGCTGGAGTTCATCCAGAGTGCGCCTCCCCAGAACGCCTCCGGCTGGGGTGGATACCTCAACGTCACACTGAGGACTGTGAAGTGAGTGAGAAGACGGCCGGTCGCCACGACCTGCAGATGCGTAACAACGAGACCTTCGTCCTGCACCTGACCTATAAGGACCCCAACGGGTTGCCTGTCGACCTCACCGACCACGCCGTCCGGATGCAGGTCCGGGACAAAGCGAACGGGACGGTACTCCTGGACTCCGACAACACCGGGGCCGCAGTGATCACCGATCCTCTCGAGGGCAAGATCGATGTCACGTTTCCCCGGTCGGACATGCTCACGGTGTCGGCACCGATAGGTGTGTACGACCTGGCCCTCATCACTCCTACCGCCCAGGTCGACGTCCTCATCGAAGGGACCGTCGCCTTCATCAAGGGTGTGACCCTATGACGACAGCCCCGAATCAAGTCGTCGTCGATCCGAAGGTTGCGACGGTGGTCGAGGTCACCACCATCGGCCCGAAAGGAATCGAAGGTGTCGCCGGCCCGACCGGCCCGCCAGGACCAATCGGGCCTGATGGTCCGCAGGGGATCCAAGGGTTGGTGGGTGCCACCGGGATTCAAGGCCCCATGGGCGCCACCGGGCAGATAGGCGACGCCGGCCCGGAAGGACCGATGGGATTGACCGGCCCGACCGGACCACCCGGTGTGACAGGCGACAAGGGCGACACTGGATTGCAAGGTTCGATCGGGCCTCAAGGACCGGAAGGCCAAGTTGGGCCGATGGGTCCTCGTGGATTCAAAGGTGACACGGGTGATCCCGGTGGACCCGTTGGCCCGCAGGGTCCCGAAGGCCCGCAGGGTCCACCAGGATTGCCAGGTATCCAGGGTTTGCAAGGTCCGGTCGGCCCGCAAGGGGTGAAAGGCGATACCGGTTTGACGGGCCCGACGGGTTCGCCAGGTCCGCAAGGTATCCAAGGTTTGGTCGGGGCTACTGGTTTGACTGGCCCACAGGGGGGTACCGGTAACACGGGCCCAACTGGTGCGACTGGATCCCAAGGCCCCAAGGGCGATACTGGTTCACAGGGCGTTCAAGGTCCCAAGGGCGACACCGGTTCGCAGGGTGCCCAAGGGGTCAAGGGTGACACTGGTTCCCAAGGCATCCAAGGAATCAAGGGTGATACCGGTGCTCCGGGTCAGGATGCCCCGCCGCGCGTCAACGTCGGCCTGGTTCGATCCACGGCCATCAATGTCACCAACAATCTCAATACGAACATCGGTACCAGTGGGTGGCAGTCGGAGGAATTGGGGGCCACCGTCTCATGGTGGACATCTGCCGGGTTTGTTGCGCCGGCGGCTGGGGTATACCAGGTTTCGGCTAGGGCCATCTGGGCTACACACGCTACAGGGTTTCGGTCGATCATGGTGACACTCAACGGTGGCGTGCTGACGCAATCGATCTGCTACAGCTCGCAAGGTGCCTCGAATGCAGGCAGTCAGCTACCCGCCTATCTGGTCAAATGTGTGGCCAGTGATGTCCTGTCGATCATGGTGTATCAAAACTCCGGAGCTGGTTTGAACATGACGCAGGCGCAGATGTCGGTTGTTCGTGTCGGCTGACCCGTCCTCCATCCGATCGGAGTAATCGATGGACGCCGCCAAACGTAAGGCGCTACCGAAAAGCGACTTCGTCTACCCGGCCAAGAAGGCGTATCCCATAGACACGCTGGCTCGGGCACGTAATGCCTTGTCGCGGGCGGCTCAGTCCAAGACGTCGGGTGACTACGAGACCGTGGCCCGAGCGGTACGGGCGAAGTACGGGGACCAGATCGAGACCAAGGGCGCGACGCCGAAGGCCGGTACGCGTAAGGGAAAGAGTAGAACCTGATGCCGCTGAACCTTCCTCACCCTGACCCGGAGAAGTACCCAGACCTGTTTGGAGATGACGACATGCCTACCCTGTCCGAGCCCCCGGTGTGGCCTCTGCCATCCGGGCACTTCTTCGGCCCGGCCGCTCTGGAGGAGAGCAACGCCGCCTGTCACTCCGGCAAGAAGGACTGGCTGGACAACAACAAGCTCCAGCTGTGGCAGCGCCACTTCTTCGAGGTGTGGGACCGGGACCTGGAGGTGACCGGGCACTTCGACGCCCGTACCCAGGATGCCGTGGAGAAGGTCCAGGAAACCGCGGGCTGGGAGCCCAGCGGGAAGCTGGACGAGAACACCTGGAAGGTGGTGTGGACGGCGAAGCCGAAGGAGAAGAAGGAGAAGGAGTCGGTCGCCAAGAAGAAGCCCACCACCCGCTCGGCGTTCAAGAAGTCCATGGGTGGGTGAGGTCGGTGGTTGCCTATAGCTTGGCGAAGCCGGTCCAGAACAACAAGGACCAGTTCAAGAAGTACTTCCCGAAGGCGCCGTACCTCGGGGATATCGGTGATGCCCGGCACCTCAAGGGCTCCGGAGATCATAGCCCCTGGGCCTCGGACGTCATCAACGGTAAGCACCACCAGCGGGGCATCGTCTACGCGATTGACTTGGGCAACGGAGGTGGGTTCGATTCCACCAAGTTCGCCACCTGGCTGTTGACCCAGGTCAAGGCCGGCAAGTACCCGGAAGTGAAATACTTCCTGTCCAACTACAAACTGTGGGACCGCCGGTATGGCTGGCGCCAGCAGAAGGGTTCGGACGGGCCGGGCCACGTGCACATGAGCTTCATGCCCGGAGCGGAGAACACGGGGAGCCAGATCCTTGCCGATTACTACCGGTACCTGCATCCTCCTGTCGGAGCGAAACCACCGGTCAAGACGATCTCGGCCCCGGCCCCGGCGAAGCCGAAACCTCCGGCGCCACCGCCCTACCCGATCAAGGCCCGGACGCTCAACGGCGGGAAAGTGCTGGGCACGCCGATCCCGAACGCCAGGATCGTGCCCGCCAACAAGGCACCGGTGCTGGGTATCGGTGCCGGCGACGAGAAGATGGGCGGCTGGGTGACCTACGCCGAGGGCAAGTTGGGCGTCGTCCCAAACGGATACTATGGGCCAGAGATGGTCAATGCGGTCAAAGCGCTACAGAAGGCACGTGGGCTACCCATCACCGGACAAATCAACGAGGCCACGTGGCGCAGCCTCGGCCATCACTAGGAGGCTTCCGTGGTAGCACGGACGTATGCGTGGAGGACGCCCGCGGAGTGGATCGTCCTCGTGTTTCTGCAGGTCACGATCACTTTGCTGCTCGGTGACCTGGTCGGACTCATGAACCTCGACTGGCGGATGTCGCTGGCCTGGGGCGGCATCGCCGCCCTGGCTTCGCTGGTGGTGTCGTTCGTGAGTTACCTGTTCCGCCTCGGCGACTCGAAACCCTTGGTAGAGTAGGCGTACGCGAAGGTCGTTTCCCCTTCTTTCGTGTCTCTCTCACAGAGAAGACCCTCCGGTTATCCGGGGGGTCTTCTCGTGTTTCACCTCAGAAGGATGATTGTCAGCCGAGCGGCACCTGTGGTTCTAATGAGGCGAGGCGGTGGGGTCGCTTCGGGGGGGCCGGACAGGTTAGTCGTCCGTGCCCGGTGAAGGCAAGACCTGGGTGGGGTGTTACTGACCGGGATCCTTGTGCTATGGCGTGGGTCATGTCCGGTTTGGCCAGTCAGGTACCAGTCTGACGCCCCTTGCGCCCGGAGCGGTCCTGAGTAACGTGTCCACCCATAACCACATCGCATACGGGTTGACACCGAGTCAGCCGTAGGAACGATCTTCCCCCTAGCTCTGAGCATGGGACACCCGTGTGCCCAGGCCGTGTGACGAACACCACAGTTTGGAGACGTGACATGGCGAGAGAGGTCAGCTAGTGGCCGACTTCCACCCGGAGGAGCTGTCCGCCCACGCCTCCTACAGCTCGCTGTCCACCTTCCTGGACTGCGGTGAGCGGTACCGCCTGCAGAAGGTCGTCAAGATCACCGAGATTCCGGCCTGGTTTTTCGTTGGCGGATCGGCCGTCCACGCGGCCACCGAGGAGTACGACCGCGGATCGGTGCTCTCAGCCGAGGAGCTGTTCATCAAGCACTTCGAGAAGGAGGTGGCCGAACGCAAGGCCCACTCCGATGTACCGGAAGAGGACTGGTCCGCGGGTGGCAAGGCCACCAAGGCATGGCCGGAGCGGCAGAACCGGGCGTGGTGGGTGGCGAACGGACCGGCCATGGTCCAGGACTGGATGGACTGGCGAGCCCGGTGCGGGTGGCAGCTGTGGTCACCCACCGAAGATCCCAACGCCGGGATCGAGCTCGCCATGATGGTCACCTTGGGCGACATACCGGTGAAGATGTTTGTCGACAGAGTCTTCATCACGGGTGACGGACAGCTCGTCGTCACGGACATCAAGTCTGGGTCCTCTGAACCAGAGTCGGCCACCCAGCTCGGGCTCTACGCGTGCGGCCTTGAGCTCACCTTCGGTCTTCGCCCCCAGCTGGGCGGTTACTGGATGGCCCGCAAGAAGGGCGGGGGCGACATGGGTCAGGTCTACGACCTAGAACATCTCACCCCCGCCCTCATGGGCAGGTGGATCTCTGATTGGAACCGCGCCCGCAGGGCGGGCATCTTCATCCCCCATCCCACCCGGTGGTGCCGCACCTGCGGCGTCCGGGACTACTGCGCCGCAGTAGGCGGCAAGAAGGCAGGCGAAGTATGAGCGAATCGACTCTCCAGAAGAAGCGTCTCGTGGCCGCTGAGTTCCAGGCGCCCGCATCCCTCGGTCATCTGCGAGCGGTGCTCGATGCCGCCAAGGACTTCCCGGACACGGCGGACGTCAACGCCCGCAACTGGTTCAGCGACGCCGACGTTCCGTGCTTCGGCTTGACGATCACAGCGGAGGACACCCCGTGAGCGCCCCCGAGGACTGGCAGTTCCAGGTCTCGCCCAAACTCGCCGACGGCACGCTGATCAACGTCCGTGCCCGCAGTGCCGTGGAGTTCGCCCAGAACATCGAATTGCTCAAGGGTTGCGTGCCCTCGATGGTGTCCATGATGCGGACACTGTCCACTGAGCTGGGTCGAGCTGGTGAGGACCTGATGGCCGCAGCGGTGGAGACCGTGCAGCAGGGGATGACCGGTGCCCAGGTGGTGGACGGCTCGAACCAGTACACCTGCAAACACGGTAGCCGGGTGCTGCGCACCAACAAGCCGGGTAGCGAGACGAAGTGGACCGCCTACTTCTGTCCCACCGAGCGGGGCACACCGGATCAGTGTCCACCAGTGTTCGTGCACTGAGCACTATGGCACGCCCACGTCTCCCCATCCAGACGCACGACTACATCAGGCGTGGCCGTGCACTCGGGTTCAGCATCACCGACCTCGCTCGACTGTTCGACATCTCCGAGCCGAGGGTCTATCAGATTCTGGAGAACTTAGAACGGGTGAAGGTCGACGGCAAGTGGATCACCCGCCAGAAGGGACAGCTATGAGCACGACACCACGCCAGCGGTTGGACGCGATCAAGCGGGGACGGGACTACCTAGCGGACCACGAGTGGTACCAACAGGGCTACTTCAAGGACGACGGTGAGGTTGCGGACTACAACGTCTGCGATGTGATCGGTGCACTGGCCATGGCCAACGGCTGGGTCAGCGAAGAAGAAGACAGTCTGATCGTCGACGACGAACTTCTCGACGACGCCATCGGGGAACTCAACGCCGACCTACCGTACCTCTACGACGACATCGTCGCACTCAACGACGCGCTGACCGCGAAGAAGTACGCCCTCGAACAGATGGACAAGACGATCACTCGGCTGTCCTCGATCAGATACGTGACGTTCTCCGGCGTGCGTTGATGGCACACACCCTGTCCCGATCGCTCCGGCGGTGCGCCGAGAGCGGGTCGCCTCTACCCACGGTGTTCTACACCTGGGAGACAGCGGGGATCCGTTCTCGGCGCGGGCAGGTGACGATGATCGCCGGGGTACCGAACGCCGGCAAGACGATGCTGGCGTTGGGTTACGCCATCAAGGCGGAAGTTCCCACCTTGTACGTGTCTGCCGACTCCGACGAGTGGACGCAGCTCATGCGTACGGTCGCCGCCATCTCTGGTTCCACAATGGACGACGTCGAAGACACGTTCAAGGTAGGGGCCGGAGCTGTCTACGCCGCAGACCTCGACCGAGCTTCACATATTCATTTCAGCTTCGACCCGTCGCCGTCGCTGGAGGACATCGCCCTCGACGTCGAGTCGTTCATCGAGATGCACGGCGAAGAGCCGACGCTGCTCATCGTGGACAACCTGATGAACGTCGACGTCGACGGCGAAGACTTCGGTGGGATGCGGGAGATCGTCAAGGCCATGCACCAGTTCGCCCGCCACTACGAGTGCGCGGTGTGGCTGTTGCACCACTGCTCGGAGCAGTCGCAGTACGGACAGGTCGACCGCTGTCCACCCCGAGCAGCCATCCAGGGCAAGGTGTCCCAGCTCCCCGAGCTGATCATCACCGTCGCCCAAGACCAGGCCGGGCACCTGTTGACCTGTGCGGTGAAGAACCGCTCTGGCCCCGCCTACCCGAGAGGGGATCGTCCCGTGTCGTTATACGTTCGCCCAGAACGGATGGGTTTGTACGAAGACTCCATGTCCTACCTTGCGGCCGGCCGCACATGGTGAGCAAGCACCGGGTCAAGGGCACAGCCTTCGAGACGCTGGTCAGCGAAGGCTTCAAGACCCTATGGCCGGATGCACACCGCCTCGGTATGCAGGGTTCCAAGGACTGCGGCGACATCTGGCTACCCGCTCACACCGAGCTGGTCGTAGAAGCGAAGACGATGGTCAACTACACCAACCGTCTGTCCACCTGGCTCATCGAAGCCCAGGTCGAAGCTGCCACAGCCGGGCGCATGTATGGCGTCGTGGTCCACAAGCGGGTCGGCAAGGCCAACTGGGAAGACCAGTACCTCACCACCGACCTGGCCACGTTCCTCGGCCTGATGGGCCGTAACCATCTGTCCTGGAGACCCGATGGAAACCGAACCGATCGTGGCGGTACTGGTCTCGCATGGGGCTGATGTCCCCACCGGGTACGGGTGGAAGCGGATGCGCTGCCCGTACCACGACGACCGGGTGGCATCGGCATCGATCAATGTCGAGTGTGGACGCTTCCATTGTTTCGCGTGTGACCTGAACGAGGACGCCGTGGGGTTGTTGATGGTGCGAGATGGAGCGACCTATGGCGAGGCTAGACGCCGAGTCCAAGAACTTGCTGGAGACGGCGACGGCCAAGTACGAGACCGACCTGGAGATGATCTTCCCCTATCTGCAGCGCAGAGGGATCGACCTCGACATCGCCCGAGCGTTCCGGCTTGGAAACGTGTCGGAGCCTGAAGTCGGCCACGAGTCGGCCCGCGGTCGACTGTCCATCCCGTACCTCACCCCCACCGGGATCGTCGCCCTCAAGTTCCGATGCGTGGCAGACCACACCTGCGACGAGTTCGGGCACTCGAAGTACACCGCACCGAAAGGACAGAAAGTGAGGCTCTACAACGTGTCGGCCCTTGGCGCCGAGAGTGACTACGTCGGCATCACCGAAGGCGAGCTCGACGCCATCGTCCTGTCGGCCTACTGCGGGATCCCGGCGACTGGTGTTCCCGGTGCCGGGATGTGGAAGGCGAACCGGCACTGGCCACGGATGTACTCCGGGGTCAGGCGGGTGCTGGTGTTCCGCGACCCGGACTCGGCCGGCGAGGAGCTGGCTTCCCGGATCTGTGAGTCACTGACCCAGGCACGGGTGGTGGAACTGCCCGGCGATGTGAACGAGGTGTTCCTCGACAAGGGACCGGAAGCTATCCGGACGATGGCAGGTCTGACGTGATGGATACCAGCAAGGGCGTCGTGCTTCTCGGTGGTGAGTGGGCTCAGAGTTCGATGCTTCTCCCTCGTCTTGGCCGACATGTCTACCGTGCGGCGCTCGAAGCCGGCTGGGAGATCCCTGGTGTGCGGTGCACCCGATGGTGCAGCCACCTGAACTACGACTGCACCAGTCGATGCTCGTCGTTCTGTGAAGCCAACCGGGAGCGGATCACGGTGGAGTTCAGCTTGAACTCCCCGACCGACTTGCACACGGAGGCGTACGGCGTGTGGACCGACGGTAGGTGGGACTACGGGCACCACTATCAAGTCGATTGGGTTCCCCAGTCCATCAAGTACCGGGAGCTACGGAGGCTAGCGAAGCTGCCACCGGGTCGTTACGAGATGACAGACGGGTTGTGGCTGTCGTGACCGCCCGACCGGTGGTGGCATTGGCTACGACGGCGTGGCTCGGTCCGGAGATCCTTGATCGGGCTGCTCGCCGTGTCTATGACCGGGCCGTTGCCGCGGGTTGGTCGGTCCCTGGTGTTCGCCACTCGTGCTGGTTCGTTGCTGGTGTACAGCACGTCTCGGCCGGGTTCGGTCTTGTCGACCCGGATGACGGGCACGGCGAAGCGGAAGGCATCTGGACCGACGGCCGGTGGGATAACGGTCGACACTACGAGGTGGGGCAGATCCCGAGGCGTATCGGGTGCCGCCAGTTCGCCGCTCTCGCGGAGCTCCCGCCGGGGCGTTACGCCGAGGAAGGCGGGGATGACGATGGCCAAGAACCCGTTCACACGTAACCCGTGCGGTCACTGCGACGTGGCCCTCGTGATTCCGATCGGATCGTGGGGGACGTTGGACATCTACGACGCGTTGACCACGATCGACGAACACCTCGAAGACGGCGATGTTCTCGGCGCCCGGCAGGTGCTCTGGTCGGTGGGCCGCACCCTGTATGCCGAACTGGTGCTCGACGTCGACGACGTCGACGACCTGGTCATCGAGCACGCAGTGAACACGCTCGTCGACGAGCTCGAAACCGAGGATTGAAGGAGAGAGCTGTGGCTGTTGCGTTCACCCGAGACGAGATCGTCGCCGTCACCGACTGGCTACGGAACCAGTCGATGCGGGACGACCTGGATGTCGACCTGAGGGAAGGCATCAACAACGCCCGTGACGCCATCCAGGCGATGCTCTACGACGTGGCCATCTGCCACAAGGGGCTGCTCGACATCCGGACCTGGGTCGACTCACTGCTGGCCGACAAACCTACTCCCACCGACTGACGCTTTGACATCGGAGGAACCGTGGACGTTGTAGAAGCACCAGCACATGACGCCCTGGATCGGCGGGTCGATCGTGCGTTGGACACCCTCGATGACCTGAGCGATTCGGTGTCCTGTGCCATGGAGATCATCGACGTGGTCAGTGATCTGTGGGCAGCGTATGAGGCAGCACGGGAGGACCAGCCGGGGCACGAAGCAGCGCAGTGGAAGTCCATTGCCTTCCACCACCTCAACCAGATCATGGAGCTGGAGGAGAAGCTGCGGGAGTACGAAACCCGAGACGCCGAGGTGCAACAGGCTGACTTCACTGCCCAGATCAAGGGTTTGTTCAACGGTGGAGGACATCACTGATGGGTATAGCGGTGGCGTGTCAGACGTTCAGCAGCCTGGCGGACTTGCCGCAGTATCTGTATCCCGGTGACGCAGCCGTCGGTCTAGCGGCCCGGCAGTCGCTGGTTCTTGATCCTGGCCGGCGTGCGTTGGTCAGTACCGGACTGGCGATGAGGATTCCTCACGGGTACGCGGGTCTGGTGCTTCCCGTGCCGCATCTTGCCATCGACTATGGGGTGACCGTGTTGGGTGCTCCGGGTCTGGTCAGCCGGGGTGAGGTGATGGTGGGTCTCATCAACCACGGATCCGAGTCGTTCACTGTGTTGCCGGAGCTGTGTATTGCGCAGCTGATGATCGTGCCGGTGGAGCGGGGGCGGTTCTATGTGGGTGAGATCTAGGAGTATCGCTCGGAAGGGAAGGCCCCCAGGTTGGTTGCCTGGGGGCCTTCGTCGGTTCCCTCCTGCGCTGTCGTTGACCACAGGGAACCGTTCCGGATCCAATCCATCAGCAGGTGCTGGAGAACAGACCTCCGGACCAGACGGACTGCGGGCTCCGTTGCACTGGTACTGGGTCGTCGAACTTGGACCGCCGGTCTACGGGGAAGGGGACCGGCTCGGGTGGGGTGCCCAATGGGAGCGGGTCCTTCCGGTACCAGCTGTCACCGTCTTCTGGTTGCCAGTATTGGAAACGGAAACCAGCCCCGTTCTCCTCGTCCGCATCCTTGATGTAGATGTACTCGACGACGAGTCGTTCCTCGTCCATGTACTTTTCCCAGCCTTCCAAAGCCTTACGGGTTTTCTCGGGCAGAGGCTTACCCCGAGCTCGTCGGCCCTGTGCTCGCAGCATCTGGGCAATCCTGCTGTTCCCGTGACCGTTGATGGCGGGGACCTTCCACGGGAGTGTGTCGCTGTATCGAACCCGGTTGGTCCGCTTGAGGCGTCCGAGTTGACGCGATACCGCGTTGGCCGATGCGTTGTTCCCCGTGATCTTGTTGCTGATCTCGGCGACCTCGGCGTCGCTGTACCCCGCCTCCTTCAGAGCGATCAGTTGATCATCATCTACCAGCAGCCGGATGGGCATCGTCGTCTCCCTGTGTCCACCTGTACCAACCCCCGTACGGGATGACACCGACAGTACCACCTTCCCTTATAACGAGACCCATGCTATGGTCCGATCCGGCAGTGCGTTTGCCCAGGTCAGCCTGAGTGTCGACTTCGAGTGCTTCTTGCCCACATGGGACTCTCGGTATAGGTTGACACCGGTCTGGTACGGGTGGACATACAGGTGGACACGTACGGGTGTACGAACCGAGAGAGGGACACGAGCATGGCAACCAAGATCATGTTGGACGAGGCGTGGCGAGCGTACGAGCGCTCGCTGACCGTCGGGGACAAGCGACAGCCGACCACGATCAAGCGAAAGCGCACAGCGTACAACGCCCTGGAGGCGACCATCGGCCGGCCGATCCAGCCTCGCCACATCACCACGATGCACCTGGACGCGACCTACGACGTGCTCGGTGAGACCAACAGTCCGGACAGCCTCAACGTCCACCGCTCCACCTTCCGAGACTTCTTCGGTTGGTGTCGAGACCGTAACTACATCCCGGCCAACCACAATCCGGCCAACCACGATGCATGGAAGTCGTTGCCGACGAGAAAGTTCCTGCTCGGCGTGAACGAGTTCGACGATCTGTTGGAGACAGCTCGGACGCCGAGGGACCGTGCCGTCATGGCCATCGGACTCTTCCTGTTCCTTCGTGCCTCGGAGATCCGTAGCCTCACCGTCGGAGATGTCGATCTCAAAGCAGGAACGATCAACGTCACGGTGTGGAAGACGAAGCAGCGCGACACCATGCCCATCTCCGAAGAGTTGCACGAGGAATTGACGGAGTGGCTGGAGGTCTACGCCGAGAAGGTCGGTCCGCTCAAGTCGAGTTACTACCTGGTGCCGGGACGGAAGTTCCAGATGGCTAGATACTGCTCGACCGCGAAGCAACTCGTGGCTCTCGACGAAGGCATCGAGATCTTACGTCCCACCCAGAAACTCGGTAAGCCCGAACGGATCATCGGACACACGCTGCGGGAGTTGGGCTACCCCGCGATCGACGAGACGACCGGAGAAGTCAACCGACAGGGGATCCACATCCTCCGTCGTAGCGGAGCGCGGGCGTTGTTCGACGCGCTCCGGGAAGAGGGCTACAGCGGTGCATTGCAGCGAGTGCGGGCCATGTTGCACCACACCACGGTGACCATGACGGAGAAGTACCTGGATCTTGACGTCGAGACCGATCAGCGAAACGAGAAGTTCCGTGGGCAGGCCCTGTTCCCCGGCCGGGCTCGTACCCGTAAGGAGAACACCGGTAACGTGATCGAGCTGACCTCGAAGAGAGCCGGCTGACACATACGCAGGACGGAAAGGGCCGGGCGGATCATCGCCCGGCCCTTCGTCTTGTCGTATGGGTGGACACCGTGTCAACCTGTATGCCATGTGCAGTGATGAGACATGGGGCGAGAACGAATCGCACTGCTCGGCGTGCGGGTCGACGTTCGCCAGCCTCGCCGACTTCGACGAACACCGGACCGGTCTCATGTCCACCCGCAGGTGTTTGGATCCCAAGGCCGCAGGTCTTCGACCTGAGCTGACCGATCGCGGCGTGGTGTGGACATCGCACCACCCGGAGGGTGCGCGGTGATACCCGTCGAGTTCCCAGGGGCGTTGTGTGTCGGCATCCCCGGAGCGTTCGAGGTGCACGGGAAAACCGCATCACAGATCCGTCGTGCGGTACTCACCTGTCAGCGGTGCCCGGCATTGGCGCTGTGCGCTGCCGACCCGGCGGTCACCGTCGACATGGTGCGGGCCGGGCGGGTGTACGGCATGAACGGTAGGCCGCATCCCCCCGAGCAATACATCCGGCGCTGGCGACATGCCCGCACCGCTAGCCACCCGTGCCGGATCAGGGAGGGGAGTACGCATGCAGAAAAAGTCGATGCCACGTAAGGACGACATCCCACCGTCGACCTACTCCGACCATCGTTATGTTGCCGCGTTGGCGGTGGTGCTCGTCGACCTGGCGCAGTGCATCCCGTACGGCACCGAGGATCTGACCGCGTCCAACCTCAACCCGTGGGAGTGGGCTGTCACCCTCGCCTTCGTCGCGGTGACCGCAACCGCTGCCGTGGCCGCACTGCTCGATCGGATCAGGTGGTTCACGGAAAGCGTGTACCTCTCCGCCGGGCTCTACACCATCACCTCCATGGCGATCCTGTCGGCAACGGAGATCCGCACCCAACCGCGGATCATGCTGGCGACCTTGTGCGCAGGTGTCACCGTTGGTTTGTTCACCCTGTGGCTGTCGTTGACGAGGGCAGAGCGGTGACCCTCGAACAGCTCTGGTACACGCTGTGTGGTCTTCTCGCGCTGGCTGGAGCACGGCTGTTGAACCGGTGGCTACCACCCATCGGGATGACGCATGAACAGCCGCCTACCGTGGCGACACCACCGCCCCCACCGGCCGAGCTACCACCGTCGGTTCCGCCTGCGGAGTAGCTTGCGTGGATGACATCTGTGACTGAACACCCTGACACCGAGCGGCTCTACACGGTGGCGAAAGAGCACAGGCGACAGCCAGGCACTTCACTGCTCGAAGCCCTCGATGGATGGGTCGACCGGGACGCACTGTTGCTGTTGTGCATACGTCATTTCAGGTTGACGCAGGAACACGCCAAGCCAGGGACACCGATGGAGGAGCTGTACCAGTTCGGGTTCGTGGATGCGTTCCTGCTCGGCGCCCAGTTCCAAGCCGCTGGCGGGCACCGGGAGGTCGGCTCGACATGACTACCAACCAACCGGTCCGGTACGACGAGGTGCACGCACCAGACGGCACGGTGTACGGGGTGTCGACCAGACCTCACACCCTGGTGGTGTACGAGACTGTGATCTTCGGGTCCGAACTGGCGCCCATGATGGTCGATGAGTACCGCACCGAAGCCGAGGCGTTCGATTCGCACACGGCGTACGTGTCGATGATCAAGGCGGGACGGTTCCCACGAGAGGAGCAGGCAGGTGACTGATGACCCAGAGGAAACCGAGCGGTGCTTCCCTACCCGACAGCAGTACAAGCTGTACGTGGACGGGGAGCTGGTAGCGGCTCGGTGGGTCTCTGTTCCCACTGAAAAGTCGTGGCGCATCGCAGAGGAGCAGGCGGACATGGCGATCGCCGCTGATGTGAGAGGCCAGAAGTGGATGGCCGAGGTGTACATGCCGGCCGAGCCGGAGGGACGCCAGTACCAACGCTTCGGGACGGACACCAAGAGGATCGCTGCCGCTTACCCAGTACCGGAGTGGTTGAAAGTCGGACTGACTCAGGACAGCGCGAAGCCCCAGTCCGCACCGTCCGGAGCAGAGCTGGGGCTCACTTCCGAGAGCTAATGCCCTCGGCAAGGCCGATCCTAGCGCGCTTCTACCCGTGCCTCCCAGTCCGAACCTGGGTCAGCGACGATCCGCAGGTGCCTGACCTCGGGCGAGTCCAATGTGTCTTGGATCGTGTTGCCCCGCCCGTCGCACACACTGACGTAGGGCTTCGCCTTGGCCGAGGCGTCCACCACCTTCAACGGTCCGCCACCGACACAGTGGATCAGCACGGTGTATCTAGCCGAGGTGAACTCCGGGATGGGCTGCTCGCCACGCCCGGAGAAGTTCGGCACCAGTACCGGCACTGTTGCCACGGGCAGGGTCGGTCCCGACGGTAACGGCTTGGGTGTCGGCACTGCCACGGACGGGGCTGGTGATGGGGCAGGTGACTCGTTCGTACATCCCGCCAGGGCCAGTAGGACACAGACGCTGGTCACACATACTCGTCGTCTCATCTATACCTGCCATCCTCGTCCGTACGGTGCGGTGACGGAGATCCACGCGACCTGCTGCTTGCGGCATTCCCTTGTCTGCCAGTACTTCTGGCCGTGCACTCGAACATAGAACACGCCGTACGTGCCCTGCACAGTGCTATGTGGAGGCACGGTGCCAGTGACCTCGACACCGATCGACGCCGTGACGGACTTGCTGATGCCGGCGTTGACCTCGGCCTTCACAGCGGCGAAGACGGCGACCTGGATCTCGGCTGAGAGCGTCACCGATGCCGACCAACCCATGGTGCCGGACTTGTGGGACGTGAACTTGTACCCGATCGGTCGGCTGCCGATGTTGCGGGCGACCGCTGTGTCCACACCCTTGATCGACAGGGTGGACGAGCTCGGGTCGAACTGGTAGCCGACGTCACAGCCGGGTCGTGCATCGGTGTCATCGGTAGCCGCCTGGGCTGGTGCGGCCACAGTGGACAGACCGACGACCAGCGCTGCCACGGTGATCATCTTGGTGAGGGAACGCAACTGATCTCCTTCTCTTCCCCACGCGGTGAGTCTCGGCCCACTGCGGACCGTGCCGGTAGGGTGACGCAGAGCATGGCAGATAGATATGCCCGTTGTGTGCGTTCTTGAGCCTGCCTTGAGGATTCGGGAGGGGTTGCCGGGATGCTCCGTTGGTACTACGCCTGGCGTTGGCCCTACCAGGGGAGGCACCGCCGATGGAGATGATCATCAGTACCTTCCGCGCGGCCGACACGCCCGAGCTGGTCGAAGCCGTGGCCACAGGAGACGGCACCTACGCCGCGCTCATCGATCCCGAGCCGAGCCTAGACAGCCACCTACGGGTGGCCGAGGCGGTGATGCTCAAGTTGGGATACCGACGTTGCGACTACGTGCTGCTCGCCGGCACCGCTCGTACCGAGCGACACTGGCGCTTCACCTTCGCGGCGCCAGACGAGTTCACCAAACCAACTACGCGATAAGGGAGTGACGTGGACGCCTTAGCGAACGCCCTAGGTATCGCCGGCATCGTTGTCATGGGTGGATGGATGGGTTACTCCGCTCTCATCTACCACCGTCATCGAAGATCGCCAAGTTACTACCCGTACACCGCCGCTGCGGTGCTGTTCGGACTGGCCTTCGCCTTTGCCGGTGATTGGGTCACCGCTTCGTTCTGTTCCGCGCTCGCCGTTGCCGAGGCTGGCTGGCAGCAAGCACGCGACCAGGTCGAGATCGAGCGGAAACTCAACCGGCAGATCCGTGATCTTGGTATCGAAGGCATCTACATGACGCCGTTCGATCCGTGATCACGTTCAGTGTTTCTCAGCGATCTTCGACACGGGCGGTCCAGACCGCGGATGGATCAGCAACGATCCACAGGGTTACCGGCATCATCGCGGGTCGGTTGTCCGGTAGCCGGACCACTGACCCATCGCATGGTCCTCGATAGATCGCTGCCTTGGGTAGGTCCACGTCCCACACCTGGAGTGTCCCGCCTCCCGTACAGGCGATGACCGTGGTGTAGTGCTCACCCCAGAACGACGGGATCGGTTGCCTACCCTGTGCACTGAAGTCTTTGACCAGCGTGGGTGCCGACGCGGTCTGCAACGGAGGGCCGACGACTGGACCGCTCGATGACGAGGATGGAACCGTTGTCGGGAACGGGAGTTCGGGCTGCTCAGACGTGCAGCCGGTCAGGCAGATCAACGCCAGGACTACCGTCGAAACGAGGTACCGCAACTCTCGTCTCCCTCAAGACCAGCAGAAAGGTGGTCGCCCCCACCCGCAACGGGCGAAACGCTAGCACACCACACCGGTTGGACTTGATGTCACTGTCTACCTTACGGACCAGACTGTCGCGTCATGATCCAGTTCGGCCTAGCGAACTTCCATGATCGACAGGGGGTCGTACCCATGATCAACGATCATGAGCGGTGGACGTGCCCGCGGTGCGGCATGTACTTCGGCCCTCGACATACCGCCGAGCACGCCCGACCGACAGTTGCCGATCTGAATCCCACCGAGTTAGCCGACTGGCTCGGCCGTGCCCGTACCCGTAGCGTCGATGGCCCCGGCCGGGCCGATGATCTTGACGAGCTACGCGACCGGATACACCGGTTGCACGGCTAGCCTACGACGAAGGCCACCCCGTAGGGTGGCCTTCCGTCTGTTACCTGCTCGTCAACTAGCCTTCTTGGCGTCCGCCTCAGCGATGATCTTCACCATGACAGGGTCGTGGGGTAGGCCGAGCTTGTCCTCTGTCGACAGCCGTAGGCGGATGAACGCCAAATCGTGCGTGTCGAGTACTTCACTGGCCTGGATGGCGTGGCGATAGTGAAGGGTCGTCTTCTGCTTACTCGGCTCGCTCATGCGTCCTCCTCCATGCCCGGCCGACGCCGGGCCATCGCTACCTCGCTCACGAACACCGAGATGGCGTGCACCATCTGTACGTCCTCCGTTTGCACCAAGGGTGACTTGGTCAAGGCGTCGAGCGCAAGAGCGCCACCCGTTGCTCGGTGGCGGTTGTCGGACAGTGCTAGCTCCATCGCCCACCGTAGGTGTCGCATCGTCTCTTCCCGGTGGCGGAACTTGTTCTCCCGGTCTGCCGTTTCCTTGGCCTGCCGTGTCGCCTCCGCTGCCGACTTGCGGGTCAACCCTGCCCCCCGGAGCACGAGGAACGGGCCGACGATCGACATGATGATGGCGACGGCACCTACTACGTACGTCACGCAACCTCCCTACGGCATCCATCCGCGTCAAGCAGTAGCTGACACACTCGCTGGTGGCTCACGCCCAGCTCATGGCCCGCATCCCGCACGGTCAGACCTAGATCATGTACTAGGTAGCGGGCTGCGTGCTGCAGGGCCTCGCTCAGTCGCTCGGATGCCGCAGCCTTCGCTGCCCGCGCGTTGTCGATCTCCGTCAGCAGCTCGTCTGTCCTGTCCATCGTCCTTGCCTCCTGCTCGTGGCCGGCTTTCGGGTTCTTGCATGCCGCCGCGTGGCGGGCCTTCCAATCGCCTACCGGTCCGCCTGGTGCGTCTCCCAGTCCTCGTACTCGGCTCATGCCATCCACGTCCCCACACGCGCTCCGTTCAGGTCGTACACCGTCGCTTCGGTCGAACCGTTCTGGATCTGCTGAGAGATCTTGTGCAAGATCCTTTCGATTTCGTCTCGCCACTCTGTGCTCTCTTCGTCGCCGAACGGCTCGCTGCTCGTCTCGAATTCGATCTTCATCGTTCTGTCTCCTTGGACTCGATGTGGCTGTCTACCTTACGAACGGACCTAGTAGTCCATGGCCACGGGCGAAGATCATTTCGCTCGGACCAGAAGCCATTGCTGACGTCGATGTTGACGGAGATGCAATACCGCTCGACTGTGCTTACCAGTGCCTCGCCGTAGGCATCGCACCACGCGTCGGCTAGCTCAGCCTGAACCTCGCCCGCGAGGGTTTCCCACTCGGGCCAGTCGGCCCCGCTCGCGTCGCCGTAGACTGACTTCGCCGTATCGCCGTCGGCCCACTCTCCAGACAGGTCCGACCAGGGCAGCGAGTCCATCACGACAGGGTCGCCGTCCCGTAAACCAGTGAGGGTCGTACGTGCATGCTCGCTGACGTCTCCACTAGCTCGTCCGCCGAGAGTGTCCTGGTACCACCATCCGGCCGCGTTGGTGCCGGCCTCTTGGCCGTTGGCTCGCATGGCCGTAATCAGTGTCGAGTATTCGTCGTTCGTCATGATCGGTTTCTCCCCGTTCGGGTCAGCTACTCGGACTGAGTAGTCACCACCTAGGCGCATGGCGCCTAGATAGAAACCATTCAGGCGTTGACGTCGACTTGTTCGCCGGCCCACGTCACCAACAGGTCAAGAACTTCGTCCATGCAAGGGAAGACCACGCTGTCGGCAGATTCCAAGTACGGGCTCTGGTCAGCCTCTGCGGTGAAGTGATAGAACGCCATACGGAGCGCGTCGGAGTCCAGCGCCTCAAGGTCGTCGTCTGACACGCCACGCTTGCGTAGGTCGCCAGGGACGTCATAGCAGAGATATAGGTCCCACGCCCCCACGGCCATCTCGTCCTCGAGACGCGAGTGGTCTTCGTCGTCGTATAGCGGGTAGTCATCGGCCAACCGGACCAGAGCCTCAAACAGGTCGGAGTCGATCGGTTGGTCGGTCGCCAGTGCAAGGTAGCTGGAACCGTAGTCCCCGTAGACGTCCACGAACGTGTCGGGGTAGTCCTGGAGTAACGCACGGTGGTTGGACCGCTCGACTCCCGATCCGCAGTAGTCTCCCCACAGCGTAAGTCGGATCATCACGTGGGACGGTGGCTCTGCCTTGAGAGTCGAGCTGGCGAGTTCGTCCATACCGAACGTGCCCATAGCCACACGGTCCCCCGGCTCCGGAGCTGCGACGTCCTGCCATGCGCCAGTGCTGACGTCATACCGTGATCCGCGCCAGATAAGTGCGGTGAATCCGCTACCCGTCGCCAGCAAGTCGCCAGCAAGTCGCATGTCGTCCGTGTTCATCATGGCCCCCCTTTGTGTGTTGGCAACCATCCGTTGCCGTCCCTAGTTGTATCGGACTTTGTGCTAGGTACTCAATACGCCGAACGGGTGAACCGGCTAGTCCACTTGCACCGTCGGCAGAGAGATGGGTCTACCGGCGATACGAGCGGGCTAGACGGACGGGAGGATCACGACATCATCAGTCGTGTCGGCCATGCCACGAGCAAACGTGACGGCAACCTCGGGCCGGGTGAAGGTTGCTATCTGGCCATCCGACACGATGGTTCCGTTGGCGGTAAACGCGCCGATAGCAAACTGATCGCCGTTGGTACGGTAGACGTAGTACGTCATGGGATTCCCCTTGTGTTCGTGCCTATCGGCAGCTCTCACACTGTCGTTGGCAAGTCTTGATTGACACCCATAGCATCGTTCCGCTCGGCACTGGGCACAATAGCCCGTTCGGGTGACGTGTCAGCCCGTACGCCGGCTGTGGGTACAGGGTGGACACCGTAGGGACGGTGTCGATGGCCGGTCACGACGGGTGTAGTGGACGGCCGCTCGCGGGTCGGGTCGCGTCGTGGGGTAAGGAGGTGGGACAGGGTGGTAGGGCCAACTAACGGGCAGGGTGTTAGGCGGGGGAGGGCTAGTCGACCTAGCCAAGATCAACTAAACAGCCGCATCGAAGATCATCTTTCGGCATACTCAGGCATTCCTACAAACATGTAGGGAAGGGCCGGCAAGGGGCCCTCAGATGGGGTGGACAAGGCCCTGTCCGGTGTTGTTCGAGTCGAATACGCCGGTCCCAAGACGCCCTGGTCTGCCCTAGTTTGGGGGGTACTCACACCGTTGTTGTCCACGCTCAGCGATCATGTGTACAAATACGGACGTACCCATACCCCATAAACATGTAGGGATGGACAGGTCGCAATTGTTTGTGTCCGGGTTTGCCCCCCCATGTCCGGACATGTTCCGCCCGGTACGGGCCCCTTGTCCACATATGGAAACGGACAATAACGTACGACCCCGGCATGCTTAACCCATGATCATCTACTACTCATGTCTCAACCCACAGATCTTGGGAAATTCTCCGCTCCACCCACACGGGCGGGCCAGAAGGACCCGTGAGAGCCACACACGCGGCTCAGTCCCCACGAACGAGATGGGAGGAGGGGTGGATGGGTGCCCGGATGATGTAGTCCTCGGACGGGGCCGGCTCGACCGGTGCGGGGGCTGCGGGACACTCGCCACGGTGGCAAGCCCCGCGGGCAGCGACGAAGCCGCTGTAGCTGCAGATGAGGCCGAGCAGGCTGGTGAAGATCAGGCAGGACAGCGTCAGGGCGGTGATCGTGATCCAGTCCATAAGGTTGAACCTTCAACTAGGGGGAGGCTTTCCGTTCCGTGCCTTGGCCCGGTTTACTGGGGGTTCTCCTGCCCCACACTACCGCTGACCAGGGCAAACAGCCCTGGGCAACCCGAGTGACACGCCGTGTCGGACACGGTGCTTGACACCGTGTCAACCCGTATGTGTACAATCCGAGCGAAGCGAGGCGTAACGGGTTACAACTAGCCCCGCCTTTGGGGCGGGGCTGAAGACAGCCGGTAGTGAGTAGTTAAGGGCTTCCGCTTTTAGGGCGGAAGCCCTTCGGTTCCCCCGGAGGGGGGTGAGGGAGCCGAGCGGACGAAGGAGCACGGCTCCCGAGGGGGGAGGAAAGAAAAGTTTCCGCCCTTTTGAAAACCACTTGTCGGTCTGTTTGTTGAACCTAAGCGGTTCCCTGCTGGGAACCGAGGTCGGGCTGGGCCAGCGGAGCTGGCCGAAGAGCGAGACCGCCGGGTTGCCCGGTGGTAGGGCGTCACCGAGGGTCGCTCACCGTAGGTGAGTGACAGGCGGGAGCCGTTCGTGGCCAAGGTCCTGGTGGACGCCGCGACCAAGCGGCTGTCCACAGCCGAGGCCAAAGATGTCGTCCTCTCCAAGTTGATGGATTCCTGGACGGTCAAGGACGCGTGTTACGCCGCCGGTCGGGTTCCCAAGACGTACGAGGATTGGATGAAGGCCGACCGCGATTTCCGTAACGCGGTCGCTCATATCCGAGCCGTGCAGTCTCGTTCGGTGAACGAGACTGTTGCTTCTGATCCTGGCGAGTTCTCCGACTTCCGGGCGAGGTTCCTGCACACCCAGACGTTTGCCCATCAGATGCAGTGGATCGATCTGCTGGAAGGTCGCGAGCCCAGGGATCTGCATCCCTCGATCGTCTACGAGCCGGCGCGGAAGAATCGGTTGTTGGTGAACACGCCGCCGAACCATGCCAAGTCCACGGTCATCACCATGG
>Ga0105242_10000265_pt1 | contig 41610 bp, 31 predicted proteins | sample KBSM24metaG_FD_81521 | JGI IMG/M metagenome (GOLD analysis project Ga0105242, IMG submission 81521) | Miscanthus rhizosphere microbial communities from Kellogg Biological Station, Michigan, USA - KBS M2-4 metaG | ecosystem: Host-associated > Plants > Roots > Rhizosphere > Soil | place...
AGCGCGGGATATGCAGTTTCTTCCGCCCTCTGCGCTCTGCCCTCTGCGCTCTGACGCAACGCCTTCGGAGGGAAGGAGTCGTCATGCACACCATTCTTCTTTTCATCCTCGCCGCCGTCGCACAACCCACGCTCCAACAGGACATCGTCGTCACCGCATCCGCGCTGCCGGAGACGGTCGAGTCGACGCCGGCGTCCGTCACGATCGTCACCCGCGAAGAGATCGACGCGCGCGCCGCGCGTGACGTCGCCGACGTGCTGCGCGAAGTGCCGGGCATCGTGATGAGCCGCACCGGCTCGCCGGGCCGGGCCACGTCGCTCTTCACGCGCGGCTCGAACTCGAATCACACGCTCGTGCTCTGGAACGGCGTCGAGATCACGAATCCCTATTTCGCCGGCTACGACTGGGGACGTTTTTCCACGAACGCGGTCGAGCAGGTGGAGATCGTGCGCGGCCCGTTCTCCGCGCTCTACGGCTCCGACGCCGTCGCCGGCGTGGTGAACGTGCTGACCACGCCGCGCCGCAGCGCGCTGCGCGCGGACCTCGAGCGCGGCGGACGCGGTCTTCAGAACGGCAGCGTGACCGCGTCGCTGGTGAGCGGCGCGTCGCACGCGTCCGTGTCGTACGAGTCGCGTCACGATGACGGCTTCGCGCCGAACGATGACTTCGATCAAGACAGCCTCGGTCTCGCGCTGCGCTGGAAGCCTTCCGACTCCTTCTCCCTCGGCGCGACCGCGCGCCGCACCACCTACGACCTCGGCATCCCGGTCAACACGAACGCGTTCGGCGACGCGCTCGTGCCGAGCCCGAACCGGCGGCAGGACGGCAACGAAACGCAAGTCGCGATCCCTCTCGAGCAGACGCTCGGCCGCTTTTCGTACGAGCTCACGCTCGCCGAAAGCCGCCGCGACGACGACTTCATCGATCCCGACGACCCGTTCGGTCTCGTCAGCACGTCGACCGAATCGACGACGCGCCGGGCGCGGCTGACCACGCGCTCGAACACCGCGATCGGAACGATCGTCGCGGGCGGCGAGTGGGAGCGCGCGCGCGTCGACGACGTGACGAACTTCGGCGCGAACCTCGACGACAACCGCCGCACCGAGAAGTCGCTGTTCGTCGAGGATCGCTTCACGCGCGAGATCGGAACCGCATCGCGCCTCGAGCTCTCCGTCGGTGCGCGCTACGACGACTTCGACACGTTCGGCGCCGAGACCTCGCCGCGCATCGCCGTGGCGTGGCTCACCGGTGGGAACAAGATTCGCGCGGCGTTCGGCAAGGCCTTTCGCGCGCCGTCGATCGGCGAGCTGTATTTCCCGTTCTTCGGAAACAGCGCGCTCGAGGCGGAGCGTTCGCGCAGCTGGGAAGTCGGCTACGACCGCGTAATGAGCGCGGGCCAGTTTTCGGCGACGCTTTTTCGCAGCGACTACGACGATCTGATCGTCTTCGATCTCGCCACGTCGCGGTTCAACAACGTCGGCGCCGCGAACGCGCACGGCATCGAGTTGTCGCTCGACCGCCGTGTCAGCAGCGCTTTGCGAAGCACGATCACGTACACGTACACGGACACGGAAGAAGAGGGTACGGGCCTTCCGCTGCTTCGCCGCCCGCGCCACACGGCGTCGCTCTTCCTCGGGCATCGCTCCGGCAACGTAGACACGAACCTCGTCGTGCTCTACACCGGCGCGCGCGAGGACGTGTTGCCGGTCTTCCCGTTTTCCCACACCACCGACGACGCGTACACGACGCTCGACGCGAACGTGCAATACCACCTCGGGCGTCTTACGCCGTACGTGAAGATCGAGAACGCGACGAACGTCAAGTATGAAGAAGTGCGGGGCTATCCGTCTCCGACCCGACGGGCGATTGTCGGGGTCCGGCTAGCGATGTGATCGTGTCGATCGCGCGCGCGACCTGCTTCTCGCGCTTCTCGAGCTTGCGCGCGCGGCCGACCACGTCTTCGATCAAAGCCCAGGTGACGTTCGAAGGCTGGTAGCGCTCGGGCGACGACTCGGCGACGTGTCGTCCGAGCGCGCCGAGGGCGGTGTGGTACGGGAGCGGAGTCGCCGTGCCGCCGCGCGCGAGCTCGTCGATGTAGCGCGCGACGAGGAGGCCGACCGCGGACGACTCGACGTAGCCCTCCACGCCGGTGATCTGTCCGGCGAAGAAGATCCGTTCGTCGCGTCTCGTCTGGAACGTCGGCCGGAGATGTTTCGGGCCGTTGATGAACGTGTTGCGATGCATCGATCCGAAGCGCGCGAATGTCGCGTTCTCCAGCCCGGGAATCATCTGAATCACGCGCTTCTGCTCCGGCACGCGCATCTTCGTCTGGAACCCGACGAGGTTGAAGTATTCGTCGGAGAGATCTTCCTTGCGCAACTGAACGACCGCGTGCGGACGCTCGCCCGTTTCGGGATGCTCGAGGCCGACCGGCTTCATCGGGCCGAAGCGGAGCGTGTCGATACCGCGCGACGCGATCTCTTCGACCGGCAGGCATCCCTCGAAGTGCACCGCGTTCTCGAAGTCGTGCGGCGCGAAGAGCTCCGCCGACAGAAGCGCGGCGACGAATGCCTCGTATTGCTGGCGGCTCATCGCCGCGTTCAGATAATCGATCGCCGAGCCTTTGCCGTAGCGCGATTTCCAGTAGAGCTTCGAGAAATCGAGCGAGTCGGCGGCCACGATCGGCGCGATCGCGTCGTAGAAGTACAGACCGTCGCGTCCGAGGAAGTCATCGATCGCGTGAAAGAGCGGATCGCTCGTCAGGGGGCCGGTGGCGACGACGAGGAAGTCGGCGTCACCGCGATCGAGCGACGTCACCTCGCCGCGGTGGAGGGTGATGTTCGGCTCGTGCTCAATCTCGCGCGTGATCGCCGCCGAAAAGCGCTCGCGGTCGACGGCGAACGCGTCGCCCGCCGGCACGCGCGCTTCCTCGCCGCAGCGGATGACCAGCGATCCGATGATCGCCATCTCCCGCTTCAGCAGCCCGACGGCGTTCGTCGGCGCGGAGGAGCGGAACGAATTCGAGCACACCAGCTCCGCGAGGTTCGACGTCCCGTGCGCGGCCGTCATCTTCACCGGCCGCATCTCGCACAGCTCGACCGTGTGCCCGCGCCGCGCCAGCGCGAACGCACATTCACTGCCGGCCAGCCCGGCGCCGATGATGCGGACTTTCATAGCAGATGGCAGATGGCGGATCGCAGACGGCGGAAGAGGGACGACGGTTCTTCTGCCGTCCGCCGTCTGCCGTCCGCCATCTAGTTCGACGGCTCGTTCTGCGTAAAGCTGATCGCGGGGTCGCCGTGGATCTCGCCGAACTTCTGTTCGAAGAGGGAGAGATTGTGCGCGAGCGCCTCGAGGAACTGTTTCGCGTGCAGCGGCGTCAGGATGACCCGGCTGTAGATCTTCACGTCGTTGCGGCCGGGAACCACGCGGCCGAGGTCGATCACGAACTCGCTCGGGGAATGAATGATGTTCGCGAAGTTCACGTATTGCCCCTGCGCGACATCGTCATCGAGCGTGATGCGGATCGTTTGCTGCGGTTGTTGCGGATTGTCCATTTCGTTCCTCGACAAACGTTGCGGATCACCGCGAATTCCGGGCCTGCACGAGGCGCAGCGGCACGTCGGAGACCGCGCGCAGCACGACCCGGCTCGATTCGCTGTGAAGCGAGTCGACGTGTACGAGCACGGCGTCCTCGATCGACTCGAACGGCTCGCCCGCGAGATTCAGCCGCGAGAGCGCGACTTCGAGCGGCGACATGCTCGGATTGAACGCCGCGTTTTCGGCGTACGGGCCGGCATAGACGGCGCCGGCCGACGTCCGCACGGCGACGCCGGCGTACGACTTCGAGTACGGCGCATAGCTCATGTTCGCGGCGTCGAGTGCCGTCTGCGCGAGCGCGTCGCCCTCGGCGATGACGAGGTCGTGATGCGCCGGCTGCATGAGGCCTCCGTCGATGCCGAGGTCGCGCGGGCCGAAGGCGTTCGGAAGGAGATCGCTTAGCGGCCGGGTCTCGTCCGGCATCGCGATGACCAGCTGGTTCGCCGTCACGAGCTCGTTGAGAAACTGGCGGCAGTAGCCGCACGGCGCGGCGTTGACGGCAATGAGGTCGATTCCTTCCTCGCCGTTCGTCCAGGCGTTGGTCACGCTCGACTGCTCCGCGTGCACGGTGAAGCTCAACGCCTCGCCCGCGAACTCGAGGTTCGTCCCGTAGTAAAGCGCGCCGGAGAGGCCGCGCGAGACGCAGCCGACACGGAAGTTCGAGATCGGCGGCTTCGCGTACTCGGCGGCGTACGGCAGGAGCATCGTCATGAGCCGAGGCACGCCGACGCCCAGCTCGCGCGCACGCGCGTTCGCGACCGCCGCCGGGATCACGCCGCGGAATCCGGCGCCGTGGAACGCCTCCAGTGTCACGCCGCTATCTGTATCACGAACGCGCGCGAGGTAGGGAAGTGCGGCGCCCGAACACTCCTAAGGCATGCCGCTCAAGAAATATGGAGTCCTCGCCGGCCGCCCCGTCGATCGCCGCATCGGCAACGGAAAGAATCCGCACTACCAGATCCGAATCGTCGACGACGACACCGACTACCGCATCGCGGTGAACGTGCAGTCGAGCGACCAGTCGTCGGTCGAGTACGTGGTGAACGAGCACTTCGATCACTCCATACTCACCGCCCTCGCCGCGCTGCCCTTCGGATGGCACGACGTCGACAGCAAGGCCGGCGGCGTGGCGATCGATTTCATCCGCGCGAATGTCGTCAAGCGCGAGGAGTTCGTGGCGCTGCCGTTCAACATTCCGGGTCCCGACAATGACCTGAACGAGAAGGTGGACGCGCAGGTCCAGCGCGCGATGGGCGACGAGGACGCCGTGCTGTACGCGTTCGGCGAGCGCTGGGGCCCGGAGAAGAACAAGAAGGACAAGATCTTCGGATTCGAGCCCGGCAACGGCGTGCATGACATTCACATGAATCAAGGGAACGATCCGGGTCACGCGAACGACGACGGCGTGTGGCAGGACGGCGCGGTGCTGATCCACTACCCGGTCGTGAATCAGTGGGTGGCGATCTTCCTCCGCTTCCAGTCGCAGGCCTGGCACACCGACGACAAGACCGGTCATCGCCTCGGCGAGGAGATCGATCAGCCGACCGGCCAGCCGACCACCGAGAATCCCGACGGCATCGTGCGCATCGTCGCCGCGCTCGTGAACTCGCAGCAGGACCCGGAGATCGAGACCGTGACGATCGTCAATTCCTCCCCCGGCCCGATCGATCTCGCAGGCTGGAACCTCACCGACAAGAACAAGAAACGCATGCCCCTCACCGGCAACCTCGACGCCGGCGCGTCGATGTTGATCACGATCAAGAAACCAATGGAGCTCTCGAATCAGGGCGGAATCATCACTCTGTTGAACGACGACGACCTCAAAGTCGACGGCGTGTCGTACACGAAGAAACAGGCCTCGAATCCGGGGTGGACGATCGTGTTTTGAGGCGGGGGATGGTCATGCCGACCAGGGATCGATCAACCCCCGGCCGAGTCCCTCGAAGTGCCGCACGTTGCGCATGGCAATTGCCGCCTGCTGGTTTGTTTTGTATCTCCGGCTGGAGGCCGTAGCTGCGGAGGACTGAGGGAGGCCTGACGATCTCGACCAGGACGGTCTGCTGCCATCGGAAACGAGGGAGGACGCCGCACTCGCGACTGCGGCTCCTTCTCTAGCGATGCGAACAACAGTTTCACGATCCGCGGTGACAAATCGGCGGCGTGTCCTGGCAGGTGACAAGAATCCGCAAGATCCGTACGCTGAGGCACATCGGATCCGGGTGGAGGAGTCGAAGGAGATTTCCGAGCGTGGGCCGCTGCGAACACGCACAGGTGTGCATGCGGGACTGGCTCTAGCGCGGGGCGATGCGAATCGTGTACTCCGCGAGCGGCTCTGTTCTGGCGTCGCCATATAGAGCGAGGCGATAGAGGCCGGGCGTCAAGTCTTCGGTGTCGAGGTGGATCGCGTACGTGCTGTCCGGCCGTCGCGTGATGTGCTCGCGCAACCACAGGCGACGCGCGGGATCGGTGGAGAGATCGAGGATCTCGAGCTGATACTCGACGAAGTGCTGTCGCGACTCGTAAACGAGCTGCAATTCGTAGTCGACGTCGTTCGAGAGCGTCACCGGCGCCTCGACAGGAATGCCTCGCCGCCCCCCGCCCCGCACCCCCTCGGGGTACAACACCTGCGTCGCCACCGCACGCGGCTCGGTCGTCAGTTTACGAACGGTGATGCCGCCGATCGCGATCGCGATGATGATGCCCGCAGCGATGGCGAACGTTCGCCATCGCGACGAAGTCACTACGGATGATGGCGGCGCAGTGGCAGGACGCCGAACGCGCTCGCGGATCTTCGCAAGATCGGACGCGAGCTCCTCCTCCGTGAGCACGCCTTCGGCATCCTCAGGAAAGGGCTCCGTGAACACGCGCAGTAGGTCGGGATAGCACGAGAGGGCCTCGCGGACTCGCTCCGCCACCTCTTCGGGAAGGTCGCCCTTGGAGAGCGCCTCAACTTCTTCGAACGTCGGCGGTCGTTCGACGCGACTGCGGCCGTCCGCGATCAGCATGCGATACACGTCGTCCCACTCTTCTTTACTGATCATCACGGCCACCCAATCCTTCGAGATCTTCGCCCAACAGCTCGCGCAGTTTCCTGCGAGCGGCGTTGAAGCGCGACTTCAACGCGGAGATCGTAATGCCGAGAACCGCGGCGATGTCGTCCAGCGAATGACCGGCGAGCTGCAACCGCAGCGCCGTCTGATCGTCGCGACTGAGCTGGCCGATCGCGCGCCACAGTCGCTCCGCGCTCTCACGGCGCTCCATCGACTTGTCGGCCAGATCCCTCTTGTCGCTGAGGTCGAGAATCTTGTCGGTGGGAATAGTCACACCTTGGCGCTTCGCCGCAGCACGGTCGCGGATCGCGTTGATTGCGAGTCGGCGAGCCACGGTGAGAACGTAGCCGAGTCTCGCCTCACCGCGGTACACGTCCATGTGCTCATAGACACGAACGAAAACCTGTTGAGCAAGATCGCGCGACTCTTCCGGATCGAAGCCGAGAGTCCGCAATAGCTTGATGACCGCCGGATAGTATCGGAACAGCTCCTCGAACTGCTGGTCGCGATCGTCCCCCATCACCCTTCCTATATCATCATTCCAATCTCGCGCTTCGGTAAACATCTGCGCCATTTCGAGGAGAGGCATTGATGAACCATTCCTTCCTTTCGGCTGGGTGGAAGTCCGCCCTCTTGATTTCAATTGCCCTCGCCGCCTGCTGCCATCGCGAGCAACCGCAGTCCTCGTTGCCCCGCATCACAGAGCCGCGCCTGACCGGGTTCGACGACTGGCGACGCTGCACGCGATCGCTCCCGCTGGGCCACATCGTGGAGGTTGCGGATTGCAGGCCGTCCAACCTTCCGCCAGAAGCTGTGTCCATTGTGGTCAGTGAATGTGACGACTCCATGAAGACGGCGACCGAGACTGTGCGACTTCTCGCGTTTGCGGAGCAGTGCACGGATGCCGCGGTTGAGAAGCTGGAGACGCTGGCGCGGCCTGAGGCGGCTGACGCGCGGGTCCTGAGCAATCTCGCAGCCGCGTATTTCATCCGCGCTCAGCGCAAGGACCGTCCTTCGGATTTCGTTCGTTCGCTCGCGACGGCCGATCGCAGCGTCGCACGCGATCCGACGCTCGCCGAGGCGCGCTTCAATCAGGCGCTCGCGCAGGAGACGCTGGGGTTCTCGCTCGAGGCAACCGCATCGTGGAACGCGTTGCGCAAGGGCCCACCATCGCAATGGACGACTGAGGCGCAACAACACTTCGAACAACTCGTCTCGGCGAGCAATCGCGCCGAGGCCTTTCAATGGGGCAACAACAAAAGCCGCCTCCCGGTCGTCTCCGCCCTCGGCGATCTGCGCGCCGTCCGGCAACTGGTCGCGCCCTACCCGAGCTCCGCGCAACGCTATGTCGAAGAAGTGGTGCTGCCAGCTTGGGCCGCGGCATCGGCTGACCATCGATCCGACGAAGCCGCAGTTCAGCTTCGGCTGGCGGAGATGATCGCCACGGGTCTGGCCGCGGTTACGAATGATCGTTTTCTGCTCGACACCGTCGAGCGCATTCGCACCAGCGCCGATCCGCATGCGAACCAACAGCTGAAGCAAGGGCATCGCGCGCTCGGAGCGGCGCGGGAGGCTCAACGCGTCGACAGAAAGCCCACATACGCGCTTTACGACCAGGCTGCAATCCCTCTGGCGGGGGCAGCGAGCCCGATGCAGTTCCAGGCGATGATCGGCAAGGCGACAGCGCTGACGTTCGTCAGCAAGTATGACGCCGCCGCCGAGCTCCTTCGCATCGTGGAGCGCGCAGCACGCGAACACCAGTATCCGACCTTGCTCGCGCGTGCACTTGCCTGTCGCGGATATCTTTTCATGGCGCAACGCCGCGACATCGACGCGATCACGGAGTACTCCGAGGCGCAGTCCGTATACGAGCACACCCACGACATGGAGGGAGTCGCGGCCGTCCGCAACAACGCCATCGGCCTCTATCGGCGGATCCGCCACGAGCAGCTCACATGGGGCGCCGCATTTCAGACGCTGAGGCATGTCAACGACCTTGCGGAGGCGCAGTCGCGTCACGTTTATCTTGGGGAAAACGCGCTGTCTGCCATCGAGCTCGGGTATCCCACGGTGGGCCTGCACTATCAAGACATGGCAGTGCGGATACTGAAGGACGAGCTTTCGCGCATCAGCGACGACGAGAACCCCGGACAACTGCGCACGAACCTCGGCATAGCGCTCCGTGCGCGTGCCGGAATTCATCTCCAATTGCGTAATGAAGCCGCCGCCGAGGCGGACCTGGCTGAATCGACACGGCTCCTGAGCGATGACGAATCGCCGACCGGCATCGCCACCATTCCGCTCGCCTTCCGGGCTCGAATGGCGGAGATCGACGCGCAACGGTTGTCCAATACAGACCGCCAGCAGGCCATCGCCAAACTCTCGGAGGCAATTCGATTGTCATCCGTGACGGTCTTTCAGACATTGATTGCGTCGCTGCGGCTCCAGCGCGCCGAGTTGTACAGGCTGGAGGGAAACCGCGCGGCTGCTGCCGACGATCTGAAGACCGCCATTCAGATCTTGCGCGACGAGGAGAAGGCAGCACTGAAAGCAAACGGGGCGCCGAAAAGCGCTGTCGAAGAATTGTGGTCGGCTTATTTTTCCCGTGCACAAGACGCGTATCGGCGACTCATCCGGCTTTACGTCGAAGACGGTGCCGATGCCAAGGCGTTCGAATATGCGGAGAAAGCCCGCGCATACGAGCCTCTGCACCTCGTCCTGCAGCGGCCCGACCTTCCGCGCGCCTTTCGCGAGCGAATTCACGACGACGAGCCGTTCCGCCTCGCGGACGTCCAACAAACCCTGCCCAATGGAGTGGTTCTCCTCCATTACAGCGTCCTGGACGAACAGACCTACGTCTGGATCATCGGAAGAGGCTTCTCTGAGCGCCGGACGCTGGACGTCGGCGACAAAACGATTCGCGAATGGACGCGCAAGGTGCAGCGCCTGGCCGAGCTCAGGAACGGGCAACGGTTGAACACGGTCATCGCGCTTCCATATGACGCTCTCTTCGCAGAACCTCTCGCGATCGCCGGAAAACTCCAGCCCGGCGCGAAACTCGTTATCGTTCCGGACGGTCCGATGCACGGCCTGCCGTTCTCCGCATTGGGGCATGGCGGTCGGCCGTTGATTGAAGACCATGCCGTTTCCGTCGCTGCGAGCGCCACGCTTTATGCGTTCTCGGTCGCGCAGGACGAACAACAGACGGCAGAAAAGCAACAAAAAGTGCTGCTCTTCGCCGATCCCGAGTTCAATGAGGAGCTTCGCTTTTCTCACGATTTGCACAACCTCCCCAATGCTCGTAGCGAGGTTGCTCGCATTCGCACCGTGTATGAAGGTGCGGCGAGCGCCCCACCACCGCGCATGGGCGCGGATGCAACGCTGCCCGCGTTTCTCACTCTTGCCGCGGACAGCACGATCATTCATCTGGCCGTCCACGGCGTGGCCAATCCCGAAGTTCCGCCACGATCGTTCCTTCTGTTGGCGCCGATAGGGGACGATCAGGGAGTCGTCGACGCGGAGCGTCTCTTGAAGCAGTTGCAGTTGAGGAAAGCACACCTGGCCGTCCTTTCGGCCTGCAGTAGTGCGGGAGGAACGCCTGTGGGTCCCGAAGGCCTGGCGCCGCTGGTGCGCCCCTTTGTGGCCGCGGGTGTTCCGGGGGTCGTAGGCACTCTTTGGAACGTGAGCGACAGCTTCGTCACCGAAGACCTGCTCGTGCGATTCCATCAATTTTATCGGGACGGCCTCGATGCCGACGAAGCGCTGCGACAAGCCCAATTGCGAGTGATGCGGGATCGAAAAGACCAGAGCATCGCCTGGGCATGGTCTGCATTTCAGCTCTACGGCCGCGCGTCGTCCCCTTTTCCGGCTTCGGCCGTTCAATCAAGGAGATCACCATGACAGGCTTCATCTTACGAATTTTCTTCAGTGGCTTAATCGCGCTCCAACCGAACGCGGATGGCACTGAAGTCACCGTTCTTCTCGTCAATTCGCCACACGAATATGCATTGGCCGATGGAACCACTCTCGCACATCACACGCCACTCGTCCTCGCCCGTGCGGCGAGCTGTGAAGGCACATGCACGACTGCCGATCACGCGTCCATCGCGCAATCCATCTACATCAACAAGCCCCCTCAACAAGCCGTCACTGCTCTCAATGGCGCCATCCTCGGCGGCGGCGCATGGCAACTCTCGAGCTCCGACCTGACGCTCGTCGGTCCGGAAGAGCCGCTCGCCATCCGGAACAACGTTCGTGGTCACACGGAAGACGGCTCATTGCAGCTCGTGCCGACGACGCCTGCGGAACGTGAGGACTTCAGCTGGGTCGCCGATATGAGCGATCTGGCCCCCGGCACCGAAGGCTTCAAGGCCGCGGTGCGCAGCACGGAACCGCCGCCCGGATGTCTCATCGCGGCGCGGCTGAAACTGCACAGCGGGAAGCTGTTCACGTATTCGCTCGTGAAGATCGACGGAAAGGCGCGGCCGGTTCATTTCCGAAAGCCGTCGGGCGAGGGTCCAGAGGCTCCGTATACACAAGCAGTCGCGAACTGGGTTGCCGCCGAGATTCACGTGCCGGGCGATTTCGTCGAGATCGTCGATCAGAATTTCAGCGATAGCACGCGCCGCCGCACGATGAAACTGCATCCGCAGGATGGCGTGGTGGAGATGGCGGTCCTCAATCTGCCGCCATTCGAAGCGCCGGCTCCGGATGCCGTCGCGCCGCTCCCCGGTCCCGGCCAGCATTTCCAGATCTACTACGACCTGGTCAAGACGCCTCCCGCGCGCGCGGACCGGCTCATTCCCTACACGTCGAGCACCCTTCCTGCGTCCGAGCCTCAGGTCGACTGGGCAACGCTGCATCCGCGGCAAATGCTCTGGTCGAATCTGCTCGAACAGCTCAACCTCAGCCCCCGAGGAAAATCACCCTATGACATGACGTTGTGTCCGATCACGCAAGAGTGATCGAAAACGAGAGCGCCGCGGAAACGCGGCGCTCTTTGTTTCACGGCAGCGTGTTGTACCTCATGTTGAACGCTTCGTCCGACATTGACAGGTACACGATCGCTTCGATGAAGCCGACGATCGACGGGATGAAGGTCCAGCAGAAGAGCAGATAGAGGATGCCCAGACCGGGCTGGCCGAGGTAGAACTTGTGGACGCCCAGTCCACCGAGGAAGAGCGCGAAGATCGCCGCGCTCGTGCGATTACGGCCGGCGGTGCCGGCCAACGTTCTCTGGCGCACACCGCACTTGGGACAGATTTCTGCGCGGGCTTGGATCACGGAGCCGCAATCGCGGCAGTAGGTCTCTGCAGGGACAACCGAAGCAGTCATAGTTCCTCCTCCTTATCTTTCGTGGTCGTGGAAATGGACACGGCGGCGCGAAAAAGGTCGTGCGCTCCACCGCTCTCATCGTTTCCGTGTCCCTACACGCGGTGTCGATGCGAACGGTTCTCATCGCGACGTTTGTCACTGTGGCGACCTTCGGTCCGCAAGTGCAGGCAGCCGCGCGTCGCGCGCTGCTGATCGGCATCAACGACTACTCGGCGTCGCGTCTGCAGACGTTGCGCGGTGCGGCGGCGCCAACGCGCGACGTGCCCAATCTCGACGGGACGGCGAATGACGTCGAACTGATGCGCGATCTGCTGGTCGCGCTCTATGGATTCAAGGGCGCCGACATCGTGACGCTGCAGGATCAGCAGGCCACGCGCGACGCGATCCTGCAGTCTCTCGTCCGCCATCTCCTCGCGAGCACAAAAAAAGATGACGTCGTGTTCTTCTATTTTTCGGGGCACGGCTCGCAGGTGCCGAACTCGCTGTCATGCGAGGCAGACCGGCTCGATGAATCGCTCGTGCCCGCGGATGCGCGTCGCGGCGCGCGCGACATCCGCGACAAAGAGCTGCGGCGCGTCTTCAACGACATCCTCGATCGCGGTGCGCATCTCACGATCGTGCTCGACACCTGCCACAGCGGATCCGGCGCGCGCGGTCTCGACGGCGGATTGCGCTACCGCGGCGTGGCCCCCGATTCTCGCGACGCGCGCGATCCTTCCACCGGTCCGCTTCCCGAAGATCGCGGCGCTTTGATTCTCTCGGCCGCGCAGGATTTCGACCAGGCCTTCGAGACGCTCGACGAGCGTGGCAACATTCGCGGCGCGTTTACATGGGCTCTTGCGCGCGCGATGCGCGACTCGGAAGCCGGTGAGCCCGCGAGCGAGACGTTTCTGCGCGCACGGGCGAGTCTGCACGCGGAGCGGCCAGCGCAGGATCCGGTAATCGCCGGTAGCCGCGCGACGCAGCGAAATCCGCTCCTCGGCATCCGCACGGACCGCCGCACTCGCCGCGCGGTCATCGCGATCGAACGAGCGCTCGCCGCAGACAGGGCTCTGCTCCAGGGTGGCTGGGCGAGCGGCGTGACGGTCGGCAGCGAGCTTCGGCTCGCGAAACATGACGACATTCGCCTCGAAGTCACCTCCCTCCTCGGCGTCGGGCACGCCGAAGCGCGCGTGACGTGGGGAACCGCGCTTCTGCGCCCGGGCACGCTGCTCGAGATCGTGACGTGGGCCGCGCCACCGAGCCGGCCGCTGCGCATCTGGATTCCGATGGCGCCACAGGGTGTGATCGACAGCGCTCGCGAATTGCGCGATGTCGCGTCGCGACGCGGCGTTCGCTGGATCACCGACCCGACGCAAACGACGCCGGCGCATCTCCTCCGCTGGCGCGACAACGCATGGGAGCTCGTCACGAACGGACGGCGCAGCAATGCCGCAGCGTCGCCGCTCGACGGAGTTCCCGGGGGCGCTTCGCTCTTCGTGCAGCTTCCCGCGTCGAAGCAGCTTCGCGACGCGATCGGCGACATCAACGGGATCGAATGGACGTCGGGTCCGGACACGGCCGACTACGTGCTCGTTGGCCGGCACAGGGCGAATCGCATCGAGTACGCGTGGGTGCATCCGTTCGCGATGTCGCGCGACCGTGCGCGCAGCGTTCTTCCGGTGCGCTCCGCGTGGATGACCGCCGGCGATGCGATGCGCGATTGCGTCGTGCGCCTGCGAACCGTGCAGGCGTGGCAGGACCTGCGCTCGCCAGCTTCCTCACACTATCGCCTCGCGTTGCGCCGCGTGAGCGACGGTGCGCTCGTACAGAACGGAAGGCTCGCCGGCGACGATCGCTATCAGGTGGTGCTGCGCGAGCGCGATGCAGCGCGTGGCGATCCGGTGTACGCGCGCTATCTCTACGCGTTCGTCATCGACAGCGGTGGCCGCAGTATTCTCCTTTTCCCGCGGCCGGAAATGGGCGCGGTCGAGAACCTGCTGCCGGTCACGCCGACACCCGGTAAGCCGCTGCCTGACACGCCAGTCGAGATTCCGCTGACAGGAACGCGGCCGTTCGCGGTGGCCGAGCCATACGGCCTGGACACATACTTTCTGCTCTCCGCCGATGAGCCGCTGCCGAGTCTCACCGATCTCGAATGGAGCAGCGTGCGCGCCCCTCGGGCCCCAATGACAAAGGGGCCGCTCGAGGAACTGATCGCGCGGACGCTCGCGGGCACCCGCTCACCGAACGAGACGATCCGCACGCCACCCAACTGGTCGATCGACAAGATCGTTTTCGAATCGATCCCGCCGAGGAGGAATGGAAGATGAGGTACCTGCGCGCGTTCTGCATCGCCGTGATGATGCTTCCGTCAGTCGCATTCGCGGCGGAGGATCCGCTCGCTGGCATCCGTGATCTTCTCCTGTCGGGCCGCACCAAGGAGGCGCATGAGAAGCTCCTGAAAGCGCGCGAGACGTTCCGCGTACAACAGAACGCTCCCGGCGAGGCCGCCGCCGTCCTCCTTCTGGGCACAACCGATGCTGAACTGCAGGATCTCGAGTCCGCGCGGCGTAACTTCGAAGGGGCCGCAGCGAAGTTCGTCGCGCTGAACGATCCGTTCACCGCGTGGCTGAGCATTCGCGCGCTCGCCGAGCTCGAACGCAACGAGGGAGCGTGGGAGCGGTCGATCGCCGCCCATGAGCGTGGACTCGCATTGCTCCAGAACGCTGCAGACCCGCAGTCTCCGTTCTCGTTCGACACGCTGAAAATCCTCGGCCCGATCTTCGGCATGTCTGCCGAGATGCTCGGGCCATTGTCAGACTTTCCGCCAATCATCGTGAAGCCGCTGCTCCTGAGCTTCATGACGGTGCTTGCTCACGATGGCTATGCCGCCACGCTCATCGACGCAGGAGAGCTCGAGAAGGCGGATGAGCAACTCGCACAGGCCAGCGCCGTCGGAGGACTGCTCGGCGGACTGCTGGACACTCCGATCGCGAAGCACCTCGGCAAACTCCGCGAGCGCCAATGGCGGCTCGAAGAGGCGCGCGAGAACTACCTCAAGGCACTCAATGCCGGACCAACCATCCGCGCGCTTTCGGCTGGCGAAGCGACTGAGGAGGTTTCGGTGCTCGCCAGACTCGCCGAGCTGGAGCTGTTGTGCGGCCGCCTCGACGAAGCATTGGCGTGGAATGACCGCGCGCTGAAGCTCGTCCACGATCTGAATCAGCCCAAGCGCGAGGCCGGCATTCTCGAGGAGCGCGCCGACCTGCTTCAGAGTGCGGGCCGCTTCGACGCAGCGATTGCGTTATATGAGGAGATTTTGAAACTTCCGGCCACTCAGGACGATCTCTGGCGCCAGGCGTCCATCGAGAGCTCGCTCGGGAACCTGCATATGAATCAGGGCACGTACGGCACGTCGGCGAGGCACATCGAGAAAGCGATAGGGCTCTATCAGCGACTCGAGCAGCCGTACGTCGAAGCGCCGCTCTGGATCCTGCTCGCGGAAGTCGACCTGCAACTCGGGATGCAAGACAACGCGACGGAGGCGCTCGACAGCGCGCGCGCACTGGCAAAAAAGAGCGGCTTCAAACTCGCTGCAGCGATGGTGAATGTGCTGGTGGCGGCGAGGAAGGTGATGGTCGGTCAGGGCTCCGTCGCCGCATTGGACGAAGCAATCGACGCATTGCTGCGTGTACGGGAAACGAGAGATCTGCCGCTCATCGCCAACGTCATGTCGATGGTTCGCACGAGCATCCACATGGGCAACGGCATGCAGGTCACCCCGGGCTCGATTCCGACCAGCGCCGCGCCGCTTCTGCAATCGATGCCGCTGATCTTGCAGGGAAAGATTCTGTTCGATCGTGGCGATCTCGGAAGAGCGCGCGCACTGTGGGCGCAGGGGCTGGCCACAAATCCGAACCCCGATCTTCGCGCCGGCCTGCACGGACTGATCGGATCCAGCTATTGGGTCGAAGGCAAACGCGGCGAAGCGATTCAGCACTTCAGCAAGGCCGCGGACGCGCTGGACGTGTCCGTCGAGAACGTGAAGGTGGAGGAGATGCTCGCGGGATATCTCGGCGGCGACCGGCGCGTCTACTACGGCCTCCTCATCGACATGCTCGTGAAGGAGGGACGCTGGCGGGAGGCCTTCGCCCAGGCGGAACGCGCGCGTGCCCGCGCGTTCCTGCAGTTGGTCGGCAACCACCGCTTCAACGCGGAGCAGAGTGCCGACCCACGCCTCGTACGCGAGGCGGAAGTTCTCCGCACGGAGATCGCCGCGCACGAGCGGAAGGCGAGCGAGGTGAGTGGCAACGCAGCAATGCAGCTTCGAGCGGACCTTGATCGCGCACGCCAGCGTTACAAGACCCTGCTCACGCGCGTGAAGTCCACGAATCCCGAATATGAAGCGCTGACGAACGTGCAGCCGCTCGGGGTGGAGGAAGCCCAGAAGGAGCTGCCGGCCGACACGACGCTCATCAGCTATTTCGTGACGTTCAACTCCGTACACGCGTGGGTCGTCGATCGGGAGGACGCGCACTACACGCTGCTGCCCCTCGATCGCGACGGGCTGCGGAAGATCGTTTGCTGGGCCGATACGTTCGCGTCGCGACCGAACGCGCGCGGTGTCAGGATCTTCATGCCATGCGACGGGGCCGCGACCGCCGAAGACGCGTTCGATCAGCTCATCTCGCCGCTGCTCGCGACGGTCCGGCAACACAAGCTCGTGCTCCTGCCGCACGGCGTGCTGCACTACGTGCCGTTCGCGGCCTTGCGCAAACGCGCGAATGGTCACGTCCTCATCGACGACTTCACGCTTACCTACGCTCCGAGTGCAAGCGCGCTGCGTTTCCTGCGCGCAAAAGAGTCCCCCGTCGACGGCGAAGCGCTCGTCCTCGGCGATCCCGACACGTCTCTGCCGAAACTGCCCGGCGCCGCGCAGGAAGCGACGGCCGTCGCGCGTCTCCTCCACACGACGCCGCATCTCGGTGCCGATGCCCGCGAGGAGCTCCTCCACGACCTCCGCGGCAAAATCGATCTCGTGCACCTCGCGGCACACGGCGTTTACGAACCCGCCAATCCGCTCTTCAGCAGAATCGCGCTCGCGAGCGGCGGCACGGACGAAGGCAATCTCACCGTGCAGGACATCCTCTCCTCCGTCGATCTGACCGGCGTGAATCTCGTCGTGCTGTCCGCTTGTCAATCCGCGGTCGGCGCGCGCACCGGCGGCGACGAAGTCATGGGCCTCACGCGTGCGCTCCTCTACGCCGGCACGCCCGGGGTGATCTCGACGCTCTGGAACATTGACGACGCCGCGTCCGCGGGGCTGATGAACGAGTTCTATCGGCGTTTCACCGCCGGCGAATCCGCAGCCGAAGCTCTGCGGCACGCGCAACTCGCGGTGAAGGAGCACTATGCCGACCCAAAATACTGGGCCGCGTTCACGCTTACGGGCGATCCGCAGGGACGGTGGAAACGCGCGGAGTAGACGATGCACATTCACGTCCGCCTCGTCGCGCTCTGCCTCCTCCTCGTCGCCTGCAACGGGGAGAAACGCCGGCTGCAGCAACGATTGGCTGAGCTCGAACAGCAGCACGCGACGCTCTCGCAACGCCTCAAGGTTCGCCGGAATACGATCCGTGACTCCGCGCAGCGCATCGACACGTTGAACGCGGAGCTCACTGCCTACAACACCAGCGTTCACACATTCATTGACGGTCATCGCGTCGCCGCGGAATGCATTCGCGCGTCGCGAAGCACGTGGGGCGACAACAACGCGTTTTCGCACGATGTCTCGACCGCGACGCGGTTTGGTACCGCACTGTGCGCCGTTGCGCTCCTCAATCGGGAGTTCGCGCAGGAAGTCGCGCACGTTGCCGATAAGCTCGGCGAGGCCGACGCACACGTGCACGATCTGCAAGCGCAGATTGCCACGGCGGAACGAGCGATCGACACCGATCGCGCGGACGTCGAACGAGGCGAGGCCGAGGTCGATCGGGTTGCGGCGGACATCGCGGCCGTGCAGCAGCAACTGGAACGCTGATCGTGCACCACTGGCCGGGAGTCGTGCTAATGCTTCTGATGACCACGACGGCGGCCGCGGATGTGGGACTCGATCTCGCGCTGCTGCTCGATCGTTCCACAAGCATGGCGCGACGCTCGCGCAGCGATGATGAGCTGCTGCGTATGACGCTCAGCCTTCTCGCGCGTAATGCGGACGCGAACCGCGTCGAACATCGCCTGGCCGTGATCGGCTTCGGCACAACGGCATCCGTCGACATGCCGTTCACGCGCGTGCGTCAGGACGAGTTGCCTCGGCTTCGCGCGCGCATCGATGCCTTGCGATTCCAGGATCGCGGCGACACCGACGTCCTCGCTGCATTCGTGGTCGCGGAGAACCTGTTTCGCGCGCTACCCGCGCAATCGGAGCGCCGGCGCGCGATCGTGCTCGTGACCGACGGCGTGCCCTACGTCCGCGGCGCGGACATGAACACGTATCACGCGCGCCTGCGCAGCTTCGTGATGACGCATTTCGCGCGCGAGAGCATCACCGTCGATGTGCTCCTTCTCGACTCCCACGATCGCGCGCTGTGGTCGCAGATCGCGCGCGTCGAGCCCGTGGAAAGTGCGGCGGATCGATTGCTGCCGGCGGCGCACGGCGTCATCGCGCGGCTCGTCGGTACGCGCACCGCGGAGAGCGCGCCCGCGAAGACGCATCCCGCCGTTGACACGCTCGTCGTTCCTCCGTATCTAGAGTTGATCGTATTCGACATCTTTCGCGGCGCTCGCGATGCCGAGGTCGTGATCGTGGCGCCGGGACGCGCGACTCCGATCCGCGACGGCGTCGACGGCGTCGAGGCCATTCCCGTCGGCGACGTGCTCACGACGCTCGTTGTGCCGCATCCCGCGCCGGGCGAATGGATCGTTCGCAAGTCGCGCACGGAGGCTCGTGTACGCGTGCTCTCGCAGCACTTCTTTCCACGCGGAATGCTGCTGCAGCCGTCGGAGACTGACGTCGTGTGCCGCTGCAGCCGCGTGCCTCTCGCTTATCGCGTGCTCGACGGCAGCGGCCATCCTCTGCACGAACTTCGGGAGTACGCGCTCGCGCTCGAGGTGATGCTGGCGAGACCCGACGGCGTGAGCGCCGCCGTCGCGATGGAACGTGACGCCGCTCTCGGTGCTGGCACGTTCCGCAGCGCGCAGGACCCGTTGTGCGAGCGCGAGGGCCGGTACTGGACCGACGTGCGCGTCACGACCGCGGACGCCACCGGACATCGACTCGAGGTGTTTCGCGATCGCTGGTCGGGCTTCTCGGTTGCGGCGTCGACAGAAGCGGAGTGCAGGACGACGCGCTCCACCGTCCCGATGCCGAAGAGAAGCGGCGCTTCACACACCGTGATTTGGTCCGTCGCAGTGATCCTCGCAATCGCGTCAGTTGCGGTCTGGGCTCTCTGTAGAAAAACCGATTCCTGACATTCGTGTCTTTCTCGTACATCGCGAGCAAGACGACGTGAGAGATCGCATCGGGTCGTACCGGATCGAAAGGGTGTTGGCCGAAGGTGGTATGGGCCTCGTCTACAAAGGCCGTCATGAAAGTCTTGGCCGCGATGCCGCCATCAAAACGCTGCTGCCGAAAAACGCGGCCGATCCCGCGTTTCGTCAACGCCTGCTGCACGAAGCGCAAGCGCAGGCGCGCCTGAAGCATCAGAACATCGTCACGGTATACGACTTTATCGATGACCACGGCGAGCTATTCATTGCCATGGAGTTCGTCGACGGCGAAACGCTAGCGTCCCTCGTCGAGCGGCAACCGCAGCGCCGCATGGCGTTCGCCGAAGCCATGCCGCTGTTCGAGCAGATCCTCGACGCGCTCGAATGGGTACACGGCAATGCGATCGTCCATCGCGACGTGAAGCCGTCGAACGTGATGGTCTGCAACGGCACCATCAAGCTCGCCGATTTCGGAATCGCGCTGTTGAGCGAAGCAACGCGACTTACCGCCTCGCAGCATCGGATCGGCAGCCCTCCGTCCATGTCGCCCGAGCAACTCGAGGGGAAGGACGTCGACCTTCGCACCGACATCTACAGCGCCGCGCTAGTCCTGTACCGCATGCTTGCGGGCCGCCCGGCGTTCGTGGCGCAGGAGTACTTCGGGCAGATTCAGGAGCGCATCGCCGGGCCGCCCGACCTGCGCACCTTCGTCCCCACTCTTTCGCCGGGGGTGTGCAACGCGATAGGAATTGCGCTGCGTAACGATCGCGAGCAGCGCTTTCGCTCGATCGCGGCATTCCATGACGCATTGCGCGAAGGTGCTGCCGGATTTCTCGTCGCCAAGCCGGAATCGATCCAAGACGAACCCGAAATCAGCGTCGCGCAGAATGCAGTGACCGAGTCGCTCGGGTTGGCTGTCGAAGCGGAATCGAGGAGAGCGGTCGTGATCGTGGCCATCGTCATCGCCACCACGTTCATCGCCGCGGTCTCCGTGATTCGCAGCGGATGGACGAGACAGTCGTTTCCCGCGGCCGCGCCGTCCCAGAAGCTCGCCGTCGTCACGGCCGTTCCGCCTCCGGTCGTGATCGAGCCATCGGCGGCACTAGTCGAGCGAAAACAGATCGAACCCGCGGCGCCGAAGCGCAACCCGTTTCCGGGTGCGCCCGTCGTCGACGAAGCAGCGAAGCGCCTCCGCGAGATCGAAACACTACGCGCTGCGATCCGCTCAGGTCTCACGCGCGCAGGCGAGAACCTCGCCGCGGAGCGCTTCGCCGATGCGATCGAGGAGCTCGACCGTATCGCCGAGATGGCGCAGCGGTTCCGCGCGGAGTTGTCGCTGGAGCGCACGGAGATCACGGAGCTGCGCACGCGCGTCGTCGGTGCGCGCGTCGCGGCGGAAACGCGCAGGGCCGAGGACGCGCGGTGGGCGTCGCAGATCGCGGAGATCGAGGAAGACCTGCGCGAAGAGCACTGGCCCGAAGCGGAGCGCTTCGCGACCCGCATCACCAAGGACGCACGTGCGCCTGAGGCGATCGTCGCGCGCGCTCGCGAGCTGCTCCAGCAGGCCAGGGACGGACGCAAGAACGCCTTCAAGGACACCCAGCTCGGACCGACCACGAACACGATCCGGAAACCCTCGTCGCCGCCGAGGAAAGAACTCTGAGGAGCTCGAGCATGAGACATGGAATCGCGTCCTTCGTGATCTGCACCCTTCTATCGACCGCCTGCGCAACAGCGCCCGGACCGAAAGCCCCGACGGCGAAACCCACGAACATCAAGGAGTGGGTGTCGCAGCAGAGCCGCGCAAAAAAGAGCGCGATCGCGGGCGCGGTGATCGGCGGATTGCTCGGATTCGCGCACGCGAGCCTGACCGGCGGCAATCCTGACGACATCGCGCGCGAGACGCTCGGCGGCGCGATCGCCGGTGGATTCGCCGGATTCTCGATCGGCAGACATCAGGACCAGATCTTCGCCGGCCGCGATCTCGCCGTGCGCAGGGCAGGCTACGATAGCTCGCAGGGCTACATCGCGCACGTCGAGGAGATCTCGTTCGAACCCGCGAGTCCGAAGCCCGGACAGCCCGTGAAGCTCTACGTCCGCTACGTCGTGCTCGGACCCGATCCGAACGAGGCGCTGAAGATCCGGATGTTCCGTGGCCTCAAATACGGCGAGGACTACGTCTTCGGCGTGGGGCCGAACGAGTTCGTCATCCCGAAAGGCGGCGGCATCGTCGAGTCGACGATGGAAGTGAAGCTGCCGAAGAAAGCGCCCGAGGGGACGTACAGCGTCGAGGCGCTGCTCGAAGACTCCGAAGGGCGTTTTCCGCAGGTCGTGGGCACGGGCGCGCTGTACATCGTTGCGCGCGCGCAGCAACGCGGTGGAGCGATGACGGCGGCGCGATGAATCTCACACGCGACTCGATGCTCGCGCTCCAGCGCCACTTCCTCGGCGCACTGAGCACACCCGCGCGCACGTGGCTGGAGCCGCTGCCGTCGCCGCCTCTCGCGTTTGCAGGCGAGGCGTTGCGATGGGATCGCGAAGGCTGCGTACTCGATCTCGGCGACGTGCGCTCGCCGGGCGAAGAACGGCATCGCGTGCGTGTGTGCAATCGTGGAGCGAAGCACATCGACGTGCGGGTGGCCGAGGTGCCTGCGTGGCTCACGGCGCGGTGGCTCGAGTCAGGCGGCGACACGATTTCGCTCGCGAGCGAAGCCGCTGGTGCAACGCTGGAAGTCGTCGTTGCACACGATGAGGAGCGCGAGTTCCGCGGCACGATCGCCTTCGTCGCTGAAGGCGTACGCGAAGTTCTGAGCGTGCGTCTGACGACGCGCCGCCCGTATCCATACGCGCGGATCGACTTCAACGGATCCGCGACACCGCGGCCGTTCGACTTCGGCTCTGACGAACGTCCATATGAGCTCTCCGTCGCCAACATGACTGCGGTTCCGCTCGTCGTCACGTTCGCGGATCTGCCTGCCTGGCTCGCGTTCGAAATCGATGGGCATCGCCGCAGCGGACCGATCGCCGGCACGTTCTTCGAGCGCAAGGCGCCGTTCGTCGTCAAGCTCCTCCCGCAATCCCTCGGTCCGCAGTCCGGTGCGCTGCGCCTGCGAACGAATGACGCGCGGCCGGAGATTCAGGACGTCGAGCTGCAGTTCTCCGCCTGTCTCCTCGCCGCGAAGCCGCGCCTGCACGTTGCAGCGCCGCATCGCATGCACGTGCGCGCGGACCAGAAGCTCACCGTCGAGGCGCAACTCGAGAACTGGGGACGTGCGGAGGCGCGAACGTCGAAAGAAGCCGTGCCGCGCTCGCTCGCCATTCGCACCTGTCCCGTTGTTCCAGCCGCGCGTGATGGCAAGCCGGGAACCGCGACGCTGCCGATCCGCATCGCGCCTGCGCATCTCGCACCCGGCGCGCATGCACTCGTGCTATCGCTGCGCATCGAAGGCGGAGAGCCCGCCATAGTCGACGTGCCTGTACAGATCGACGTGACGCCGCGACGCAAACCGACCCTGCGCGCGGAGACGATCGCTGCGCTTTTCGCGCTTCTGCTCGTGGCGCTGCTCTTCGTCATCGCGCGAGGTCTGTCATGAGCCGCAGCGAATGCCGCTATTGCCATCAGTGGGAGCCGGGCGCGGACGACGCGTACTGCAGCGGATGCGGGTGTCTCCTGCTCCTGCTCGAAGTGGATCCCGAGCGGGCCGTGCTCATTACATCGATCGCGCCGGCAAAGGAGATCCACTTCCGCAACGACAGTCCCCGCCTCATGCGCGTGTCGATCGAGCCGCGTGACGGCGCCGCCGTCCCTGGCGTCGTCTTCGAACCGGGAACGTCGATCGAGATCGCGCCGAACGCCGAGTTACGCGTGCGCGTGAGCGTCGACGTGCAGAAACTTCCGGCCGGCTTTCAACGCGTCCTCGATTACGTCTGCATCGTCGACAATGACCGCCGCCGACAGCGCGCATTGACGCTCGACGTGCGCTCGGGACCCACGCCGAAGCTGCTCACGCCCGTGATCGATTTCGAGCACGTCGAGGAAGGCAAGAGCGTCGAGCGTCAACTGCAACTGACGAACCTCGGCAGCGTTCCTCTTCGCATCCGGAGCGTGCGTGCGGAAGGCTCGACCTCGCTGCGCGTGCAAGGCGACTACGCGAATTGCCTCGTGCGGCAAGGCGACAAGTTGCTCATCCTGGCCGTCTGGCAATCAACGCCCGACGAACGTGCGGCGTGCGACGCGGTCGTACGCATCGACTTCGCGAATCATCCGGACGTGCTCTCGGTCCCAGCGATCGCGCAAACGTTTCGCTATCGCCTCGAGGTCAAGCCGGCATCGTTGCGCTTTCCGCAGGCGCTCGCGAAACGCGATTACACCACGCCCATCCGGCTCGAGAACCACGGCACGACGAACGTGGAGATCACGTCCATCGACAGCGATCAGCCATGGATCACCGTCGTCTCGCGTGCAACGCGTTTCACGCTGCTCTGCGCTGATCCCGCCGGCACGAAGAGCATCGCCCCGACGACGTTCGCGCGCTTCTTCGACTTCAAAGTCGTCTGCTCCCCGCGCGAGCTCTCGGAAGGCAGACACCACGGTGCCGTGTCGATCCGACCGCTGGGCCAGGAGCCGCTCGTTCTCCCCGTCGAGCTCACGGTCGTCGAGCCGAAGGAATACACCGACTATATCGGGATCGACTTCGGCACGACCAACTCCGTCGTCGCAGTGCTGAGCAGTCGCGAGAAGAGCGGTCTGGCGCTCGTCAAAGACGAGTCGTCCGGCAAGGACCTCATCCCGAGCGTGCTCGTGTTCGACGATCCCGAGACGTACAAGATCGGCGAATCCGCGCGGAACGAGGCCGATACTGCGCCCGATCGCACGGTCCGCTCCATCAAGCGCGTGATGGGTTACGAGCGCGATCGCACGTTCTTCGATCGCTCGTACTCGGCCGCGCAACTCGCGTCGCTGATCATCCGCAGACTCGTGCAGCTCGCCGAGGAGAAACTGCATGCGGAGTCAGGAAACGGTGCGCACTTTAACGTGCGCAAGGCGATCATCACCGTCCCGGCGAACTTCCACGACCTCCAGATCCGCGATGTACTGGAAGCCTGCACCGCGGCCGGCCTCGATACCGAAGAGGATCGCGCACAACGGGCGGAGACACGCCAGAGCGAGGAAGTCGGCGCGAGCGTCCACGGCGGAATCATTCTCGACGAACCCTCCGCGGCCGTTCTGTACTACCTCGATTTCCTCCGTCGCACGCACAGCTCCGCGGAGATCTCGAACGCGATCGCGCGCGAGAAGGGCCTCAAGCTGCTCGTCTTTGACTACGGCGGTGGAACACTCGACGTGGCCGTCGCAGGCGTGACGCAGGTGCGCGGCGGCGGCACCGGTCTCCGCATCCTCGCCAACCTCGGCGACAACGATGTCGGCGGCGATCACATCGACGTTCTCGTGATGAAGGAGCTGCTGCGCCGCTGCAAGCAGGAGCTCGCGAAGTTCGACCTCGACACGACGCTCATCGCGAGCAACTTCAGCGATGTGCAGCGCCGCAGCGACATGGAAGGCTGGAAGGCCGCGGTCTGGCGCGACCTGCTGCGCATCCGCGCGCAATGGAAGGATCTCGCCGAGCAGGCAAAGATTCGCATCGCCGAGAAAAGACAGGGCGCGATCGACGTGCGGCCCGATCTGCTCGTCCGCATCGACGCGGGCCGACTCGAGCAATCGCCGCGCGGCGTGAAACTGCAGCCGCTCTCCGCGGACGTCATCAACAACCTGCTCCAGCCCGTGCTCGCGCGCTGCGAGGAGTTGATCCGTTCCGCGCTCGCGCTCGCGGACGTGCAGGCGGACGACGTCGACTACATCCTTCACACGGGTCGCCAGAGTCTCCTCCCGCAGATCCGCAAGTGTGTCCGCGCGATGTTCCCCATCCTCGGCGAGGCGCGCGATCTGCTCGAAGAAGAGCATCTGAAAGTGTGCGTGGCGAAGGGCGCGGCGCTGTACGGCCGCATGCGCGAGCAGCTCGTGAATCCGCATGCGCGCATCCTTCTGTTGAGCGATGGGCGTCGCCTCCCGCACAGCTACGGCGTCGAGACGTTTACGAATCCCGTCGAGCCCGAATTCGACGAGGTGATCGAACGCGGCGCGCAATATCCGATCGAGCGCACCAAGCCGTACCCGCCGGAGATGATCCCGCCGAGCGGCTACCTCCATCTCAAGTTCTACCAGAACACCGGCGCAGGAAAGACGATCGTCGGCAATCCCGACGTTAGCCTCATCGGCCAGATCTCGATCGACACCGCGGGTGCCTCGGGATGCGACGTCACGTTCGCCATCGGCGCGAACCGCACGTTGCGCGTCTTCGCGAACGGCAATCCCGTGACGATCGAGCCCGCGCGCTTGCACGAAGCGGAAAGCTGGACGGGATGAGACCGCAACTGATTCTCGATTGCGGAGGCCGCGTGTTCTCGGCGTTGCTCGTGACCGCCGACGGCGAGGTCGTGCCGTGTAGTCAGGAGATCCGCCAAGTCGCGACGCGTCACGTGTCGAACGACATTCTTTTCGAGCAGCGCGTCGTGCAGGACCGCGACTTCATCTGGGAAGACGCGCTCGAGACGCTCGCACGATCGAGCGCGCCGAGTTTCTTCCAACGCGCGAGACGCGTCGGTCTGCGGCGGCCGTGGGATCAGGCGTCCGCGGATGCACTGCAACTCACATCGCCGTTCTCCGTTCTGTCGTCGCCCGCGGCACTCGCCGATCGCACCATCGGCGCGCATTTGCCGGGCGTTGCACTGGCGTTCCTCGATGCGCTGGTCGAGCCGGCATTCGCATTCGTCGCCGAGCGTGGGCTGGCGTCGCATGACGTCGACGTCGTGATCGTGATTACCGCGCAGGCTGGGCGCGGTGCGCGGCTCGTTCTGCAGAAGCTCGTGCGCCGCCGCGGATTTCGTCGCGCCCTTCTGGTGCGTCGCGAGACCGCGGCGGCGATGGCCCTCGTCGCACAAGCGCCATGCGCGTGCATCGTCGTCGAAACGTCCGAGACAGATCTGCATCTGCACCGCGTCGTCATCGACGGTTATCTTGCACAGCCGTGCTTCCGCACCGCAGCATCGGTCACGCTCGCGGGTCTGGGCTGGAATCATTGGTCCGCGCGCATCGGCGGGGCGTTGAGCATGACGCCCTCCGCAGCCTTCGAACGATCCCTCACGACATTCCTCACCGGCTCACCCGATTCGCTGCCACAACGGATCACGCACGATGCGCTGTACGGCGCGCTCGACGACGCATGGGTCGACGCGCACGCGTTGTCTCTCGACGCATCGGTCGCGGCGCTCGACGGCGAGTACCTGCCGCTGATCTTCGTGGGCGAGCTCTTCACGATCGACGCGGTGCGCAAGGCATTCGGCGCATCGCAGGCTCGCGCACCACTTCTCGATCAGGAACTGCGCAACGTCGCGCAGACGCTGCGATCGCCGTTCGTTCTCGCGCCGAGCGGGAGTCTGCGTGTCAACACACTTCACGGCGAAACGATCGAACTCGTGCAGCATGCGCAACTTCCGGCATCCGGCGAGTCGTTTCACGTCGAAACAAATCTTCGTCTCGCTGGAGAACGCGCGGCCGGCAAGACGTTCCTCATGCATCTGCTGTGGGGCGCGGACCGCGAGGCCGAGGGAAACGCAACACTCTGTGCGGTGCCGGTGGAACTGCGGGAACACGAGGAACTGCGCCTCACCGTGCACCTTCGCCGCCGCGGGGCTCGCCTGCACGGCTCTCTGGAAGTGCGCATGCCGGGCGACATCGTCGTCGCGCAGGCGCGCTTCGCCGAACAGTTGGAGGAAGTGAGATGACTCTCCCCACATCGTTGCTGCTCGCCTGCACGGCGTTGTCGCTGATCGCGGTCGCGCTCTTGGCCGTCCTTCTGTTGCGCCGCAAGCGCGAGACGCTGAGCGCGGCCGACGCCGCATCGCGGCTCGACCTCGCCATCACGACACTCGACGAGAAACTCCACGCCGCGAATCTGCTGACAGCCGCGGAGCTGGCGCCCATCGTCGACGGCCTCGAAAAGCTGCGTGCCGGAGTCGCCGGTTTTACGCGCGCAATCGATGGCGCGCTTGCGAAGCCGCAATCGTCGGCGACCGATCCAGTTGCGCTGGAGCGCGAGATCCTCGCCCAGTCGTGGAAGAAGTTCCACGCGGACCACGAGCTCAGTGCCGCACTTGAGGACGCGCTACAGGATCGCGCGTGGACGCAGCTCATCGATCAACTGAGGAACGTCGTCCCCGCTGATCTCAAGCCGACATTCGACGCCGTCATCGCTCCATGCCGCGAGCACCGCACGCTCGTGCAGCAGATGGATCTCATCCCCCGCGTGCTCGACGGCACACTGCAGCGACGCGGAAGCGACGCAGCGGAGGTGTGGCGCACACGCGAGCTCGCGAGCCTTCTCAGCGCGGAGAGCACGAGCCGTCTCGGCTTTCGTTTCAAGAGCTGGGTCACCGACGCGTTCCTGCCGTTCGCGGATCTCTATCTACAGCGCTGCCAGCAATCGCGACTCGAACAGGGCGATCCGAAACTTGATGTCGGCGCGAACCTCGTCCGCCAGGTATTGCAGATCGCAGCCGTCGAACCGATCGACGTGATGCCCGGCGAAACGCAGTTCGACAGCACGCGACACATCGGCCGCTCCACGTCGAACGACCCTCGCTTCGCGGACGGTGTCATTACCGGTGTGATCCGCAACGGCTTCATCGAGGGAGGGCAGGAGGTGATCCGTCAGCCCGAAGTGATCGTCAATCGCGTGCGGTGACGGAGAGCATCGTGACCTGTCCGTATTCGGAACCGAACTGCGCGTCCGACATCGCCACGGATTCCGCACGTTGTTTGTGTGGCCGCGCCGTGAAGCGCTGCGCCTACTGCGGCACGCGTAACCGCGCGTTCGCGAACTACTGCCGCGCATGCGGCATCGCACTTCCGGCGTCGATCGCGAACTGGTCCGGCTATCGCGGCGGGCCCCGCCGCCTCGGCGTTCACGACGCACCGTTCACGTCCGAATGTGTGACCCGCCCCGTCGATCTCCGTCTCCGTCTCGGCGACCAATGCCGCAGCCTCCTCGGCCACGACGGTCACGTCATCGCCATCTCCTCGAGCGGCGTCGTCGAGATCGCGGATCCGATGCGCGCGCGAAGTGTCTGCCGGTTTCAAGCGCAGGGACCGATGACGGCTGAGCCGTGCATCAGCGGCGGAACGCTCTACCTCGCCGCGCGTGGCCAGGTGAGCGCGTACGCCCTTGCGGCGATGACGCTCGAGACGCCGCGCGTGCGGCCGCTGTGGCAAGTGCCGCTGAGCGGCACGCCGATCCACGCGCTCACGCCCGCGGGCGATCGCCTTTACGTCACGGTCGCTTCTGCGGACTGGCGCGAAGTGCACGTCATCGAACACGAGCGAGCGCGACTGCTGCACGCGGCTCCGAAGGTCAGCTGGATCGCCGCCGATTCGGAAGGCTCGCGTGCTGTCTTCTTTGCCGAGGAGGATGGGAGGGTCACGTTGCATGCCGTGGGCGAGCAAGTGGCGGCGCAGACGGTCGCGCTTCCGTCGCTCCGCGACCATCCCATTGCTCTTCTCGGCAACACGATCTTCGGCATCTTTGGCGACGCCCAGCGCCTCTATCGCATCGACGCGGCGACGGGCGGGATCGAAGAGCCGCTCGACGAAGACACGCAGTTCTTCGCGCTGACGCACGACGGCGACGAATGGGATCGCGACAGCGTCTGCATCGACAGCCGCGGGATTCTGTTTTCGCGAGCGCGCGTCCGGGATTCGTTTGCGCAACACGAACGAGCATCGCGAGGCTCACCCGTGATCGTGCAGGGCTGCGCGGTCGCCGTGGGGATGGAGGATGGCCGCGTTTTTGTCTACGACATCGCGCAGTTACCACGGCACGAGATCTGGCGTCTCGGCGATGCGCCGATCACAGCGCTCGCATCGTTCGACGCATACATCGTCGCGGGCAACAAAGAGGGCATCGTCGAAGTCCGCGAGCTCCTCGCGAAAGGCGGCGCGCAATGAAGACGCTCTGCGCAATCGCCCTTGCGCTCGTCGCATTTTCCGCAAGCGCCGCGGCGCTCACGCCGGACACGCCGCTCGCGGTGCGCATCCTTTACGACAACTCCGGCAGCATGTATCCCGGTTACCGCCCACCCGGCACCCCCGATCGCCGCACACGCGAACAGCTCGGCGTTCACTTCTTTCATCAGTCGCCCGATTTCCCGCGCTGGCTCGAAGATTTCGTGGAGCGTCAGAGCGCGGTCGGCGGCGACACGGTGAGCATGTGGACGTTCACCTCCAACGGACCCTTCACGCCCGCGGATATCCACGAGGTGCATCCCGTTGTCCCACTGAGCGATTTCGACGCACAGACGGCGATCGCAAACTTCCCGGCGCGCGCAGGGAACAACACGTACCTCACGGAAACGCTCACGACATTCAGGAACGACTTCACCGGGCTGGTCTGGCTCATCACGGACAACATCGTCGAGACGACTGCCGGCCAGTCCGACGCCGGCGTGCAGCGCTTCTTCGAGACGCTCGCACAATCCGAAAACCTACGCTCCGTTCACCTCTACAAACACTCGTTCGAGGAGAACGGCCAAACCTCGGCGCTTGCCGTCTACGGAATTCTCGTTTCCGCCGCCGCTGTACCCGACGACACCCTTGCGCACTACGACCGCAAATTCGGCGAGCTCTTCGCCGGCCGCGAGCATCTCAAGCTCAAGAACCTCTCCATCGAGCCGTTGACGCTCCACGCCGACCTCCAACTCGTCCTCAGCGATCGCGACAAGGGCATGTTTCAGGAGGGACACGGCGTCCAGCTCGAGCTCGACGGTGAGATCGTCAGTCACCTGACGCAGCACACTGTGACCGCCGGCCGCTATGAATTGGCGATTGCCTCGCCGTTCGTCGCCGAGCCCCGGGCACAACGCGATCTCGGCGCGCAGCCGCTCGCGCCTGCCCTCTTCGATCCGGCGAGCGGCGACATCGAGAGCGCCATCCCTCCCAACGGAACGCGACGGATCCACGCGCTCCTCGCCTCCAATCAGCCAGTCTCGTTCACACCGCGGGGCCTTGCCGACTGGCTGCGACTCGCATGGAGCGGCGCGGCCGTTCGCTATACAGGCGCGGTGCGCATGTCGCTCGCGGACGTCAACGTCCGTCTGCAACGGCAGCAAATGGCGGGCATCTTCGGCATCGAGCAGGCCTCGTCCATCTTCTCGTTTCAGGACGTCACGTCGCTGAAGGGGATCAAGCCGAGCATCGTTCCCGTGACGTTCGCACTGCGCACCGGTTCGAGTCGCACGGCGATCCTGCTCGCGATCCTTGCGGTCCTTGCGGCAATCGCGATCACGGCGGCACTGATCCTGTCCCGCAAACAGACGTTCCGCATTACCGTCGCCAATACCGAAACGATCACCGCGCTGCGCCGGCTCGGCACACATGACGTTCTCTACGAGGGCAAACTCCTCGGCCGTCTGTCGCGCGGTCTTTGGAGCGGCTACGACTTTCACGCCGCCACCGGCAATCCCGCATTTACGGTCGTGCCGGCGAGCGACGGCGAGACCTGGGACGTGAAATTCTCCGGCGCGTCCAGTCGCCGCCTTTCCATCAAAGCAGAGGGCGGCGGGACATTGAAACGGCGAAAGCCGAGCGCCTCCCCAACACGCGCGGCGCCTCCACCGCCTCCGCCATTGTCGCGAACACCACCGGGCCGCCCTCCGCAGATCGGCCGTTGATCGAATCGAAAGGACTGCCGCCATGACGCTTCGAAATCTCCTGCTCTCGCTCTTCACTTTGCACGCCCTTCCACTATTCGCGGACACGCCCGCACTCGAACAATCCGACAACATGCTGTTGCGTTATGCGGCCGTCGCCCTGGCGGTCGTCATGATCTGGGTGATCCTCTACAAAGCGGTGTACCCGTTCTTCCTGCGCTATTACCGCGACGAATTCTGCAAGACGATCTTCTGGAACCTCTTCTTCCTGTACACCCTCACCTGGATTTTCGTGTCGTTCTACGTCGTGCTGGACATCGGCTTCTATTGGGACTGGCTGCCGTGGGTGGCCGTCTTCCTCGGCGCCTGGTGGCTGATCTCCGGCGCAGTGCTGTTGCTACGGCGCGTGCCGGCGTAAGGGGAATGCGATGAATCTCGATCCGATCCTGCAGGCAAGCCTTCCTCCCATCCTCGTCAACGACAAGCCCGTCGGCCCGACGCTCATCATCGGTCTCGGCGGAACCGGCAAGGAAATCCTCCTGCGTCTGCGGCGAAAGATCGTGGAAGGCTATGGCTCGCTGAACCGCCTCCCCTTCCTCCGCTTCATGCACATCGACACGGACAAGAACCAGACGGCCGCCGAACAATACGATCTGCGCAGCAGCGACGATCCCCTCTATCGCGAGGTGCAGTTCTCGAACACGGAGCGTATCGACCTGACAGTCGCCGGCGGAACGGGAAAATACGTCACGCATATCGTGAATTTTCCGAGCATCCAGCGCTGGTTTCCGACCGGCAGCAAGATCTCGCAGCTCGGCGATCTGCACGAGGGTGCAGGCCAGGTGCGCGTCGCGAGCCGCCTCGGATTTTTTGACGCTGCCAACCACCAGCGCATCACCGGCCGCCTCGAACAATGCCGTCGTGACTTGAGCCACGCGGGCATCCTCGCCGAGGCGGCGCGGTTCGGCTTCAACTTCAATGCGACGAATACACGCGTCGTGATCATCGCCTCGCTGGCCGGCGGCACGGGCAGCGGCACGTTCCTCGACATGGGATTTCTCGCCCGCCGCTATTTCCCGGAGGCCGAGCGCGTCGGCATCCTGCTCCTACCGGGGTTTTTCAGCGGCTACGCGGGCGGCGAACGCGTGCGGGCCAATGGTTACGCCGCGCTGATGGAGCTTAATCACTACACCTTCGGGCACGACTTCATCGCCGACTGGAATGGCAACGAGAGTGACCGCATGGGGCCTCCGCCCTTCAGCAGCACATACCTGATCGACGGTCGCAATGAGGCGGGTCTGACGATCGGCTCCAATGGGAAGGAGCTGGACGCGTATCGCATGGTGGCCGAGGTGCTTTATCAGGACTATTCGATCGGGGCGTTTGCGGGGATGAAGCGGGCCACGCGCGTCAACCTAGAGCAGTTCAACCTGAACGTCTATACCCACAACTTCCTCAACGACGCCCTCGGCCGCAACGATACGCACAAGGCCATCGTGGGCGACACCTTCCCCTGCCGTTTCGGCTCGTTCGGTCTGGCCACGATTTCGTTCCCCACCGAGCGCGTACAGGCCGCGTGCGCGAGCCGGCTCGCCTCGCAGATCCTCGACTATTGGCAGAAGAGCGTCATCGACGATCCGCTCGAACATCTCTTCACCAAGTTCCTTGTCGACGAGCGCGTGCAGTGCGCGCAAGGAAGTTACGAGCGCCGCGACGGCGGAGGCACGATCGATCACGTCGACATCGAAAATGCGCTGATGGTCTACGACGCCGGTGGCGGCCGCACTTTCGAGAATTTCCTTTGGCAGAAGGCGCAGTCGCTGCGCGTCGAGTTGCAGGCGACGCCGAACGGCCAGAAGTCCGCGCTGCTGAGCCAGCGTCGCGCGGAGCTCGATCAGTTCTTCGCCAAGGAGGACTCCGAGAACCCGGACGAATGGGGCATGGGCGTGCGTCATCTCGACACCAATATGCGCGCGTATCTGGATCGCGTGAAAGCGGGGATCGAAGCGAAGGCCGCGGAGCTCTCGGACAATCCGCAGTATGGCGTCAATTACACGCTCTCGTTGCTGCGCGAGCTCAAGGCACTGCTGCGCAATGAGAACTTCCGCTACATGCACTATTTCGACGGCCGCATCCCCCAATGGCGCGACCGCGTGCAGTACTTCGCCTACGCGCTCGATCAACTGCAGCTCGACACGGGCCGCCACGAGAGCGAGGTGCTCTTCCGCTCGCCCGACCTCAAGCACGATTACGAGAAGCTCGTGGCCGACGACGGCGATGAAGATCGCGGCGCGTTCTACAATCACTTCCACGCCCGCGTCGGAAAGCAGGTCGCCAAACGCGGCCGCATGGTCTGCGACGAGCTCGATCATTTCCTCGGGCCCGATCATCAAGGCGGCGACGGACTCCTCGGACGCTATTACGACCTATTGGTCGGCTTCGCGCGCGTCAAAGAGCACCTGCAAAAGAAGAACGCGTATTACTCGAAGCCGGAAAAGTCCGAGCTGACGCTCACGCTGTTCCGCGACGGGGACGTCGAAGAGTGGTACCGCACCTGGATCGGCGATGCGGCCACGGAGACGCAGACGCTCAAGGCGGTCGGCAGCCAGATTCTCACCGACGTCTTCGAAGTCGACGGCGTGACCGCTGCGCTGGAAAAGATTCAACGCACGCCGTCCGAGACCGTGGAGGAGCTGATCCTCGCGAAATGCCGCGACTTCATCGTCAACAAGCCGCGTCAACCGGACGCGCTCACGCTTCTCTTCGACGCTAATCGTTTCAGCGTGCAACAGCGCACGGACATGGTGCGCCAGGCATACCGCCTCGCCAAAGTGTGGGCCGCACCGAGCGATCACGGATTGGAGCACACGGGATTACCACCGGTGAGCACTGATCAGCGACCGTGCCTCATCGGCTTCGACGACGCGGGCAACGTGCAGAAAGTCACAGAGTTCAAACGCCTTGTCGACAATGCGCGCACCCCCGGCGACACCATCCCGAGCTATCAGAACATCGGCGAGCAGCACCGTGGGACGATCGTGTTCTACCACGAGCTCGCGGGCGTTCCGGCGTTCTATCCCAACTCTGTCACGGCACCGCACGGCCTCCGTGCGGCGTACATCGCGTTCCCGGAAAAAGAGGAGCTGCACACCGACAAGAACCGATTCCAGTTTGCAGATCTCATTCCGAAACAGGCCACGGAAGCGCGGCAATACGCCGATTCCTTGCAGGCATTCGTCCTCGCGCGTCTCCTCGGACTTCTGACTGTGCACCCATTGCCGGCCGACGGCGACCAGCTCGCATTCCGCTTCAGCTATCCGCGGCTCACCGACCTCGCCCTCGAAGACGTGAACCTCGGCGGGGAAGCTCATGCCGTCGACTTTCTCTATCGCGACCGGCGCGGCGAGCACACCACGCACCGCCGCTATCTGCTGCAGAAGATCGAGAGGACCATTCAGACGCTGCGCGAGCAGAAGAAGCTCGCCGTCTATCGCCTGCTTCTCGACTTCTACATGAAGAAGGTCTATCCGCCGCGCGCGCTCGATCACAGCGGCATCCCCGACCTAACCATGATGCAGTACTCGCCGGAGCATGCCGTGCTCGATCAGGCGCACAAGCGCCTGAGCCAGCTCGTGGCTTCCGAGGAAGTGCAGTTCCGCAATCAATTCCGCGTCCTCACCCGCAAGGAACTGGAGGGCACGCTCACCTACAACGAATATCGCGATGCGCTCGCGCCATACTGCAAGACAGCGGGGAAATTCGCCGGATGGACAGAGGATGCCGTCGTCCACACAACCATTCAGTGGCACGACGTCTTTGCGCTCGACATCGCGAAGGTCGACAAGAGCGCGGCGAAGGAACAGGTAACGTTGCCTCCGCCGCGCCCTGCCGTCACCGCCGTCGCGGTGGAGAAGACGTTTGGCGAGCGTCCGTGTCCGAACTGCGCCAAATCGATCGATCAGCGGGCCGTGGCCTGCGCGCATTGCAAGAAGACGATCGCCAAGCATGTCGCCTGTCCGCACTGTCACGAGCCTCGCGTGCCTGACGATCTCGAGAACTGCTGGAAATGCGGACAGAGAATACGCGAGGACGATCAGATTGATTGTCCGCAATGCTTCAGCTGGCGCGGCTATGCGGAGCAATACCCCTGTCCGCACTGCGGCTATGACCCCAATGCGGAACCGTTGCCGCCGCCCCCTGCGACGACTCTGAACATCGTCAAGGATGTGGAGGAGTCGGCGCCGCCAGTCACAGTCGTCGAGCCGCCCTCCAGCTTCCTCGTTCAATGCACGACGTGCTACGCCGACGTCCCGGCGGCCGGGCGGTGCTCCGTTTGCGACAACGTGCTGGAGGCGAGGTGAGCATGACCCGCACGACGCCCGCGCGCGCCACTCTCCTGCTGTTCCTGCTCTTCTTTCTCGGCCTGACAGTCACGGCGCTGGCCTTCATCGACCTGCACTGGACCCATCTGGTGCTCGTCCGGGAGCTGCAATGAACACGACCACGAGTGAACGGAAACCGCTCACGTTCCTCTCCGCGATGATCGTCGCCGGACTGGGCATGCTCAGCGTCCCGTGGTTTCTCACGCCGCCGGCCTACCTCGATCTCGCATTGCGCGACACGGCGTTCGGATCGGACCTCAGCACCCAGAGCGTCGTCCTCACGGACGACAATACGGGAAAGACGCGCAACGCTTCGATCCGGAGAATCGGCGGCGCTTTCGTCGCGCGCGTCGGCCGTATCAACAGCGGTCCCGGTCGTTATACCGCGCGCATTCCTGGATACGGTCCGGGCGTCGCGCGCTTCCAGGCCGCGCCTCTGCAGAACGTCCGCATTCCGATCGATCTAAAGCCGACGTTCGGCCGGCTGGAAGTGTCGACCTACAACGCAATGCGTTCCATTGAGCCCGTCGCGGCGACCGTAAAAGACGGCGCGCGCGCGGTCACGCAGGAGCCACAGCGCGTCGTGACGATCGACCTCCCGCCGGGCACGCATCGTCTGTCCGCGCAGGCGGCGGGCTTCTGTGAATCCGAGCGCGAATTCGATGTGCGCGCGGGGAAGATCACCAAGGCTGCCTTCCCCCTATCCCCCGATCTCACGGGCGACGAGATCGCCCGTTTCGTCCTCGGCTGGCACAACGAGCCCCGCGACCTCGACACGCATTTCTGGAAGTCCGATGCGACACGGGTCCCCAGCCCGATGACGGTCTACTTCCAAAACAAGACCGGCCGACTCGCCAACGGCGAGACCTTCGCGCACCTGGACGTCGATGAGGTCTACCCCGGCCGCTATGAGACGCTCACCGTGCGCGACGCCGCCATTGGCGACTACCGTTATTTCATCCACGCCTACCAAGGCGCCGGCACGATCGGCGAGGCCGACGCCACCGTGCAGATGTACACGCGCGGCTGCCGCGTCCGCACATTCACCCCTCCCGCGAATTGCGCCTTCCGCATATGGAACGTCGTCGACCTCCACTACGACGGCACGAACGTCACGGTGACCGAGCGCCAGCAGTGCGAGCCCGAGGGACCGGTGGCGTTGCACAAATAGAGCCTCGCTGAATCGGAGGTAAACCCATGCGGCAACGAGCTGCCGTCTCGCTCCTTCTGATCTGTGCATTCCCTACCGCTGACGGCCGCGAGCGTCTCGGGCGTACACGACGACATCGTGTTCTTCAACACGCAGACGCTGAAATACCACTGTGTATCTTGCAAGTGGGCTTGCGACGGCGTGTGCCGATGATGGCCGAAAACCGAATCGACCGCGGCGTGTCTTTATCAGCATGGAGGTCGGTCGGGCGTCGCATGAATCTATTGACACAAATTGAAAATACACTTGGAGGTAAACATGTCCACCACCGGTGAGAAGCCAGGCAAGGGAACGTATCGCTGCACTAAAGCCGGATGCAATCAGACGGTTACATTGGACGACGACTCCGATACATTGCCACCGTGTCCTCGTTGCGGCGGCACCGACTTCAAACCCTAGTACGATCAAGATTCTTCACCGGCCGGCCTCCATCCGTCGGATTGCACCGCTCGACAGCAACGTCAGTTGTGGCCGCTCTCGTATGCACGGCTTCACGATGATCTGTAATAGCCCGTCTCATCGATCGCGCCGATGGGTCCAAGCCGCTGCCAGCCATCTGCGCGCATGAATTGCGAGCAGGGCAGCGACACTCACGTAGAGAACGAACGCCGCGTATCCTAGCGGCGGAATCCGAACGGTCGCTGTGCCACCGCGCAGGCGCGGAAAGATGTACTGATAATACTCGACAAACGAGGTGCCGTTTGCCCATGCGATGATTGTGAGAGTGATAGTGAGAATGCCGGTGGCGACCACGACGGCGTACACACTGCTCGCAACCGTGAACGTCGCGGTGAGAGCCGGGTGAGTTCGTTCATCCAGACGTTTCATGAGTCGATTCCTCCTGTTCCGATTGAGGCGGCGGGTCGGCTTTCGGCCGGCGGTTCAGCAGCCATTTCAGTGGCTGAGCCAGCAACCCGGCGATGAGCCCCAGGATGCCTCCGGAGGCCATCGCGTCGGTGAACGCGGGATCCGGAAGAAGCATCGTTCCGACGGCACCGCACACGACACCGGTAGTGACGCCCTGGACGATGTCATTCACCCATTCACGCTGATCAAACCCGTTCACATCGGAGATAGACACTTTTCTCGCGACGGAGGTGCTTCTCTCACCCGCTTTTCCCTCATCCGTGTCTATTCCTCCGATGACCGCGAACGACGACCACGCAGTGCGCGAAGCGTTCGCGCGATGGGTGTCGTGGCAGGCGGAAGCGCCGCGCGATCCGGAGTCGCTCGTCGAGCATGTCGAGGTTTCGCATGATTATGTCGGGCTGCTCGACACCGGTATCGATGGACGGCGCCTGATCTGGAAGTCCGTGCCCTCGTCCGCGAAGCTGCGCGTCGCGTCGCCCACCGTCTCCATCGAAAGCGTCGACCCGTGGGCGATCGAGGCGGCGTCGCTGCGCCATCGCAGCGATCACGTTGCAATCTGCGAGGCGTGCGAAGGTGAGAAAACGCTCGCCTGCGCGTTGTGCGCCGGTGATGGCAAGGTGCTTTGCTACGGATGCAATGGCCATCGCAAGACGTATGGCTACGCGGCCAACGGTTCGTATCGACTGTTGAACTGCAAAGTCTGTCGCGGCAAGGGCGAGGTTGATTGCGGCGGATGCCGTCGCGGAATCGCCGTCTGCGCGACCTGTGCGGGCGAAGGCCGCCTGCAGCGCTGGATCGAGATCGAATCATGGCAGCGCGCCGTGGCGAACGTGCACCCGCAGGCGGTCGCGAACCAGCTCGCCTGGGACGAAAATCCCGGCAAAGAGATCGTCGAACGCGATGCGCAACTGCTCTTCGACGTCAAGAACGCCCATGCGCTCACGCCGTCCGATCTCGGGGATGTTCCGCAGGAGTGGCTCACTACGCTTGCGCCGCAATTGATGCAAGGCGAGCGCGTGACGCACCAACGCCTCCGCATCGCGCGCGTCCGCACCAACCGCGTCCACTATCGCCTCGGCAGCACCGATGACCAGATCCCGTTCACCGGCCTGCGCCTGATCGGCCCCGAGTCCGCTGAGCGGAGTGCGTTCGAACATCGCGCCCGACGATTACGGTCGCTGCGGTGGCTGCTGCTCGCGATTGCACTCGTCATCACAATCGCCTCGCTGGCGCGCGACGCGTTCTTCCGGAGCGTCTGGACGTTTTTCAGTCTTCTGGGTTGCATCGCCGCACTGATCGCGATCCACGTCGCTGCCGCGGATTGGACGGCCGGACGCCGTTTCACGCGACAGGCGCTCATCACCGCTGCTTCCTGCCTCATCGTCTCGATCGCATTCGCGATCGCAGCACTGCCGCGAATCTCTCACGCGCAACGCCTCATCGCCGCGGGGAAGCTCGAGAACGCGCAATCCGAACTGCGAGCTCTGCGCAACAAGGCGACCGCGACGACATGGGCCGACCTGCGCGTCGCGCAAGTACGGCACGCAACGGAAATCGACGCTGCGCGATTCGCGCTCGATCAGATTCCCAAGGACTTCCCTCAGCGCGCAATAGCCACGGATGCCATCGACCAGCTCATTCTGCGCACGGCACGAGACGACGCGCGGTTGCAAAAATGGTCCGAGGCTTCCGCAGCACTCGCACTCCTTCACCAAGGCGCACGCGGACGGCCAGACAGCATCGCCACTGCCTCCGCGGTTTTGATCCCCGCCGCACGGCTGAGAATCGACAGCAGCGACTGGACAGGCGCCGCGAGTGCGATTCTCACTGCGCGGCAGATCGGCGTTCCGATCGCGGCGCTCGCGCCGATGGATGGCGCGATCCACAAAGCGGCCGTCAATGCGGCGGCCAAGGCGAAGGCGGAGAGCGATGCCCGACACCGGCTGCGACTGCGGCTCGCTGCCGAGCAGACGTACATGTCGTGGGAGCGCGCCACGGACACATGGGGCAGACCTGACCTCATCGCACTGCGCACCGCGATGGCGCACGACGTCGCGGCCGTCGAGCGCAGTGAACGCCGCCGTCGTCTCGCGCCGTGAAAGGAACCGCATGTCCGACACCCAGTGGAAAGACGCGCTCTGGAATCTGCTCGATGTCTTGCGGCTGCGGCGCGTCACCGCGCGCGTCGCACTGAGCGCAGGCCTTCTCGGCCTGGCCACGCAGTCCGCGCCGGAGGCGATGGCACAGCCGCGCGTTCCCGTGTCGCCCGTGCTGACGCCCGAGGCGACCGTGCGGAAGTTCAAAGGCCGATACGTGCTGCGGCGCGCGCCGAACTCATTCGTCGTGCACTTGGCCGGACATCGATCCCACAGCTCGCACAGCTCTCATAGCTCGCACAGCTCTCACAGGTCACACAGTTCGAGCTCGCACTACTCCGGCTCGCACGCGTCGCATTACTCGTCATCGCCTTCTCCCGCACCTGCGCCCACGCCGGGGTCCGAGCGTCCGCGCTCCGCGACGCCGCGCAGGATTGTCGAGATTCCGAAGCCCGCACCGTTGCTTCGCGATAATTTCAGTGCGACTGAGCCGATGTTCGGCGTATGGCGCAGCGGTGTTCTGGCCACGTCGGACGCGACATTCGATTCCAACATCGCAGTCACCCAGAATCGCGGCGCGCTCAGCATCACGCCCGTGCAGAAACCGGGCGTGCACTTCAGCGGCTACGTGTCCATCCAATCGTTTGATCTCAATCCATCCACGATCACGGTCTCGCTTCGACGACCTGCCGGCGGCGGCGCGACGACGATCTTTGCCGCGGCGATCGACTCCGAGAACTGGAGGGGCTTCCGGGTCGAGGGAGGTCAGCTCTCGATCGAAAGCCATACGAATGGCCGCGTCGCAGCGAAGACCGTTCCCTATCGCGCCACGCTGCACCGCTTTCTCCGGCTGCGCATGAGCAACGTTGCGTCCGTGATCGTCTGGGAAACGAGCGCCGATGGAGCGAGCTGGAATCCCCAGTATGTCGAGACCGCGAACATCGCCGTGAGTGCGCTGCGGATCGCGCTCAGCGCGGGGACGACGAAAAGCACGCCGATCGCAGGACCAGCCGAATTCGACAGCGTCATTGTGGAGAGAAAGCCATGACCATCATCGTGGACCTTGCGATCTATCCCATCGAGCTCGTGCTGCGCACCTGCCACGTGTTCACGGCGCGCTGCTACGTCTCGCCGCGCATGGACGGCGACGGCCACGTCGTCGTCGACCTCGAGCCGCGCGACGAACGCGATGCGCTGCGCGATCTCGCGGGCCAGTTCTCGAACGCCCTCCTCGATGCCCGCGTGCGCGCGCTCATCGCGAACGAGACACGCGCGATCCGCGAGCTGCTCGTCGCGCAGGCCTTTTGTGAAGCTGATCTGCTCGATCGCGGCGACGTCGCAAGCGACGAGCATGCGGATCCGCGGGGGATCGCCGGATGAGCGCATACGGTCTGTTGCCGTTTCGCTTTCTGCGCCTTGACGATGCGCGGACGCTCGTCGTCAACGAGGCCGGAGAGTTTCACGTTCTCACAAATGCGGACTTCGCTCGATTCACGCACCACGATCTTCCCGCCGGCTCCGGCGCGTTCCTCGATCTCAAGGCGAAGCACTTTCTCTTCGACAGCGACAGCCTCGTGCCGTTCGAGCTCCTGGCGACGAAGATCCGGTCGAAGAAAGCGTTTCTCGACGGCTTCACCGCGCTGCACATCTTCGTGGTTTCGCTCCGTTGTGAGCACTCGTGTCATTACTGCCAGGTGTCGCGCGTGAGCGCCGATCGCACGCGTTACGACATGAGCGAGGAAACAGCGCGCTGCGCACTCGACCTCGTCTTCCGATCGCCCGCGCCGCGGCTGAAGGTCGAACTGCAGGGCGGCGAGCCTCTGCTGCACTCCGAGCGC
>Ga0105242_10000267_pt1 | contig 41332 bp, 62 predicted proteins | sample KBSM24metaG_FD_81521 | JGI IMG/M metagenome (GOLD analysis project Ga0105242, IMG submission 81521) | Miscanthus rhizosphere microbial communities from Kellogg Biological Station, Michigan, USA - KBS M2-4 metaG | ecosystem: Host-associated > Plants > Roots > Rhizosphere > Soil | place...
ACCTTCGAGTTCCACAATCGATTCGGTTCGTGGATGCACAACCTCAATCAGGACGGTCGCATGGCCGAGCCTGCGGCGGTGGCGCGCATGATGGGAACGAGCGCGTCTCAGCTTGAGGTCTGTCAGGCGCTCACCGAGCGCTACTACAAGCAGTTGAAGGCCGAGGGCATCCAAACGCCCGAGGAGCGCATTCGCCAGCGTGAGGAAGAGGGACGCAAGACGCGCCGTGGCGGACGCAAGAACGTTGACAACGACTAGGAGTGAGTGAAATGAGCGGACAGACAGGCGTCACGCCCATGCCTCCCACCGGCAAGCATAGTGTCAGCCTTACCGAGCGGCAGGTGGAGACGATTCTCACCGCCCTCAAGTACGACTACATCACGACGAAGCGCGACTTTGGAGCGCTCCCGATCGCGGTCGAGATGTGCGACGAGATCGAGGACGCCTACCGCGCCGTCAGGACGCAGGCTCGATGACGCCCGAGGAGCAGGTGCGCTTCCTGGCCGCATCGCAGCGACAGCGTAGGCAGCGGCGCGAGCAGCACGAAGCGCTGGCCGAGGGGATAGCGATGCTGCCCTTCGCCATCGTCTTCATCCTGATCGTTCTCGCCGCAAGCTAGAGAAAGATCCTTGACATCCGCCGACAAGGCTGTAGACTGTCGGCAGTAGTACCGAGCAGGACCCAACCAAACCGACCCAGGAGGTCAAATCACATGGCAGTCAAGATCAACGCCCGAGGCCGGTCCACCGCCAAGAGCGAGGACGCCCCGAAGCGCAGCACCCGCAAGTCCACGACCAAGCCCGCCGCGCGAGCCACCGGCACGAAGCGCACGACCGGTTCTCGCGCCGCCAGCACCCGCAAGCGTAGCGAGCCGAAGGCGTCGGCTGCGACCGCCAAGGCGGCGAGCACTCGGCGTTCGGCCGTCCCGCAGACCGACGACCGCGCGATGAAGCGCCTGCTCGCCGACGTGCAGAAGGCGGGCACGCTGCGCAAGAAGGCCGAGGCCGCGCACAAGGCCGCTGTCAACGCCCTTCACGACGCGGCGAAGGCTGCGCTCGACGGCGGCGTTCCGATGGCCCGCGTGAGCGACGTGTCGGGCATCTCCCGTCAGTGGCTCTACAAGATGGGCGAGGCCAAGGAGCGCGGTGGCGCGGGCTTCAACGCCACGGGCAACGGCGCGAGCGCTGCGCCCGCCCCGGCCACGCGCACCCGCAAGCCTTCCACGCGAGCGGCCAGCAGCACGAAGCGCACGCAGAGCCGGAGCGCAGGCGCGACCCGCCCGCGCATCCGTGCCGCCAAGTAGCACAATAGGAAGCGCCCTTGCTGAATAAGTAGGGGCGCTTCCTCCGTAGTATTGACGACAGCAGCGACGACAGAAGGGAAGTAACGTTGACATTTCCAGACGACCTGCCGCCCGAGGTGGCGGCGCTCTATGAGCGTGATGGCTCATGGAGTCAGACCAAGCCGGACATTTTCTTCTTCACCTGCGCCTGCAATCGTCAGGCGCTTTGCCGTTGTGTGCGCGATTCCGATCAGGATCGTTGGGTTCGCCACTGCGGCACGAAGGATTGCGAGTTTCACGGCGAGCATGAAGTCATCACTACTGAGGTGAGTGACGAGGAGAACAAGCGCCGAGCCAAGCGCGCCAAGGAGTACGACGAGGGCGCATCAATGCTGATCGAGGAGATCACGCAGTTCCTCGGTGTGGCCGCACTGACGCACAACCCGGACACCGACGACGCCGCAATGCTCGACAAGATCATTGACGACGTGATTCGCAAGTACGTGTTCATCGGGCGCGAAGAGGCGATCGTGCTGGCCCTGTGGATCGCCCATACGTGGTGCCTGCGGGCGGCGGAATTCACTCCGTACCTGCATCTGCGCTCTGCGCTGCCGCGTGAGGGCAAGAGCCGCGTGCTCGATATCGTCGGCTTCCTCGTCGCCCGCCCGATGCGGATGAGCGACCCGACGCCTGCCGCCATTGCTGACGCGATCACGATCGCCGACACGTTTGGCATGGAGCCGCCGACGTTCCTGTGGGACGAGATCGACTCGGCCTACGAGCGCTGGCCGGTGCTGCGTGAGTATGTCAACAATGGGTTCCAGCGTGGCAACCCGATCAAGCGTGGCAAGGGCGTTACCAAGCTGACGTTCGCGCCGCGTGTGATGGCGGGGCTGACCGAGCTTCCGGCGACCGTGGCCGACCGTTCGTTCCGCATCGACATGAGCCGGGCGAAGCAGAACGAGAAGCCGCTGCGCCTGACGCCGAAGGATCGCCGTCAGCTTGAGCGCGAGTGCATGCTGTTCCAGATGCGCCTGATCGCGTTTGCCGAGCGCAACATGGAAACACTGATGAACTGCGAGCCGGACCTGCCGGAAGCGCTGGACGATCGCGGTATGGACATCGCCGAGCCGCTGCTGGCGATTGCCGATGTCATCGGTGGCGACTGGCCCGAAAAGGCGCGCAAGGCGCTCGTCAAGCTCCGCAACAACATGAAGAAGGTCGAGTCGCTGAGCAATCCGGAACTTCTGCTCCATGACATCAAGCATGTCTTTCGCGGCAAGGCTGTGATGTATAGCGAAGATCTCGTCAACGGCCTGCTCAAGCAAGAGGAGTCGCCGTGGCGCACGATGGGCCTCAATCAGCACCGGCTGGCAAGAATGCTGCATGAGTTCACTGAGTATCCCGGTGGACCGCGCATCAAGTCGAGCAAGACGCGGGTCGGCGGGCGCAAGTCCGGCAAGCCGCTCAAGGCAGCATACAAGCGGAGCCAGTTCGGGGATGCCTGGTCGCGCTACACAAAGTGAGTGCCAGCATCGGTGGAGCATGCCCACGCGACTGCCGCGCGGCACGCAGCAATGGTGTCGCAAGTGCAGGGCGTGGCGCGTGCTCACCGATGACGGTCGTGAAGTCATCATTCCTTACAAGAACCTCGTCCGCTTCGATGCTATGATGCGCACACTTGAACAGATCGAGGCACTACCGGAGGATGAGCAATGAACCCGTGGCGACGGCTGGAACTGATCGCACGGCTGGAGACGATCCGCAAGGACATCTGGACCGCGCCCGGCTGAGCGGTTCTGCGGTCGCTGTTTGCGCTCGGCGTTGAGCACGAACCCGACTTCTCCACGCCGGTCGGCATGGAAATACAGTTGTCAAGAAAGTTTGCTCCGCAGGCTGTTGACACAGGTGGGATGGCATTGTTGGCAGCGCTTCATCCCGCGCTTCGAGACATCCCTTCCGAGGATATGCACTCACTGTTGACAGCCAAGCATGAGGATCGCCGGAAGATCTGGGATAAGGTCATGGAGATCCGTAAGCAGTCTTGACGAGAGTGGTGCCGTGGTTCCGCGCCACGGGTCTGACGTTGGCATCTGACACGGCGTTTCTCAGAAAGTCCCCACAAAGCCGTCAGATTCCCTACACTCCCTACCGCAACTTCACCCAATGATGGGTGTTATAGCGATCCTCTACAAAGAGGAAGGGGGTTCATGAAGCCGCTTGTCACAGGTGTGATAGCAGCGGCGACTCTGGCATTCGCCGGTACTGGGGTGGCCCAGGCGGGAGTCCCGCCGCCGCCCGAGCCGACGCAGCAAGACTGCACCGATCCTGCGCTGAATTATCAGCAGCAGAGACAGTGCGAGCGTCAGAAGCATCGCTGTCAAGTTCTCCGCATCTGCACGCCACCAGTAGTGGTGACGCCGAAGCCAGAACCGAAGCCGAAGCCGAAGCCCGAGCCAAAGCCCGAGCCGAAGCCGAAGCCGCCGCCGGTCGTGATTCCGGGTCCTCCCGGACCGCCCGGTCCCCCCGGTCCTCCGGGGCAAGATGGTCAGCCCGGTCCAGCCGGTCCTCCCGGTCAAGACGGGCAAGACGGTGCGCCAGGTCAAGACGGTTTGCCCGGCCAGGATGGTGCGCCCGGACAGGATGGTCAGCCGGGTCCTCAAGGCGACCGTGGCCCGCGTGGTCCCAGTGGTCGCCCACGTAGTTGCACCAGCCGTCGTGTCATCACTATTCACCTACCGCCCAGCTTCGGCGGACAGCGCACCGTTGCTGTCTTCGTCGGCAGCAAGCGCGCGCTTCTTCGCGCGCACCGTATACGTGCTGTCTGCGTACCTTTCCGAGGCGTGTCTTCAACGGCCGGTCGTGGCGTCGCCATTGCGATCTGGGGACGCCGTATCAACGGTCGCCGTCCGCATCTCACCCGCATCTATACGCTGTGCTCTGAGCGTGGTGTCGGGAACTTCAACGTGCCGCCTCCCCGGCGGTAGCAGCAGGGCAACAGTAACTACACATACCTAGGAGGTATTGTGCGCAAGTTCATTCCGGTGCTGGTCCTCGCGGCCCTCGCCATCCCTGCCGGGTCCGCCTTCGCCGACGACCCGGACCCGCCCACGCTCATCAACCCGGCTCCCGTCGCGGTTAGCGACACGGCTGCGCAGAACTTCGCGGCCCTCGTCCTCCGCTTCCGTGGCGGGCAGCTTCTCCTGAACAACCGCCGTGGCCGCGCGGAGAACATCGATGTCGTCTGTCGCCATCCCGACAACGTGGCGCGCTTCCTCTGCGTCACCAGGCTTGACATCAGCCTGCGTACGCGCAGCGGCTTCGATCGCGATCGCGTCCACTCTGCGCGTGCGCGCATCAAGCACGACGACCATCACCCACCGCGCCCGGTGCAGCAGGACCGCGAGATCGCTCGCTTCTCCTGCGTGGCCGCGCTGCGCATCGACGCGACCCGTGGCCGTCCGTTCCTGCAAGTCCTCGCGCGTGACTGCGTGCGGGTCCGCAACACGAACAGCCCGCCGACGACTCCCGTTCCGTACTAGAACGAGAACGTAGGCGCGTAGTTCCGGGGCGCATCGAGAGGTGCGCCCCTTCTATGGCATCACTCGTCAATATTATTGACAGTGAGTGCCTGTTATACTTGACGTGCCTCTGGTCAGGGTCCGGTTGGTTACCCAGTAGCGGGCACCGTCATGCGGGAAGTGACCAGCAACCGTGTGACATTATTACTTACGTTCGGTGGTGCCGTGGTTCCGCTCGCTAGGGTCGGGCAGCACGGAACCACGGAACCACGATAGAGCGGCAACGTGCCAACTTCGGACCGGTGCAAAAATCGGTCCCTCAATACGCGCGGGGGTAACTGGCGGCGAGGGAGTTGCTGGGATCAACCCCTTGACGGATTTTATCTGAGGGTAGTACCTTGCTGTCGCCGATGGGAGGCTTCAAACCCCCTCCCCCCGGAACAGAAAGGAGGCCCAACATGGCCTCGAAGGACAAGACTCCCCCGGACGGGGACGAGCAGGAGGAGCATCCGCCCACGTTGGAAGAGCGGGTGGAGAACGGCAGGTATGTTGCCTACGGGCAGCACAGTCTGGTCACCGAGGACGGTGAGCCGGACACGGAAGCGCTGATCCAGCGGACTTTCGACATCGTTGTCAAGGCAGTTGTCGAAAGGCCCACCGAACGCAAGACGAAGGTTGTCACGCGGACGGACTTCATGGATCAGATCTTCCCGAAGGTCCCCGGTAGGGAGGCGTGGTCCAGCGAGGACGACCCCGAGCTTGCCGAGAAGGTCTATGGCAAGCTCAACACTGACATCTGGCGTCTGCTCGATGTCAGCCCCACGGGGCCGATCCAGTCGATGCTCAACGGCGAGCACAGCCTGCTCCTGTGCCGCGTGGACGGCTCGCGTCTCAAGGAGGCGCACGCCTACGTCACGCGGAACCGCAAGTGCCTTGACGAGGACTACTCGTTCAAGGCGCGGATGGAGATCGAGCGGGCTGTCAACAAGCATGCGGCTCTCATGGCGCAGGCGATCGATCGCATCCCTGAGCATGCGGCCTCGTTCGTGCGCGAGCACAGCGACACCAGCAAGGCGCTCAGCAACGGCATGACCGTTGTCAAGGCTGCGCTGGAGATGTCCAAGAGCGCTCCCAAGGACGACGCTATCGATGACGACATCGAGAGCGGCGACGGCGAGGAGTAGGACCACGTAGGAATGGAGGGGGCGGCTTCGGTCGCCCTCTCTGTTGTTGACAACACTGGAGATACGACATGCATACACACAAATTGGCAGAAATGCTGCCACCGATGCGCGATAGTGACTACAAGCGCTTGAAGGATGACATCGCCAAAGACGGATTGATCGATCCGATCACGATGTATGAAGGCAAGATTCTTGACGGTGTTCACCGCCAGGCCGTCTGTGAGGAGCTTGGCATCAAGGCACGCTACGAAGACTTCATCGGCGACGATCCGGCGCGCTTCGTCTTCTCAAAGAATCTCAGCCGCCGTCATCTGAGCAACAGCCAGCTTGCGATGGTCGGCGCAGAGCTTGAGGAACACTTCGCCAAAGCAGCTAGGAGGCGTCAAACAGCAGGACTAAAGCGCGGCAACAAATCTCCCGTTCGGGCCAATCGGCCCACACGGAGAAATCGAGCACAGGACGACGCGGCCGAGGTTGTTGGCACAAGCAGGCGCAGCATCGCTCGCGCTAAGCGCATCAAGCACAAGCGTCCTGACTTGGCCGCAGAGATCAAGACCGGCAAGATGTCGGTCAGTGCCGCCGACGGCATCATCAGTGCCGACAAGAAGCAAGACAAGGTTGCTGCGGAAAAGACCAAGAAGAGGCAGCCGCGCTGGTCGGGCAAGCGCCTGCGTGAGCTTCACGCCGACAAGCGCAATGGTGACACTAGCGATTTCAACAAGCTGCAAAGGGAAATCGCTATGGCTGTCCAGGCGCTTGAGACGTTCGACATCCCCGATCTCGACTGGGATGAGGGCATGAACGGCGAGCGCTTTGGCTTCGTCTACGAGGATCTGACCGAGCTTGACAAGTGGGTCATCACTGCTCAGGCGATCACGGCCTCGCACATGGATGAAATGTCGCGCCAGCGCACCATCAAAAACATCGAGGCGCGGCGTGACCACCCGAACACCGATGAGAACGAGCGCAGGGCGTGCGAGCGTGCGCTTGAGCGGCTTAGGAACAAGAGGCTGCTCGCAGAGGGCGAGTAGCAAGAAAGGACAACATGAGTGACGAAGTGACGACATACAAGCTGGGGGCTACGGCCCCCACGCTGGAAACAATCCGCGACTTCTTGCGCGATGACCACGCCGAAATCAAGCGTACGCTCGCAACAATCTCACAGCGATCGAAGGCGATGGTCACAACTGTCGAGCGCGTGCAGGAACAAGTCGATGGCCTTGCCGAATGGATTGATTTCCTCGACAAAACTATCGAAGCAAACGCCAACACCACGATCAAGGTTGTGGAGTAAGCAGTAGCGACAAGTGGTGCCGTGGTTCCGCTCTCCGGGGGTGCTTCCCGGCGAGGAGGGCACCGGAACGGCACCACGGAACCAGGGACCAGGGGGCGGGGCCGCTGTCGGATGGTGTCGTGTGAGGACGACGGACAGCGGTCACCCGCCCCCGCTCTCGGGAACGCGAACCCCCCCGGATCAACGCTCCCGAGCCGGACGGCGGGCAAGCTAGCACATGATCGGGAGGCCGTGCAGCCTCCCCGCTAACTTTGGTATGATCGCAGCGCGGGGAGCGGGAACGACGACCACGATCCGAGAAAGGATACGGCCCTGTTCATTCGAGCCGGTGGAGTCGGGAGGCCCGCTCTCCGCACGTTGACAACATACTACATGGGAGGTCTGTAGTAATGAGTGAGGACAAGAAGTACTACAGGGCGCTGATCTCGGTGCCCGTCTTTGCCGCCGACGATTCCAGCGCACTCGACGCTGCCGTCAAGTATGCTCATTCGTTGCAGGAAGACGACAGCGTTATCGGCCATCTCGAAAGCATCTTTGAGGTCGCCGATAACAGCGGGCTTGCCAAGGGCCGCAATGTCTACACCGATCCGGGGCTGGCGAAGCAGATCTGACATTATGATTGACCCCACGACAGGTACTCACCGAATGCCGTTCAAGTTCACCTGTCCGTTCTGCCACGCGCATCCCGGCAAGCCATGCGTAGAGGTCAAGGGCAGGCACAGGGGGCGCACTTGCAAGACCCACACCGCACGCTGGAAGGCGTACAAGAAGGCGACTACCCCGCGCGATCAGATCGTCGCTGTGTGGTCGAGTCACTACGAATCGAACAGGAGTAAGCACTGATGCTAGTCAAAGTGAAGACCGACATCATCATTGATGTCAAGGACAAGAGCGAGGCCGAGCAGGCGTGCATGACGCTCGAATCGCTCGACCATGTTATGCGGACCAACGGCTTTCCGCACGAGGTCGTCGAAACCAATGTTGACCACTACGAAGAGGTCAGCGCCGAGGAGGCTGAGGAGCAGGGATGGACCGAGTAAAGACGAGCATGCCTGCCGCCGAGATCCAGGCAAGCAAGGATCTGTGGCTGCCTGCGATGGTCTACCGCATCATCGGCGACCCGGTGGACGACGAGGGCATCACTCGCGGCCTGCTCGCGTTCACGTTCAGCGAGGAGCCGCCCGAGCACATCAACAAGATTGTTGACGCTTTCATCAAGGTCGGCATCGTCGCGGACGACGGCAAGAACCTCACGGTGCTGCCCTACGACGAGAACTAGAACGACAAAGGCCGCTGCGGCTAAGGGGGAGGAAGCTCGCAGCGGCCTTGTCTCGTCCTCAGACAGCGGGGGTACGTCAGGGACCAACCGTGCGCTGAGTCAACCGCAGGGTGGACGGCTGTGATGGGGAGACACGCTTGCCCCTGTACTGCCCGAGCTTGGCGGGGCCGATCGGGTCGGCTCCGACTGTCATGCGTCCTGTCTTCGGACCCTTGCCGTCACCGGCATCCTGCGCTGCTGTGAACGTCGGATGCGCGGGCCGCGTCGGCGTCGTGATCGCGTACCCACCGGGAGTCGGTGCCAACAGTGGCGTCTTCTTGGGTGTGAGTCCAGCCATCTGATTCTCCTCGATTTCGGGGTAATCCTGACTGGATCTACCCCAAAAGTCAAGCTGGTCGTTTGATGACACAGCGACGATGTGCTACGCGGCCACGGAGAAGGACAACGCGGTGCTCTCTGCCGATCTCGCCGCGACAGACAGGACAGCGATGGGCGAGTAGTTGATGGACGTATTGTGTTAGTGTTGACAAGGGTATGTTATGCCACCTCCCTAAATGTGTTCTAAAGGGGAGGGCTTACACCGAATTCTGGATGCCTCCCCTCGTCGTGACTGTCACTACTGCTGCGGCCTGTCCTCCTCGGACGTGCGAGACGAATCGCCCGCGCCCTCGGCAGGCACGTCGTCGGCGGACGGTCCCTGCTGTTCGGAAGGGCCGACCGGAGCGCTGCCGCCTTCGATGCCCTCACCGCGCGGATCGTTCTCCTGCTGATCGGATTCCTGCTGCTGCTTCTCGGTCAGATCCTTCTGTTCCTTCTCTTCACCCATGTTTACTCCCTTTCGATTAGTCGTTCAATGCCAGCACTGAGGACACCGAGCTTGACGTGGGTGCGGCGAGTTTCTGACCACACACTATAGCCTTCGCATTCATCGCCGTCCTCATCTACCCACGCCCAGACACAGACTACGGCGAACGTGTCGAGACGGAAATTGTTGTCGTCGGGATTGACCCCCTCTCGCTCGTTTTTCAGACCATTCTGACAGATCTTGATGATCCGCAAGAGATCGGTGTCGTCATCGGTGATGTCAACGTCTTCGGCCATTAGCCTCCCTTGCGCGACTTAGCCGTCCTGATCTTCGGCTTCTGCGGCGTACGCGGCTTGGCTTTGTGCAGCGGCTCCCGGCGCTTGAGCCGGTCAGCGTTCTCGCGCAAGGCGTCCGGCAGCTTCCTCTTGGTTGCCAACACTGCTCCCTTCCGTGAATTGTCTTGTGTTCCCGTCTTCATCGCGCTCCGTGGGGAGCCAATGCGGCGGGTCTGCTCCGTCATAAATGACAAGAGCGTTGTCGATAATCGCCCATGATTCCTCATAGACGGCGTTGTCAACATCCTTCGACTGGATGATCTGCTGCAAGCGTTCATCCGGAAGCATTACTTCTTCTTCCTTCTCTTGCCCCACCGTTTCCAGGCGGCGACACGAACGCCTCGGTGGCTCTTGCGCGCAGTAGTCCTGCGGTGACCCTTGCGCGCCGCCGCAGCCTTCTTTGCGCCCTTTGTGTAGTTCGGCACTACGGCCTCCTGTGATACCGGCTGTAACCGTATGGTACGGCCGGGACAAAGAACAAGATGATCCCGATGAAGACGAGGATCAAGCCGACCGTAAAACTAAACAGCAGCATTACGATCAGGCCGATCAAGATTAGTGCAAGACCCACTACTTCTTCCTCCTTTTGCCGCCAATCTTGATGCCGGGGTACTTTCGCCTGACCTTCTTGGCGACAGTCGAATAGCTGCCAGCGGTATCACTACGAGCGGCATAGCTGAGGGCCGCGCGAGCACGCTTCTTGGTATTGATGGGATACTTGCGCGTCTTCGGGTACACGAAGTCACTACTCTTGAGACGCTTGGTCCCCTTAGCGGTTGACTTGCGCTTGGGTCGTGGGGTTCCACGCTTGCGGCGACGGCGCTTCGCTGCCATTACTGCTACCTCCTACTTGTCCAAGGGACTGCGTAGGGCGCGTGCTCGCCGTTCCTGCGCCTTGCTCGGGGTGATATACGGAGCGATCTCGCCGGTCGCCAGCGCAGCGTGATCGGACAATCTCATCAATACTAGTGTCTCGCCGTTGATCTCGAAGATCATCGCCGGTTTAGCATCCGTGCCATGCCCGGCCGGACCGCGCGCTCCTTTGCGGGCCTCCATCCAGAGCTTCCATATTGCTCGGACGGATGTCTGTGCCAGGGAAGTTGCGGCTTTGACGGAGTAGATGAATGTGCCGCCATCCTTGACATCAAGTTTGAGAAACTTGCCACCGCCGCTCTGCACGATGCGAGCGCCTTGGAGAATGAACGCAGCATCTTCCTCAGCGCGGTCACCAATTTCGTTAGATGTTCTCTTATTCGACGGCATGCCTCACCGGACAACCTTATAGACGACGTAGATGGTTGCGATGGCAAGGATGATGACGAGGAATCCTGCGAACCATTCGGAAAGGACATCACGGTCCATCATCACTCTCGAATCATCGGGTCGCCAAATGGAACAGCGGTCGCGCGTACGGCGAGCCGGTCGTACGCATCGGCAACGCGCTTGGCGTCCTCTTCGCGCTCGCACCACTCGATGACGTTCTTCGTCACCCAGTCAACAGCAATGACGGCCCAACCCTTTCCGTACGGAGCAGAGCCGCGCAGGAAATTGTCGCCGCCAGTCATGGTGCAGACTCGTATTCCTTCTCCGCAGTGGTGTTGACATCACTAGGACCGGGGAGCAGGTTGTCCGGGTAGCTGTAGTTGTTCTGGCGCATCGTCTCGATCTTGAGCGTGCGCCGGTTGCGGCCCTCGTAGGTGTCATAGCCGCCGCAGAAGTCACATGGGCCGCGACTGGTACGCATCGAGGAGAACGGGAAATCGCGCTGCTCACCACATTTGCGACAGTAGATCGCCATGATTGTTGTCACTTTCCGTAACGCGAGGCAACGACGCCCTCGGAGTCCTGATAGCGGCCTTGATAGGGGTTGAGCGCAGGAGTCTCCATCTTCGCAAATGCGATCTGGCAGATCTTCTTACCCGGACGCAGGACAATAGGAACCTGCAAGAGGTTCTTCATCTCCAGGGTGACGGGTCCCCGGAATCCAGGGTCGATAAACCCCGCTGTGACGTGGACCATCAAGCCCAATCGGCCAAGACTGCTCTTGCCTTCTATCTTGCCAACAATATTGGCGGGAAGCGACACCCGCTCCTCGGTCACGCCGAGGATGAACTCGCCGGGGTGCAACACATACCCTTCGATGCCGACGACAACATGCTTCATGAAATCGATCGGATCGTTCAAGTCAATGCACCTGACATTACTGATGTCAGGAACAAGAAATTCGTCGCTGAGATGCAGGTCGATACTCGCCGGTTCGACGCACTCACGGCGGAACGGCTGGATCAAGCCCTCGGCGTACTGGATGAGCTTGTGATCGGGGAGAAAGGTCATGGCCTGGGATCATACCGGATTCTGGTCAAGGGCTACCAGAACGGGAGCGCAGAGACTTCCACGGCCAGCGCAGCGCCGCTGAGGACGACGATGCAGACCAAGAGGACGAGGCAATCGGTGGTTGACATGCCGCCAGCGTACTAGGCCAGGCGCTCGACCGATGTGAACTGGGCGAGAGGGGCTGCCTTGGCTCCGTGCGGGAGTCGCCGAGCAGAGTCATCCATGATGACAACAGTATCATCAGGAATACGAACCACATCTTGAGGCCCATTGGCGAGCAGGTTCGCGATCTTGAGCGCCTTGGCGTGACTGAACGCAAGTGGGGCGTCGCAGAAGGTGTCGTCGCTGAGTCGGGTGATGTAGTCATGGATGCCGGTGCAGCGCTCGCAGCGGCGGTTCTTCGAGTTCTTTACCAGTCTAGGGTGATTGTCGGACATGAATGCTCACATTTGGTCAACGCCGCGATGCCGCAACGGCGTGATTTTGACGGGCTGTAGCTGATCGGGGAGATCGGGGAAGGGTTCGTTGTACGGAACAGCCGAAAGTGTTCCGCCCGGACCGACGAACATCTGGTAGCGCTTGACCTCAGCGCCATGCTGCACCAGCGCGTAACCCATGCTGTCAAAGCCAAGGATCGTCTTCGGCTTGAGATCTTCGTGGCCGGGCAGAACACTCATTGGAAACAGTCCTTACTGAGGCGAGGGCGGGACGGTAGCGGTCTTGGACGGCGGCTGATACACGGTGCCACTACTGCCAGCAGCAGGAATGAGAATCGAGTTCTCGACAGCCACGTTGCCAGGGGTCTGCGACGGGTCGGAGACGAGTGCGGCCTCGACCTGACCCTTCCGGATATTGCGCCCGGTGCGCAGGATTGCATCGCCTCCGATCAGCGAACCCGCGAGCACACCGGCCCACGTCAACGCATCGGAAAGCGCCTTCTCCTGCTCGATCGACAGATCATAGATCCCAAACGCTCGCGCTAGTGTTGCGAGAATCGGGACGCCAGCGATTGCGATCGCGATGATCTGTGGTCTGGTCACCTCGGGCATGACTTCCGTTGACACTATTTACACCTCCTTTCTAAATGTAGCGCCGGATCTGCATCAGATCACGGCGGTAGTTGTAGCGCACGTAGTGAGGGCCGCTCTCGCTGCCCATCGAGATAACGTACGGAACACCCTTGACAACCTTCACGACAATCGCCGCATGACTGCCGTTGGTCCCTCGCTGCCCGTAGATCATGACATCGCCGCGCTGAACGCTACCGATCTTGGTAACACGCTTGCCGTTCTTGATGAGCGTGCCGGTGAAACCCGCCTTCCACGCACACTTGTTGACGATATCGTCCTTGTTGAAGCTGAGCTTGAGGCCGTTCCACAGACACCATGTCACAAATGCCGAGCAGTCCGTGTAGTACGGATACTGGCCGCGCCGCGCGTTGCGATGATTGGCGATACCGTCCCAGCGTCGCCCACCGCGAGTGTAGTGACAGTTGCCCTTGCGGTTGTATGCCAGCAGTGCTGCCTGCACCACGCGATCACGACAGCGGATGCGCTGCTGCTTGTTGAGGCCGCTATAGCTCGCCATCACGTCTCCCCCGAAGGCTCCTCAGCGGTGCCCGAGTCGCCCCGATCCTCTTCCTCTACCTCATCCGGAAAGTCAGGAAAGTCCTCCTCATCGATGATTTCGTCGTCCGGCCGCTCGTTAGCAATCTTGTCTTTCGGATCGAGCGGCTCGGAACCGACAACATCCTCACTACTCATGCTGCTCCCCACGTTCGTGATGTAGTTCGGCAGATGGCCGTACGTCCGCTCCATCCGCTCCATGTACTGCTTCCACGTCTCGCTCAACGTCGTCCTCCCACACCGTTGTGTCAGGATTGGCGGCAGCGAACTCGGTGGTCACATATTCCCCCGTGACAGCGGAACGATACGGCATCATTCCCACCCGCGCTCATCATCGAGTGGCATCGTGAGGTCTTCCTCGTCCTCGTCGTCGTCGGGCTGCTCTTCGTCGTCCTCCGGTTCGCCGTCGCCGTTGTAATCGTCCGGCTCACCCTCGCCGGGAGTCTCGTCCTCGTCCTCCTCCTCATCGATCTCGCCGAAGGCAGGATCGGGGAAGTCGGCGACACCGGGATCGCCGAAGTCAACAGGGATGTCAGAAACCGTGGCTGCGATCTCTGAGTGCGGAACCGCCTCCTCGACGTGATCGGCGGTCTGATCGGGCTTTTCAGACTGTTCACCCATTGACAAGCTTCCTCATGTAGTTGTAGCGAGTGCGCCGGTTGGCCTTGTCCCAGCCGCTCTGCTTGGCAGCCTTCTGAATCGCTCGCATCTGCGCGCGAAGCTTCTGCTTGGAACGGTTCGCCATTGACAGATGGTCAGCGCCGACCTTGTTCCAGCCGCCGTTGCGCTTGGCGATCTTGCGCTCCCTGATAAGAGTGTTGCGCCACTTCTTCTCCTGCGCCGTCAGGGAGTGGTACGGATGCTTCTTGCGCGGCTTGGCGGCAGGAGACTCGCCCTTGTGTCGATCGTACGACGGAGCATACTTGAAATGCCACCACTCCGACGGCGCATCGCTCCAGCGCTTCTGCCACCCGAACTCGGCACCGTGCCGGTTGATGAGTTGCGCCATTGTTGTCGTAGGAACATCGACAGCCACGCCGAAGCCATGATTGCTGGTGCCAGGACGGGCAGCCAGCGCTCCACGGCCCGAGCGGTAGAGGTTCCAGAAATACTGCTGCTCACCGTATGTTCTGTAAGCAGTCCTGCTACTTGTCGGGCAAATCCAGACACCGGTCTTCTTGCCGATGTGCGAGCGCATCCGCAGCCAGGAAGCTGCCGCGCCCTTCTGCAACCTGCCTCCGGGGATGGAGGCAAGTTGACTCGATGGAATGTTTCCGTTTGACGCCATCAGACCTCCTATGGTTTGCCGGTGCCAGCCGGTGCCGGAAGCTTCTTGCCTTGCTTCTTTGGAGCCTCGCCATAGAGCAGTTCGAGTTGCTTGCGCAGGTCAACATTCTTGACCTTGGCGACGATCTCCCGCTTGATGTCCTCCACGTCCCATCCACGGCCCTCAACGATCTTGACAAGATGCGCGGCCTGTGCGGTATCGAGGCCGGTGAAGATCCGCTTCGTCCAGCTAGCCGGGGCGATCAGCCGCACCGGCAGCTTCGTGCGCACCTTGGCATCGAGGACATCGGCGAGATCGTAGATGCGCTGCCACTGAACATCGGCGAGGAACTGATTGATGTCCACTGAGTTGACATCGGCCACGCGAGCGGCGAGGAATGTGCGTGCCGTCTCAGGCGTCAAGTCCTGCAAGTCGCGAGCAGCATCCCTGACAGCCGCCATCCGCCGCGCCCAGACCACAGGATCAACCCCCTGCGGTACTCCTGACAGCATCGGCAGCGCACCCTGCCGCACCGTCTGCGCGACGACTTGGATCTGCTTGTTCTTGTTCCCGGCGAACTTGCCCGTGAGCGGATCGAAGTTCGGGTTGCCCGACGCAGCACCGCGCGCCACGACAGCGCCGGAACCAATCGGCTGCGCAGCAACCTGGCCGGGGGCTTTGATGCCGCCCGCGAACATGATCGGCGCAGTACCGTTGTCAGAAACGATGACAAAATCCTCGTCAGTCACTCTGCGTCACCGCCTTCCCCAGCGGTTCATCGGTTGTATCCATCGCTACCGGCGGATGGCCCCGGCCCCAGACCAGCAGGCGGATATTCTCACCCTTGGCGATAGCATCGCGCTGCTGCGGCGTCGGCTCCCACACCGAGCAGATAACATTGTTGCCCTGCTCGTCGGGCATGTTGTAGATCCACAGGTCGTTGTCCTCGGTGCCACCCGGCAGTGTCAGTGCGCGAGTGGAGTGAACAGTCCTACGCGGCTTCATGGGCGGCTCCGTTCGTAGCCGAGTGCGTCATCAGCCATTCGCCGAGCGCTGACAGATACTCATCCGTGCCGTCGCTGTTGAAAATGATGAATGCGGTCGAGGAGTCGTCGTCGAAGTAAGCAGTGCTGTTGGGATGCGGAGCGTTGTCGGGGAGTGTCTTGACGTATTCGATCGAGAAGTTGGCCCTCGGGATCGGGTCGAATGCCAGCGTACCGTTCGGGTGCTCCTTGCGCAGTTCCTTCCACGCCTCCCGCACCGTGAACAGTGCTCCGTTGCGCTCACGGCATTCCTGATCGAACTCCTCGCCGTCCGTGGCCCTGACGTAGCGGATACCCGACGCCTCGCTCGACAGCAGGGTGGCGGCGTTGACGGCATCGCGCGTCTCAGAGCGGGCGATGCGATCGGCCTTCGAGGACGGGAAGTTGGTGAAGTGCGCAGTGATGTTGTCACCAATTTCCTTCGGCCCGTTGCCCTCACGGATCTCGTTGACGAGGAAATCGCGCAGTTCGTCGCGCACAGTGCGGTTGGTGAACTTGATGAGCCGCCCGATCTGCTCATCGAGGAACTGATCGTAGCGATCCGGGTCGATGTCACCTTCCCTGCGCGACTTCTGCTGATCGAGCCGCGCACCTCTGTCAACCATCTTCCGAATGAGCGCGCGGCTCTTGTCGGCGAGTTCTTCCAGAATCACACTGCTGACAGACCAGCCCTTCATCAGCCGGTTGGCTGCGCGCTCGGCCGTCTTCTTGGTCACCCGCAGCTTCTTCTCCTCGTCGGACAGGTCGATCTTGTCAACGCCAGCGACATAGCGCGCGAAGTCTGGGTACAGACGGCGGAAGTGGGCCTCCCATTGCTTGCGAAGCTGCACCGTCAGCGAGCGCAGGGTCTTGTCCATGTAGTGCTTCGTCAGCGGCAGCCCTGTCAGGAAGTCATCGACATCCGACAGTTCGATGTACTCGTTCGGCTGAATGTAAACGGTGCTGAAACGCCTGTCCTCGAAGCCTGCCGCCGCGCCATTCCCACCGCTGGGGACAGCGGGGATCGAGCCGCCGTTCGTTGAGCCGGGGTTGGGGACCACGCCGACGTTGCGGCCTGCGTTGGGACCGACCAGCGGCGGGCCACCGAGCGCCTGCTGCGCCGCGACCTGCTGGCGCTCGATCTCAAGCTCGCGCGCATCCTTGAGCGGCGTGTTCATCCGCCGCAGCAGTTCCATGATGTCAATGTTGTTGGCGATCAGTTCGGGCTGGCTCTGGCCGACAAGCTGGAGCACCTGCTTGTAGAAGTCGATGTCCTCCTTGCGGAAGCCGTGACTGACCTTCCGTGCGCTTCCGCCATTGTTGACAAACTCGGGGAAGTTGACGAGGAGGATCTGCGGGATCATGAACCTGTTGATCTCGTCATCGATCTCGTCCATCAACAGTGCTTGCGACTCGATGAAGATCTCGGCCATCTGCGCCGCGACATTGCGCGAGCTTGTGCCGCCCTCGCCCTCGATGAACGCCTGCTCAGGCACCCACACCGAGCGCAGCTTCATCACGTTGAGGTAGTTGAAGCGGCCATCGAAGATCCGCAGCGCATCAGATGGCGTCTCAAGGAACTTGAAGTCCCAGGCGCGCTGCGTGTTGGAGGCATCGCCGAGGCCCGACTCAGCCATTGTTGACGGCACGGCTGCGACAGCATTGCTGCGAAGGCGATCGGCCATTTCCAGCGCGATCTCCCAGTTGGCCCGCATCTCCCCCGTCTCTTCGTCAATAACGCTACTGCCCTCGGGATGGAAGGCGAGCACCGGTGGGATCGCAATCCGTTCGTAGCCACGATTGGCAAGCTGGAACAGGAACTTGTAGGCCCACCAGTAATCGCGAGCGTGGCCGGTGCGCGGGAAGCCGTAGATGCTTCCCATTTCGTCATCCTTGGCGTTGGTGCCCCACAGCGAGTGGTACACGTCGATTTCGAGTCGGCCCTTCTTCTTCTGCGACGCCTTTGTTGACACCTGCGGCGCGTCGTATTCCATCCCATTGAACTCACCAGTCTTGTCATCGAAGACCGGCGTGACAAGCTCGGGACGCAGCGGTGAAGTCGTCTTCCAGATGATCGGATCGACCGATCCCTCGTCCCACACCGGCTTGATCTGCTTCGTTGGGTCCTGCTCGGTCGGGTCCTTGTAGACACCGCCGGGGTTCTTGTAGACGAAGCGCTTGCTCATCGCCTGGAAGCCGAAATCGAGCGCGAGCGTGCGCTGGAAGACATAGCGCGCGTAGATCGGCCGCAGCGCACTGTCAATAAAGGCGGCGATTTGTGCGTTGGGGCCATTCTTGTCACGGGCATCGATATGCCAGTCGGCTCGGGCCAGCGGCACCTTGATGTAGTGCAGGCCGAACGCGATCATCGAGTCCTTGCGCATCTGCCGCATCTGGCTGAAGGTGACGCGCTCGGAGTCGAACGGCGGGCCAAGCTGAGAGGAGAGTGCAGCGAACTGCCCCGTGGTCGGCGTCATCTGCGCCGTCGTCGGTGCCTGCTCAGCACTGACAACAGACTTGATGAGTTTGTCTTGCTGCTTGGGATCGAGTGTAGCGGTATCGATCTTCGCGTTCTTAGGCGGTCCCTGTGCCATTATTCCTTCCCAACATTGAGAGCGAAGCGTGGATCTAGGGTGAGTTCAGTGCCGCCGCGCGAGGCCATATTGCCGTAGACGACCTCGTTTGTGTCAACGCTCATGAGAGTGCGACGGCGCGGTGTGACGATGCGAACGTCGTTTGCAGTCCGCTTCTGCTGACGCTTGGCGTTTTCAACAATGACGCGGCGCTTGCCTTCGATGACCTCAGCGTTCGCGATGCCATAGCGCCATGCCGACATCGCGTGGTTGTACTTGTCGTACTCCTTGCCGGTACGCGGGTCCTTGCGCCAGCCTTCGACCTCTTCACAGAACATCGGACAGGCTTCGACATCGACAGCAAACCTGTCATCAACGACGAGGTTCTGAACTGTGTCAATAAACCTGGCCTTTTGCCGGGTCTTGATCGGCCAGCTAGAGGGGAAGCCGTGGTTCTTGAAGATGATCCGATCGCCTGCGCCCTGCGGATCGCAGAAGCGGCCCTTGACCTTCCACGCCTGACCGTACTCATTGCGGTACAGATTCTCGACACCGGCCACGCGCTTCGCCAAAGCATCGGTGCCAATACCGCTGACGTAGAGTTCCTTGAACAGTACGTAGATTCCCGGCGACAGCCAGATTGACTCGTACTCGAAGCCGAGTCCAGGGACCTCTGCTGTCAGATATTGGAACCACAGCACTGCTGCGGGGTTGGTCGTGCCCCAGTCAACACCCATGTAAATCGGCCCGTAGAGCGGATGAGGCTCGTAGTGCCGCACGCCGTAGGCACCGAGCGACCAATCCTGAATGTAGTTGTTCTCGTCCAGGCCGTGACGGCACTCATGCTGGAGCAGCCATGTGCCAGGAGTGTTGCGCTTGAAAGTACGAACGATGTCGATGTACGGCTTCCAGCCCCGGCCTCGGAACGCCTTGCCGCCACAGGCCGTCTCAAGCGTGCGCGGCTTGCCACCGGGCATGCGACCCTTGACAACACGATTGCACTCGCACAGTGAGGCCGGATCGTGACCCAGTTCCTTGAGCCGCTTACGGCGCGTCTTCTTGTCGATGCAGCGGCAGTTGGGCACCTCCTGCGCCGTTTCCCAGATGCACCACGGATAGAGATCGAACTGAGGAATGTTGCCAGCTTTCAGATCCTCAGCGATCTCATCGAGAAGATCCTGCATCCGGCCCTTCGTACTATTGCGGGTGCTGGTGGCGATGTCCTGGGGTGGAATCATGCCATTGAAGCGCCCCATCCAGCCGGGCAACGGACCCTTGGCGCGATTAGTGACAGCCATGCCTCGCGACTGGTTCCAGACCGGCTCCTCCATCATGTCGATCTCGTCGGCGTGAGCCTTGGCCGGGTGTGGACCGGAGACGGCGTTCTCGCTACCGGCGACAACCTCCACTGCCGAGCCGGTGCGCCACACCGTCTGCGACTTCTTTGGGCGCTCGCGGATGAACGGCAGCACTATGTCAGTACGCCTACCAGTTTCAGGGTCGCGCTCGTAGCACCATTCCTCGATGTTGCCATAGCAGCGGTTGCCTTGCGCCTCGGTCGCACCGAACGACAGCGACTCACAACCAGGCTTGTAAGTGCTATTGACGAAATGCAGGATGGCGACGATGAACGTCTTCGAGCCACCGCGATTTGCCAGCGCTAATGCTGCCGAAGTGCGCTCGAAATACAGATCGGCCAGGAAGGTGAACGGCGCAACATGGTCCTCGCAGACAGCCGTGCGAGGAATGTCAACACCGATGTTAGTTTTTACCCAAGCGTGGAGTTCGTCGTCGTTCTGTGGCCCTTCGTACCGCAGTCTCCGTGAAAGGGTTTGGACGCGCTGGACGATTCCTCTTAGGTCGTCCTCGTTCATCGTGTCCAGCGTTTCCGCCGTTACTCCCAGACGGCGCAGGGCCGGGGGAATCTCCTCGATCCCCATTCGTTTCAGCAGCGGGTGAGTATCCGTTCTCTTCCCGTTCGTCGCCACTGATGACTTGCGCTTCTGTGATGTCGATCGCGGACCCTTCAAGGGCCGCTTCGGTCTGGGGCTGGCCGAGGAGTTCAAAGAGCGTGACAAGTAGCTCCTCCTTCGTTGCTGTCTCAAGATCCGCTTGGCTCTCACGTAGCTGTAGCTGGGCCTCACGGTTCTCGATTTCGAGTGCCAGCTTGACCGCATCGAGGTTCGATTTCACACCGGCATCGGCTCGCAACGCGCGCTCGATGGCGCGTGTCATGCGCTTTGTGAAACGGGTGCGAATCTCCTCAGCAATGACCTCAGCGGCGCGCGGCTCACCACGCCCACGGGGACGCCCTTGACCTAGCCCGGGGCCACCGAAGCGACCCTCGTAGACCAGTTGCAGTGCTCGGATCTGAGCGTCGCCGCTGTACTGATCGCCGTCCTTGCGCGGCGCACCGCCAAGCTCATGCAAACGTTCGAGCGCAGCGACTTGCCGCTCTCTCAGCGCCGAATCGGCGTCCCCATCGCCTTTCTTGACGAGTTTCTTCGAGGCCATTGCTGCGCATTCTATCTAATCAGTGCAAGCAACACTATTCAACCTCACCGGGATACAGTTCTTCGAGCAGTCGCGGCTCACCGATATTGTCACCAATAGCGATGATAGTCTCCTTGTTGATGGAGCGGATCGGAATCGGCTCACCACGGCTTCCGTTCCACTCATAGCCATCGAGCCAGCGGTGTACTTGCTTCTCGGACTGACCTATGTCGAAGGCAAGATTGATGACATTGTAGTTATGAGTGCGGTGCATACGCAGCAGCCACATGCGGAACGGCACAATGTCAACACCGCTACCGACCCAGTGGCCGCGTGGGATCTCCTTACGCAACTCACGAATCTTGACATGCTGCTTGTCAAGCTTGCGATCCTGCTTGGCAATCTCTTCGGCCGCACGGTGAATCTTCGCCAAGTACTTCTCCCGCGAGCGCCGGTTGCGCTCATTGACACGCCGACCGTACTCGGCCTTGGCTTCTTCGTCAAGATTGTTGTAGCGCTCGCGTTCTATCTCACGCTTGCAATACTCACACTGCGCCTGGATCTGCTCGTAGCCCGAGCGGAGTTTGTAAACAGGGAAGTCAGAAACAGACCGCCAGCGCGTGCAGCGCGAACAGTTCCGATAGCCCCGCCACAGCTTCGGTTTCGGTCCTCGTAGTAACATTATTGCGGAGCATACTAGCGGCGCTCAAGAATCGTCGGTGCTGCGAGCGCGTGAGTGAAGGCGTCCATCTGATCGGTGCCGCCGCTATTCTTGCCACGAAGTTCAAGATCGGGATACATCTTTCTGAAAAACCCCCATGCGTCGTCCTTGGAAAGCCGTCCGTTGCCGAACACTACACCCCGTGCCTGTGAGACGCCAGGGTTGAGGACGATCGCCTTGCGCTGCTTGGCTGCGAGCAGCGCTACGCCTTCGTGGTTGCTCATCGCCCGGATCGTATTCTTGTTCTGAAAGACTTCAAGCTTCTCAACAGCGACGACATCGGCCCGATAGAGCAGCAGCTTGCGCATGACCCAGAGGTAGTAATCCTCCAACCGCGCTGCCGTGCTGTCGCGCTTGTCCTTCGGTGACCACACTGATGACGATCGCGGAATGCCATCGATGGCGAGCGCAACCGCAGCGTAGTTGGACTTGGCGATATCGATGCCGACCGAGCGCACGTTAGAGATTCGGCCGAGCCGGGTATCGCGCCCGCATGCAATTGACACGGCTACATAATCTGTGGCCCCGGAGCCACTTATAGATCACTGGGGCACTCGCCTTCTCTCGGCCATCGCCCCGTAAGTCATGCCGCTCATAATCGCCGCTGAGAACAGCATGATCCCGTAGTTGCCCTTGGCAATACTGATGCGGTGGAGGTTGCGCTGCGTGATCTCCTCTGCGAACCGATGCGTGCCGTCAACGTCGAACTCGACCACCTCCAGGCCGAGCCGCACCATCGGCGTCAGCGTGTCCCGCGAACCTTGACCGGGAGCCTTGACTCCGGCCTGCTTCATCACCGCCGACCGTGCTCGTTTCAGGTCGCTATAGCTGATGTCACTCATGCGCCACCGTTCCCATCGGATCGCGCTTGCCGATACCGACCTTGCCAGTACCATTGCAGTTGCCGCACGGCCCTACGAAATCCAAGTATTGATCCTCGCCGTCGCCGCCACACCACGTACACCGCACAGTTATCGCAGGGTACGCGATACGTATGTCATCAATGTGTGTTTGAGTTGTCATTGTGAATCGATCGCCAGTAGCAGGAAGATGACAAGAATGACGGCGGCAATGATCTCAGGAATGCTCACTTCATCGCTCTTTCGCGCCAGTCCTCTACCACTGCGTCAATACGCTGAGCAGGCTCCGACAGAGCGGGGAGGCCGGTTCTGATCCACGCCAGCAGGTACTTGAGGTGGTCGATCTCGTACGTCAACCCGGTATTCCGAGTCATTGTTTCAGTATGCTTGACAAACTCTGTCCTGTAGAGTTCCTGCATGCGCTCGGCCTTGACGCGCAACCGCGCAGCCTCGCCTTCCCACTGTTGCATCGTTGCCTCATTGCCACCAGCGAGAATCGTCTGCGCCTCAAGCTCGACAGTAAGCTTGTTCAGAGTCGTGACAGGAATAGCGACGACCGGCCCGCCCTCTGGCGGCGCAGCGACGGCGAGACACCGCCGTAGGCGCTCAACCTCCTCCTCGGCCGCATAGGCACGTCTTGCCCAGTATGTTGACAGCGCTCTGTAGTTGTCGCGCCGACCGCGATATGGCCTAGGCGTCTGGTCTGGTCCTGTTGTACCAGCCGGTTCAGGTTCATCGGACAAGGTTCCATCCCCTCTCGAAGAACTCGACAACATAGTGGACAAAGATCCCAAGCACAAAGGCCGCGAAGATAGCTACGATCACAGCGATCGCAATCATCCACGCGGCCTTGGTGAACGTCAACGTGTCTTCCTTGTCCTGCAAGTCACGTTTGTCAATAGGCATGCTACTTGGAACTACGCGGCCTGCCTGTGCCTCGGGCGCGGCCCTTTGCGGTACCGGCAGCCTTGCCTCTGGTGGAGCGCTTGATTGCGCTCGCCGACTCGCCTTCGGCCTCATCGCTCACGAAGCCGCCGACACGGCTAACCGTGCGCCACTTGTGCTCAATGGTCTTGGCAAGGTCGCGGAAGCGGACGTAGTTGTGATACGCCGTCCGCTCCATCGCCTTCGCCGCTACGACGCGCTCATCCGTACGGGCCTGCGCCTTGCGCTTACCCTCATTGGACTCATTGGCGTCAAGCAAGGCGACATCCTCAAGGTACTCCACGATCTCGCCGTAGGCATCGGCCTCGATGTACGCCTTGCTGGCCTGCCACAGAGACGTGCTCAGGGCGCTCGCCAGTTCGCCCAGGAGGTTTGCCATCTGCTCATGGTCGATCGTGCCGATGTCACTGGGGATATCAGGCATATCGCCATCCCAGTCACCCGGCGCACCAAGGCCCGCGATGCCAAGAGCCTTGTCATGGAGCTTGGACTTGAGAAACGCGGACTCGATCCCGGCCGGGACAAGCTCACGCAGATCTTCGTCCGTCAACGCTCCGTCGTTGTTGGAAGCGCGACGACGCGCAGGGGCATCTCTGCCCCCACGCTTCGCCACAGTCCTGCGCGTCGCCATCAGACCTCGATTTCGACCGTGCCGTCCGCGAGGGCAGCGAGGATCTGCTCTCGGGTCAGGACGATGACGCCATTGCTGACGATCTCCGGCTCGCGCTGCTGCTTCTTGCGCCGCGCAGCGAGGCCCTTCGGCTGCTCCTCCTCCTCGTCCTCACCGTTGAAGGAGGCCAGAAGCTCCTCGCAGTAGGTGACAACGCGCTTGCGGGGAGCCTTGCGGCTAAGCTCGTACTCCATCACGAACTCGACCTGCTCGGCCGTGAGCGGGTCCTCCTCGTCCTCGCGCAGGTCGCCGAGCACCTTCTTGACCTCGGCGGCGGTCATCTTGTCGTAGCCGTCCCACGGCTCGCCGGACTCGGCCTCGGCCTCGGCGTCGTCACTGCTGTCGTCGGACTCCTCGTCCTCGTCCTCTTCGCCTTCGACCTCGGCGAGCATTTCCTCGATCGTGTTGAGGACGCGGGAGGACGGCTTGTCCTGCTCGTTCTCCCACTCGGCCAGCGCTTCGAGCGTGGCAACGTCATCATCGTTGTCGGGTTCGAGGGAGTCCCTGATCGCCTTCACCTTCTCGGACACACGCATCTCGGTGTACCCGTCAAGGTAGTCGTCGGGGTCGAAGGGAGCCTCGTCGTCGTCGGCCTCGTCCTCTTCGTCGTCCTCGGACTCGTCCTCATCCGCAGCCGCATCGAGATCGGGCGGATCGCCGTACTCAATGTTCTTGTCTTCGTCAATCTCGATGCCTGCGAGTTCGAGGATCTCCGCGATCTTCACGGAATCCTCGGCGATCTCCGGGTCCTCGTTGTCAGGCGTGTAGTTGTCGCTCACGACCGCATCAATGCAGAACGTGATGACCTCCTGCGCGGCTGCCAGCCGGTCCTTCTTCGTCTTGGGCAGGTCCGACTCGTACGCCTCGTACTCGATGCCCAGTTCGACGATCGCCGTAGCGTGTTCGTCGTCCAGCTTCAACTGCTCAACCTGCTTCGCCACTTCAAGCCTCCTGTCGGCTCGGTCGGTGTTGTCCGGCCGGGGACTATAGCGGCTTTCGTCGCTGGGATCAAGCCTAGATCGTAGCCCCCGTAGGGGGCTAGTTCGCCGCAGATCCGTTCCAGCGAGCGAAAACTGCCGCCCGGACCAACCCGAGATCGTAGTCTGGACGAGCTTCCCGTGCAAGCTCGATCGCCGCGCTCTCGGCCAGCGGCAGCAAGTCGCCTCGCTTGACAGTTTCCTGGTGGTCTTCCTTGCAAACATAGCTGCCAGTCGGACCGAACGGACACCACTTGCACGGGCTGTCATCCGTGGTCCAGTTCCACCCGAACGGATGCTTGCCCTCCACCTGCGTCGCGGGTAGCACACCTTCCTCGAAGAACTTGCGCCACACGCGCAATTGCTTGCGCCCGGCCTCCATGAAGGCGGGATCGTGCTCGTAGTAGTACTCGCGGGTGATGTCCGGGTCGTTGCGCGACACGTAGTACAGGTACCCGTGCTCGACGGGGCTGAGCGTGACCTCCTCCAGGCACTTGTCGCCACCGTGCTCAGGGCATAGAAGCGGAACCACGGAACCATTCCTACGGCCTATCGGGATCGCGATGCGCCCACTATTGACACAGCGCGTGACCGTCCACGGGCCGTGCTCATGCGCGAGGCCGATCTCGCACTTGACCTGCCGCACGTATGCCTCATGTGGGCCACGGATCATCCGCAGCATTGAGTCGAGCGTGTCTGCGTCAATGTTCTTGACCTCAGCTACGATCGGGCGCAGCGAGCGCGGGCGCGCAATGATCGCATCGACCGTGCTGGTGAGCCACACGGACGGGTCCTCGAACTGCGTCTGCACGGGGCTGTCGGGCGCTGCGGATAGCAGCATTCCTGCGGCGTGCCAGCGACGAACTAGCTGGATTTCCAGGTCTTTCCCGGCGTCCATGCGCTGTCGTGAGGGGCGTGAGAACTGTCCGCGCGGCAGGTCAAGCATGCTGTAGATCGCTCGCCGCCCGCATGCCTTCGGATCATCGCCGGGGAACTGTGAGCCGTGAAAGGACACATGCCAGGGTGCATCTGCCTGCGCGCCCTTGTGCGGTTTCTCGGCCTCAAGCTTCTCGGCGAAGCGATATGCAGCACTGGTGAGAGGATCAACCTCACGCATCATGCCGATGCGGGAAAAGAACTCGCCCCTGCTAAGCCCCACTGTATATCACTTCCACTCTGTCAACATCGATGATTACGTAGCCACACTTGACAAGCACGTAGCCATCCATGCCCGCCTGCGTCAGGCAGCCTTCGAGCTTGGCAAGCTCCTCAAGGCACAGCATCGCGTACATGTCCTCGGGCGTGGCCGGGAACGGCAGTCTATCGGCGTGGTTTGGGAGCACGCTTGAATGTCTTCACTTGTGACAACGGCATGTGACACTGCACGCCGCCCGGTCCCCACACCAAGATCCAGCCGTCAAGCTCCTTTACGCGGCCCTCGAACGAGCCTTCGCCCACGCCGTAGGCCGGATCGTAGTCCCACGTAAGCCGCACGTACGATCCCACTCGCAGCCAGTCGGGCAAGGTCACGCCATCGGAGGGGGATGACAATGCTGTTGCCTTCGACTCGCGGAGTGCCGCGATCCTGCTCTTCGTCTTCGGCCGTGTAGTAGAAGCCGAGATCTTCGTCGTAGAAGACGGCGCGGCCGTTCGTGTGCGGGCGGACTCGTTCCATTTCACTCTCGTCTTCCCCATTACGTCGCCATCCTTAGTCTTGACATAATTCGGTATGACAGTTCCTCATCGTTGACGATACCATCGATGGCTCGCCACTCGCCCTTCCACTTCTGCTTCGTGCGGTTGAACTTGTTATCGAGCGCGTAGAACATCCCGCCGCCGCCGCTCTCGATGATGTGGAAGTACTCGGCGATCGTCAGTAGCTCGAAGCCCTGGTCGAAGCCCATCTCCTGCACATACTCGCCGGTCCGCGCATCAACGACATCGAAGGCGAAGCGACCGACAGCATTTCTGAAAGGTTTGCCGGTGCTATTCTTGTCGATCTTGCAGCGCATCTCGATCCCGGCTGTCTCCTTGCCGTCCGAGCCGAGCGCCATGAAGTCACTGCTGGCCTTCTTGTAGTCGTCCGTCAACTGCTTCTCGTCGTTGAGGAAGAGCCGCTTGGCAGGCGCGAAGTTGATCGCAATGCTGGCATTGTGACGCAGGAAGCGGATATTGGGTGGGGCCGTCTCGGGGCCATACGTCTTGCCGCCGAGGCCCTGAGAGCGCATCTGGTCAACGATGATGATGGTATTGGCATCGCGATCAAGGCGCTTGCGGACCTTGCGCAGACGCTTCCATGCCGCCGCTGCCGTACCGCGCTCGTACTCGCCGGGATCGAGATTGGCTTCGGCATAGCTCTGCGCGTTCGAGGCACTGTCAATGATGATGAGATGATAGGCATCGAGCGCCGCGATGATCTCCTCGATGATCTCCTCGATGATGTTCTCCTCGATGATGAGAAAGCGATCCTTGTGCATGCTGACGCCAAGCTTGGCACCGAACGACGGCTCGGCTCGCTGCTCGGTGTCGAACAGCAGCACGCTCATGCCATCGGGGAAGGCGGCGACAGCACTCTTGAGCTTGCGCTTGGCGATGTTCGCCTTGAGCCGCAGCTTGCGGGACTCCCAGAACTTGATCTCAAGCTCGTACCACTCGGTGATGACGGCGGGATAGTTCTGTGCGCAGTAACTCAGCCCCCAGTTAGCAAGGCTCTTGCCACTGCCTTCCGGCCCGTACCAGCGCCCGATGTGGCCGATCGGCATCCCGCCACACGCGGCCCATGTCAATAGCGGTGATACGAACGGAACCCGTAACGGACCCTCGGTGGAAGGCTCATAGATCCGCGATCCTACGCCGCGCTTGATAACCCATTCCAGATATTTCGCGCGTTTGTCGGGGTCAACGGGCATCCTCTATCTCCCATTCTTGATCGGCGGCGACCTCGAACACGTCAGCCATGTCGGTGACGACGATCTGGTTGCGATCGTCCTTGTAGCCAGCGATCAGAAACAGCGCTGATGTTGTCAACAGTTCTTCGTACTGCGAGTAGGTCTTCGGGAACAGTGTGCAAGAGTATTGGTTGGCTTCGTAGGCGATGTCAAGAAAGGCCATCTTGTCCTTCGCCTTGGTCAAGATTACCTTGGTCGCCGTGATCTCGCCACCGATCACGCAGGCAGACAGCTTGCAGCGCTCGCAGGTACACCAATTGCCGTGCTGGTGGCCGTTGCGCTTTGGATGCTTAGGCAGATTGTTGATCTCGTTCTCTGTGTAAATACGTTTGTCGAGAAACGGCTTGTAGCGCTGAAGGAACTTACTCTGCGTGAGCGACACATGCAGTGCGTTCAACTCCATGTCGTTCAGTTCGATGGGAGTCGGCTGCTTGACAACCCTCGGCTCGCCGTCATGTTCCTTGAGCCAACGCGCAACCGAGCAGGTGTCGTCAAGTCTGTTGATTTTCTCGGGGAAGGCGTCGGGGTGATGTGGACAGTGCAGGTCTTCGAGCCAATCATCAGTCATCACCGCCAGCCGACCCACGTCCGTACCCTTGAAGGTCGGATGATCGAGCTTGAACTCTTGGCGAGACGTGTCAGTAAGTTTGATGGTCTTCGACTTGAGATGGCCGCAGGACATCTTCACCTTGAGCTTCGCTACTCCTTCGTCCCACCGGGGAGCTTGGGAAAGGAGATAGGCACGATCGTCAGTGGCGTCAAACGCCCCAGCCTGAGCGAGAGCTTCAAGCTTATCAGTGCCAAATCCCGTGCCGACGGCTGCCACGAAGTCACTATAGTTATCGTAGGGGCGGTTGGCGACGACTTGTTCAACCAGCCCACGGCCCATGCCAGATATCGATAGGAGTCCATACCGTAGTCGTCCATCATCGATCCCCCAGTTTAGATCACTACGATTGACATCGGGGCCAACCGGCTCGACATCGAAGTAGCGAGCCTCACGGAGCACGTTCTTGTAGAAGTCCTGGCGCTCCTGTTTCTTCGCCTTGTGGTCCGTCGTCAGCAATGATGCATAGAAGGCAAGCGGCCAATGGACTTTCAGGTCCATGTCCTGATATGCCTGCAAACCGTAGGAATCGGAGTGCGAGCGGTTGAAGCCGTAGCCGCCCCACTCAAGGATGTAGAGCCACACCTGATCGCCGTCGCGTTGCTTGACACCCTGGTCACGGCAGCCCTGCATGAACTGCTCGTAGAACGGAGCCATCTCAGCCTGTGCCTCGGCCTTGCCCAAGCGGTAAAGCTTGCTGATAGCCTTGCGCATGAAGTCGGCCTGCGCCCCGGTGAACTTGCCGAGCACCTTGCAGATCTCCATGACCTGCTCCTGAAACGCGATCAGGCCGAGGGTTTCTGCCAGTACTGGCTCCAGGGATTCGTGCGGGAACGTGATCTTGGAGGGGTCCTTCTTGCGGTCGCCGTACTCGAAGGCGTACTTGATCGCTCCCGGCCGGTAGAGCGCGTTGCAAGCAGCGATCTCAACAGTGTTCTCGGGCTTGACGTGGCGAAGGAACTGGGTGATGCCGCGCCCGGAGAACTGGAACACGCCGAGCGTAATACCCTTGATGAAGGCGTCCATGACCCGGCCATCGACATCATAGGGATCGCGCAGACAGGGAAGCTCGTTCGGCTCCACGCGCACACCGTAATGCTTCTGGATCAGATCGACGGCGATCTGCTGCTTGTCGAGACTAGTGACACCGAGAACGTCCCACTTGAGGTAGCCGTAGTTGGACATGATCGGGAACTCGATGCGGTCCGACCACGCCGTGACGATCGTCTTCTCGTCGGAGCCGGTCTGCGTCGGGATGTACCAGTTCGTCGGCCGAGGAGTGATGAGAATTCCGCCCGCATGGCGCGTGTCACGGAGGATCTGACCCTCCAGCCGCGTCATATCCTCCCACGCTTCGGGGAAATCGCGCTTCAATTCACCGACAACTTCATTGTCAGCAGCGATCTTATCCAGCCCGCGCTCGGTGTCGCCGATGCTGTCAGTAACCCGGTTCAGCCGCCCGTAGTCGATGTCGTAGACCGCGCCGACTTCCTTGATCGTGACGCGCGGAGCGAAGGTCTGGTAGGCGATGATGTCAGAAACGTGGTCGTAGCCGTAGACGATCCGCAGGTATTCCTTGACAAGATCGCGCCCATTCGACTCGAAGTCAATATCGATGTCAGGATAGCCCTCGCGATCGGGGTTCATGAAGCGCTCGAACAGCAGCTTGTGCGGGATCGGATCGATCGCGGTGATGCCGATCAGACGCGAGATCAGGCAGCCCGCCGCGCTACCCCTCCCCAAACCCACTCTGATCGGCTTCTTGGACTCACCGGGTGGGAAGTACAACTCTCCGTCCGGCATCTTGACAGGCAGCGGCCGATCGCTCTTCGCCCACCGAACGAAGTCACCAGTGATGTAGAAGTAGTCGAGCACGCCCTTGTCTTCGAGCACGCCGAACTCGAAGTCCATTCGATCAACATACGTGTCAATCGGCCACTTGTCCCAGTGCTCGGCCGGGTACTCCTCGATCATCTCCTCCCAGCCCTCTTGCATCCACTGCTTGACCTGAGCGACGGCATCGACCTCTACCTTCGGCGGCTTGGCCGTCTTGCCAATCACGTACCAGTGGACTTGCCGGGCGAAATCATGTGTGTTGGCAAGAGCTTCACGTACAACGTAATCGGGCAGATCAGGATGGTAGTCGCGGAACCAACCCAGTAGTTCCTTACCGGAAGAGAGGTGAACAGTATTGATGCGCTCGGTATATACGTCCTCACCAGCATCCTTCTTGGCCTCGCGCTTCGTGAACGTCTGTTTGTAGCTCGCCATCCGCAGGACTTCGTGTGTGCGTATCCACTTCTTGTAAGGAATGTGGACATCACCGGTGACGATCAGCGGCGTGCTCGTATCCTGGCCGAGATTCGCCAGTGCAATATTGATGGTGCGTTGCTCATCGAGATCGTGCGGCATGATCTCCAGCCACAGCCGGTCGCCAACGAGATCCTTCATGTCCATGATCCAGGCGCGCGCACCGCTCTCATCGCCCTTGAGAATCATCTGCGACAGCGGACTGGCGAGACAGGCCGTCGAGACGATGATGTCCTCGTAGTCGTTCTCCAGCATGTCAAGATCGATGACGGGTTTGCCGTAGAACCCGCCACCGAACTCGCGTTTGACCCATGACTTGCTGGACAGCCGCATCAGCGAGCGCCAGCCGCGCAGCGAGGCTGCGTGTAAGCACAGATGGTTGGCCCAGGTGTGCTCGCACTCCATGAAGCGATCGGGACGCCAGAACGCTTCCATGCCGAGGATCGGGATCAGCCGCTCATCAGCGCTGCGCTTCTCCGTCGGGTCAAGAGGGTTGTCAAGCTTCTCCGGATGGCGGCAGGCATCAACGTGTTCCAATGCCCCGCCGAGCCGCCCGTGATTGGTGAAGCCGAGGTACGCCTGGCCCTTTCGGACGGCCTGATGCGACAGTTGGTTGCGCGTCCCCGCCCCGTCGAGCGGCGAGTACTCGTCGTGAACATGGAAGTGTCCGGCGAAGTCAATCATGCTAAGAGACTTCCGTAAACTCCGCGTCCGGCTTCGACCACTTCACCCATTCAAAGACATCGAGATAGCGCGAATGCCCGCCGAAGACATCATTGATGATGACAACCGGCCCGCCGATCATTTGATCCTCGATGCCGCGCAGTACGTACGTGTTGCCGTCTTTGGGATCGTTGCGGATCTCACCCGCCCAATCGTTCTCGTAGTCGAAGTCAACCATGTTTCAAGTTGTCCTCTTCAAACGTCTTGGCTACCGGATCTGGCTCGCCGTCGTAGTGCTCCTCGCACATACCGACGAACTTCTGCCCCGGCCCGGTCGGTGAGATGCGATAGAGAGCGTGCCCTGTCGCCACGCCTTTCTCACAGCCCTCATGAGCACAGACAAGATTGCTCACTAGCCATGCTCCGGTGCGATTTCCTTCGACTTGAACTTCGGCTGTCCCTTGGGAGTCCTCGGCTCTTCGGGAGCAGGCATGTCCTCGATGTCGTACGCGCCCAGATGCATGAGATTGTCAATCAGGGTGTCATAAGACATCGCTTCGTCCTCCTCCCACTTGAACGTGATCTGTAGTGTTGTCATGATGCGTAGAGCCTCGTTTCCTCTAGCCATGCCAGCGCTTGCTGAGCGCGTGCCGTTGCGGTCCATTCAATCAGATTGCTTTGGCCGATGTGGCGATGCACAAGCTGCCGGTTCTCCAGCGTACGCAATGAGGCATACGTCGCCGCATGCGAGGTGCCAACGTAGAACGCGCCGCCGTGCCGCTGGTCGTACTTGAAGATCTCCTCCAGGCGATCCGACAACAATGCTGTTGTCAGCGAACCCTCTTGGTTGAGCAGAAGCAGCAGGTCAAATTGCTTCCACGTCATGAATGCCGCTAGCGCGTGTGTGCTGAGCGGAGTTGGCTTCTTGGTCTTTGGTGTCAACGGTAGTCCTCAAAAGGAAAGGGACACCGCCGGTGCCATACCGAACGGTGCCCCTTGTTGTCGTCACTGCTGATGTTACTCGGCCGACTTCGGGTTGGACCGGAAGGGGCTGGCCTTCTTGCCACCGCTCTTGGCGCTGGTGGCAGTCGTGCGCTTGGTACCGCGCGCTCGTCCGCGTGTCGGCTTCGGAGCTTCCGGCTCCTCGTCGCCCTCCTCGATCTCCTCCTCGTCGTCGTCCGGCTCCGTCGTCACCGTCGCCCGGCCACGTCGCGGCTTCGGCGCGTTGCCATTGCTGACGGTGATCTGGCGGCGCGGCTGGATAACTTCGTCGCCCGCCTCCACGATCATGATCTGGTCAATGTCGATGACGACGAACTCGCGCTGCTTGAGGCGCGGCATCTCGTCCAAGAGCATGTCCACGGCGAGCGCCGGGTCGTCAAGCCCTTCGATTTCGGCGACGAGCTTGAGATCGCCCTTCGCGTTCTGCGCGTAGATATTGGTCTGCATTGTTGTCAGCCTCCTTTGATGGCTGAGGCGTCAGCGGGTCCGCCGACGCCGGATTGTGGTCTTGCCAGTGCTGTCACTGGCCTTCTTCGCGCGGGCACTGGCACTGCCACTGCTCGGCTTCCTGCCGCTGGTACGGCGACGGCGGGGACGCTCATCCTCGTCGTCATCGTTGTCGTCATCCTTGTCCTTGCGCGAACGGACGGAGGACGAACGGGTCTTCTTTTCGCCGAACGGGGAGCCTCGCCGCTTGGACTTCTCTCCCACGTCGTCATCATCGTTGTCGCGATCCGGCAACTCGTAGAAGTCATCGAAATCGGGGACAGTTGTGTAGCGATCGAGATCGATATCCGACTCCTCGACAAGCTTGAGATCGTCCTTGCTCATCGGATTGTCTTCCTCATCGACCCACTCAACAGTGTAGTCGGTGTCCCAGCCCGTGCCCTCGCGCTCGATCTCGATATCGCGCAGGGACAGATCGCGCTTCTTGTGCTTCTTGTTCAGCGCCGTGACAAGCCTCTTGCCAGAGGACAGGATCTTGACCTGATCCTCGTAGCCGATCACCTTGCCACTGTCGTTGGTCTTCTCGGCCTCGCGCTCAATGACGCGCGCCCAGAACTTGTACCGGCGATCCAGATCGTCACGGCAGCCGGGGCACGGCGTACCGTCATCGTTCTGGTCAAGGCACATGACATCGCGGGTAAAGGACTTCCCGCCCTTCCGGTCGAACTCAACCGGGTGGACAAAACCGTCGCGGAACTCATCGCCAACATCGATGACACGAACGATCGTGCTCTCGCCGTCGGGGACCTTTACCCAGTCCGGCGACTTGAATCGCTTTGCCGACTTCTTGATGTTCTCGTCTACGTTGCCCAGCGATCGCCCGGCTCCGTTCGTCGCGCTACTCGTACGAGTGCGCCGTCTGCTCACTGCCATCGTGACCTCCTGCGGTCGTGGTTGTTGTTGTGTGCGCTAGCTGCGCTCATGCTCTCGGTCGCTTTGTCTGCTCTTGTTGCGATCATACGGTGTTTTGCCGTTTCTTGCCGGGATCATACCAGAACGAGGACTTTGCGTTCGCAATCAGGTTGGCGACCCGTTCACGTTCGTCCCGCACTAGGTAGTCGTTCGCATCATAGCGATGACGCCCGACGATGCGGACACGGACGAATTGCTCCAGTCGTTCCACGATTCCCGGCCGCTCTTCACCATCACTCTTGACGTATCCCCAAGTCGCGTTGTGCCCCGCTGCGTTGTCGTCAAGGAAAACGACAAGCTCATCGCAGTGCTGGCGGATCAGATGCGCTTGCGTCTCGCTCATGCTTGCGCCGCCCGTGCAGATCGCCGGGATGTCCATCACCCACAGCGACATCACATCGATCTCGCCCTCGACCAGTACGAGCCGCTGCTGCTCGCCGCAAACGTTCAGCCCGAAGACGACACGGCTCTTGTCGTAGGGAGCAAAGCCATAACGAGCGGAACCACGGAACCGGTACTTGTCGCCGAGGATCAGGTACTTCGGGCGCGCTTCCGTTTCCCACGCACGTCCCTTGAATCCGACAAGATTATTGTCAGGATCGCAGACGGGGATCGTCAGACGGCGCGTATCGTGATCGTAGCCGATGCCCCATTCATCCAGCACGGCCGGGCTGAATCCTCTGACAAGCATGTAGTCAACATCGGGCGAACCACGGTATTCCTCGGCGTAGTGGCCCCAGTCCACATCGAAGCGCTTGAGCGTGTCCGGGGGCAGCACCGGCAGCGAGTCGTTACCCGCGCGTTGCTTTGAGAGCTTGTAGCGCTCCTCGAACTCCTTCGCGATCGAGCCGTAGCGCGGGGCACGGTAGCCGGGGGCGTAATGTTGCTTGAGCCACTGGCGCGCTTTCTGGCGCGAGACATTGATGTACTCGGCGACGAAGCCAACAGCATTGCCGCTGCGCCCGCATCCGTGACACTTCCACAGTGTTGTCGAGTCGGGATTGCGCGAGCCGTTGTTCATGTACGCGCTCGGACGCTCGTCGCCGTGCGAGTGTCCGGGGAACGGGCAGGAGAAGATCACCTCATCGGCCGTCGCCTGGCTGATGTTGGCGATGTCGAAGTTCTCCAGCATGTCAATAACATCGACATCACGCAACCATGTAAGATTGTTGCGGTTCTTGCGGCTTCTGGTGCCGTGGTTCCGCTCTAGGCGGGCTACTCTGTCGCTGAGGCTGCGAGGCATCGCTTCCTCCACGCGAGTAGACCCTGCTCACGGGGCGTACGAATATGAGCACCGGCCTTGCGCAGGCGGTACATCACGGTCGAATGGCTGATGCCAAGCACTTCCGCGACCTCGTAAGCACTCATGTCCATATTGACGTACAGGAACACCGTACGTTCAATCTCCATGCTCGATAGGCGCGGTCCGCCTCCACCCGCAGCCCCAGGTCTTCTGAGGGTGACACCCTGTTTTTGCAGTCGGAAGCGGACGGCCGTCGGAGAGACGTGCGCCAGTCTTGACACCTCATGGAGAGAGAAACCTTCGAGATAAAGCCTCTTCGTGAGTTCCCATGACACTTCATCGCGCTTCACTTAGAGCCTCCTCGCGCCACGACTCCAGCGAGCGCAGTGGACGCCATGCAAACTCATCCATACCTTTTCCTGAAAGATACTTGACAAGCTCACCAAGATCACCGTAGCGATGAACCTCATAGCGCCAATGATGATGACCAACAAGCGCTTCCACCGCATCGTGATAGCGGAAATGAATCCGCGTTTCTTCATCAAGATCCACTGATGCTCTCCCTTACCGCCATCCAGATCTTGCCCAGATGGTTCTCGCCGGTCTTGAAACAGCGGATGCAAGTGCAGTTGCCCCAGAAGTTGTCGTGCCACCAGTTGACTTCGCAGATGTTCGCGTCGCCAGTGGCGATAAGCGCCATCGCGATCTCCGGGTGATCGATCACCTTCTGATGGACGAGCGTGCGCATGACCGCAATCTTATTGTCTTCCCACACCGCAAGCTCTTCATCGGTCAGCGGCCACATCCGTCCGAGTCGCTTCGCATGGCCCGGTCCGACGCGCTTGATCGTCCGCACGCGCCACGGATGCGCGAAGTGCTTCGCCGCCTGGAACTCGGCCTCGACGTTCGTGCCGTCCGGCTCGATGTAGAAGTTGCTCGGCCAGTTGTGAACAGTCCTGCCATTGTCGTACTTTGCGAACCACGTCGAAGGCCGGATCTCAGTTTCGTTCCTCATGTTCTGGATGATACCAGCATGGCCGCTCCGGGAATCGAACCCGACCTTGCTCCCTGCAAAGAGAGCGTGCTCACCATTGAGCTAGCGACCACGGTGCGCGGCGGGGGAGAAGACTCTATAGCCGCCTCCTCCCCCCTTGCGCGCAACCGGGACGGTTCCCAACCGTCCATCAGCGGTCGGAGTACATGGGCCGCAGTCCCAGCCGTTCAAAGCGGACGCATACTTACCGCTCACCACAGGGTACTGACCTCCGCCGTGATACTTGTCAAGATTCATTGCCATTGCGCGCCGCCCACACCTTCTTCTTCGCCCGCAGTCCGTTCTTACTGCTGTCACCAAGCGGCTCGCGCGGCTTGAACTTCTCGCTGTCGGCAGGAAGCTCATCGATCAACATTGTGTCGAGATCCCATTTCATCGTCGCCGTCTTGCGTGAGGGGCCGTCGCGGTACTTGCGCAGCGACAGGTACATGCGCGTCTGATCGTCTTCCGGCTCGGGCGGAATCAGAATGATGAGCATGTCAGCAATCTTCTGCGCGCTCTGGTAGGCCGTCTCGCCCTCACGGTTTAGCTGCGTGGCCGTCACGTAGGGGATCTTGCTCACGCGCGCCTGTTGCTTGAGGCCACGACCGTTCTGCGCCACGCCCTCCCAGCCCTGGAGGTTGCGCGGCGTGCGCATCTCCTCAAGGTAGTCCACGACCATCATGTTCGGCTTGTAGCGCATCTGCTCGGCGACGATCTTCTCGACCGTGCAGTTACGGATGTCGTCAATGATGATGATGTCCTTGCGAGCGCGATCCTTCTCACAGCGCTTGAGGATCTTGTGCCACTCGCGCTCCTCCTCGTCGTTCAGTTCCAGCGCCTTGAGCGCGCGGTAGCGAACGTGGGTGAGCATCGTGTCGAAGCGCCGCAGAATCACATCACCCTCGACTTCGAGGCTGACGAAGACAACAGTCTTTCCCTGCAAGTAGGCGTTCAGCGCCGTGTGCTGTAAGCCGGTCGTCTTGCCGCCGCCCGGAGGACCGCCCCAGATCACCAGTTCATGCGGCTGCACGCCCATCGTGACGCCATCGAACGTCGGGACACCAATCTTGATACCGGGCTTGATCCGCTTCCTCTTGCGCCGTTCGTACTCTTGCTTGCGCGCCTTGCCCTCGCTGAGTCGCTGTGCCTTCGGCGTCGGCACAAGCTCTACCAAGCGTGTTGCCATTTCCAGGGCGTATAGCTCGATCTCGGGCAGTGCCTCGGGATCATCGAGCGCATCGTGGTAGGCACGCACCTCATCGACCGCCACGCGCTCCTTCACCAACAGCACGAAGCGCTCGATGAGGTACGACAGCGGGTCCTTTGTCAACAGTGGTTTGTAATCGAACTCGCCGCGCACGACCTCGATCGACGGCGGCGACTTGTGCCGCGCCATGAAGTCCCCGGCCCACTCGTAGATGTCGGCCAGATCTTCGTCGGCGAAGTGGTCAGCTTCGATACCGCGAGCTACGACCTCGGCAAGATCACCGCTTTGCAGCGCCTTGCTCAATAGTGCTGACTCGACATCCATGACTAGCGGCGGCGCTTGCGGGTCTTCTCGGCTTCCTCAGCCTCGCGCTCGTTGTGCAGTCGCACCGACTCCTCCACGATCGCGCGATCCTCAGCAATCGAGTGCTCGATCAGCTTGCTGGTGGCACGGATGTAGCCGCGAATCTTGTCATAAACGCGCCGCTGCTCAGGCGTCAAGACTGGTTCCTCGTCGCCCTCATCCCAATCGATGTCGCCCAGCAACTCGATGCCGGGGTTCTCCGTCTGCCAACGCAACTGCACCGGGCCGATCGTCACGTTCGCGTACTGCGCAACAGGAACAAGCTCCGAAAGCTGACAGGAGATCTCGATGTTGCCATTGCTGAGAGCAGTTACCGAACCACGATGCTGCGCCGACTTCGCCACCCGGCTCGCCGTCTCGTCATCACTGACGCGGGGTTTGCTGCGGGTTGTCCGCCTTGTCGCCATTACCTTCTCCTTCTCCGTCTTGTCGTCTGTGTTGTCGTCGGATTACCGTCGGTCTTCGCCTTCGCGGCGATCTTCTCGAACTTGTCCTCGTACTTCACCATGTCACGTTCGATCTTGGCTGGCAACTCATCCCCCGAAACACGGTGGTGCGGCGGGAAATACCAGTTGTTCGACGCGAACAGCTTGACGAGCGCGACCTCAAGGTTCTCGGGCCTAGCATACTTCGTTCGCGGCCACAGCGTCTCCACGATCCAGGCGCGCGATCGACCCTGTGCGACGAATGCCTTCGCGCTGCGGATGTGGTAGCCGTTGAGGTACTTCGGCCGACGCAGGTTGCGAACGTGCTCATCGGCCTTGTCAGGATCAGTGACAAGATTGCCGGGGCGCATGTCGTTGCGCTTCATCCACGCAACGATTCCGTTCGGTCCCCATACTTGACTGTCCGTCCAGTAGCGCCAGTTGCGCGCTCCGCGATGAGGATGCAGGCGCTTGGGTAGGCGCTCGCGTTCCCATTTGCGAATCGTGCCCTGCTGGCGATTGATGATCTTCGCGAGTTCGTCAATATAGACGACGCCTTCATCGCGCGTTTCCGGTCTATCTGCAATCATGCTGGGTTCACCTCCTTTCTAGGAACTATACCAATTTGCGGGAATTTGACATCCGCATCTGACCCGTTATAGGCTAGGGGCGGCTGAGGCGGGGACGTTGGCATAATCTAATACTGTTACGCGGTAAGCGTACTGTCTGGTCCGGTTCTTTCAGATTCTTTCTGGAGGGCAAGAGGGTACAACCCTGATGTAACGCTTGCCGCAGGGGGATAGTCCCTATTGCGGAGAAGTTTCAAAATCATGACTGAGCGGGTCAATAATCCTTACAGGCAGAGACTTGCGCTTGCGCGTCCACGGGTTCTGCATCCGGCCCCAGTTCAGCGCCAACGTGCAGTAGTAGTCGGCGAGCGCGTTCTGTGTGCGCGGAACCCAGGTCAGTTCCCACGCCATCGGGTAGTAGCGGGTGAGCACGTCCTTGGCTTCCACGGCCAGCGGGCGACAGCCGTCGCTCTTGATCTTCCAGCGGCCATTGACCTGCTCCACGATCAGCTTCGAGTCGCTGTGGACCTTGATGCTGTGGAAGCCGAGTTCCTTAGCATACTTGACAGCGACGATCAGCGCCGTGTACTCGGCGTAGTTGTTGGTGCGGACGCCGATGTAGCGGTTGAGGATCTTCGTCTTCTCGCCCTTCTGCTTGATGACGATGCCGATCCCGGCGTGGCCGGGGTTCTTCGGCGCGCAGCCACCGTCGATCCAGATCAGCGCTTTAGGCATAAGGATCGCTCTTCGTATCGATCCACTTGCCGTCAGCATTCTTCACAAAGCCCGCCGCGATGAGCCGCTGCTCCACGATGTCAGGATGCTTGTGGTTCATATGGATGACTTCCAGCCGCGCAGCGAAGTGCGGACTGCCGCCGATGATCTCGAAATCGCAGTAAGGACACTTGATAGTGGTGGTCATCGGTGAATCCACTCGATCCCGGCGTAGAAGCCAATGAACGCCGCCGCCACAATCAGAAACAGCCACAGCAGCGCAAGCATGAGCACGCGCAGCATCAGTCGTCCTCGATCTCGAACGGGTTCTTGGCATAGCGCAACGGCTCGGGTTGCGGCTTCATGCCCGTCGCCGCCATGAAGCAATCCCAGCACAGCCCATCTTCCAGCGAAGTCAGCGTCTCTCCTCTCACCGCGTAGTAGTCCGTCGATGGAGTGCAGATGTACTGCTTGCCGCAGTTCTTGCACGTCACCGGCTGCCAGCGTGCGTCAACGGTCATGCGCTCTCTCTGGTTCGGGGATATAGCTGCAAATACAGGGATGCTCACGGCCATTGATCGTCCAGCGCAAGCAGCGACCAGCGATCCGGCAGGCCCAATACAGATCACCGGCCTTTACTGTCACCGGTCCTTCAATGCGCTCGGTAGGCTCGCCTGTGAAATCATGGCAGGAGCCACAGTAGCCCTCGCGGATATCGTTCGGGTTGTAGCTGGTCATGCCGCAGCGCGGACAAGTGATGCTAGGCATCGATCCGCACCTCGATGTCGAGCTTGTTGTAGCACTGCTGACGGCGATTCTTGAACTGCTGCTTGAGCACGCCGCAGTGGTGATCGAAGAAATCGTAGATCAGCGTGTCGGTCTTGCCCACCGCCGTGCGCGTTCCCCGGCCGATCCATTGCTGCACCTTCGGCGCGGAGCGCGTCGGGAACGGCAGATAGATGCGATCGACCGGCGGCAGATCGATTCCCTCCTTCGCCACGGTCGCGAAGACCACCGCAGCGGGCGCGTGAATGATCTCCTCGCGCATCTGGGCGCGTTTCTCGCCCCTGACCTTACCCGTCAGTACCCAAATCGGCGGGACGAGCCGAGAATGGCCGTATTCGCGCTCGAACACCGCCATGATCTCCTCAAGATGCTTGACCTGATCGGAAACGATCAGATGGTGGTGCTTGCCCTTGGTGATTTCGTGCATCACCGTCTCAGCGACAAGAGCATTGCGAGCCACGTTCTCTACGAGGTGCATCCTAAGCTGCTGGTAGTTGTTGCGGTGAAAGTGTGGCCGCTTGCCGGAAAGACGACACCCTGGTACATCACACTCGTTATCATCGTCCGACTGGTGATCGCCCCAGTAGACGTGCTCGAAATCAGTCCTGACAACCTGTACGACTGGTCGCACAAGCACTCCTGTTTCGCGAAGAACATCCTCGTCATCTTCCCAGAACACCTCCCCCAGCACATTGAGCGCGAACTCGAATTTGTCATCCTTGCGATCGGGCGTGGCGCTGACGCCAAGCCGGTACTTGGCCCAGAAGCGACCGACGATCTCTTGAATCGTCATTGCTGTCACATGGTGGCACTCGTCCACGAAGACGCAATCCCACTTCTGGAAGAACCACGG
>Ga0105242_10000271_pt1 | contig 41189 bp, 21 predicted proteins | sample KBSM24metaG_FD_81521 | JGI IMG/M metagenome (GOLD analysis project Ga0105242, IMG submission 81521) | Miscanthus rhizosphere microbial communities from Kellogg Biological Station, Michigan, USA - KBS M2-4 metaG | ecosystem: Host-associated > Plants > Roots > Rhizosphere > Soil | place...
AGCCAGGCTGATCAGGATTGCGCCGCAGGAAACCGAAGTATTCCGTCAGCACGAACATGGACTCTCTCTCGGCGTTACGGAAGTCCGGCTTCTCAGTGATCTTCCGCAGGACCGTAGCGCGAGTTTCCGTCGCGTTATTCAATCCGTCAACCAGTTGCTGTTTCTCACCCACACCCCAGGAGACGCCGGTGTTCTGGGTAAGTGTCTCGACGTACTGCTGGTTTGAAACTCCACCGTACGTGTTGACGAACTCAGTGCGCGAGACATAGTCATCGAAGTACGCCACCTTATTGGCCTCGAGCACGGCCTCGGCGCCCGGCGCGCCGAACACATAACCCTTGCCGAGCATCTGCGCATCCTTCTCGAAGCGAATGAAGTTCGGCAGACTACCGAAGGCCACCTTGTTGGTGAGATAAGCCGTTCCGCCTGTCTGCTGGTATTCACCCGACAGGAAGAAGGCCTGGGCCGTGCTCACGCGGAAGGCCGCGATGCACTCCGCCTGAGTCATATTCGGCGGACGCGTCGCTGCGCTATTGCACTTGTCGATGTTCGCGATCCAGAACGCCTTGCCCGCAGGATCGGACGGCCTATTCAGGAAGTCGCGATACAAGCTCTCGACGAAGTTTGCAGTGTCATCGACCGGATTAGCTGCCGGCTCAGACAGATCGTCGTTGATAGTCAACGTCGCGGTCGGCAATCCGAGAATGCCGGCGCCGCCGGTCGGGTTCGACAGGGTCAGCGTGAGCGTCTCAGGACCTTCGACGAAGTTGTCCTGCTGAGTCAGGACGGTGAACGTCTTATCGGCGCCGTCACCCGCCGCAAAGCTTATGCGGCCAAGGGCAGTCTCAAAGTCGCAGCGCGACGTCGCCAGAGTGTTGCCCGGAGTCGGCGCGCACGGCACGAACGAGGCCGGATCGCTGTTGTCGGTGGTCGCGAAATCAATCGTGACCGCCTGCGTCAGCGTGCCCGTGCGTTGCACCGTGATGGTCGCTACTCCGCCTTCACTCACGTTGTAATTCGCCGTGCTGAATTTGATGTAGCCACCCACCGGGTCGTCGTTGGTAATCGTGAGCACTGCGGTTGCCGGGGTGCCGAGTGCGCCACTGCCGCCCGCATTGCTCAAGGTGATGTTGACCGTCTCATCGGGTTCGTTGAGCAGATCATCGGTGATCGCAACATTGACCGTCTTGCTGGTCTCACCGTTATTGAAGGTTACGGTCTGCGAAACTGCCGTGTAATCGGATCCAGCTGTAGCCGTGCCATTGCTGGTGTCGATCTTGACGGTCGCCGTTCCCGCCGTGCCGCCGGTTCGCGTAATGGTGATGACCGCCGGCCCACTGTTCTCACCGACGGTGTAAGTCGCCGCGCTGAGTTGCAGCGTTCCGCCGTCGTTCACGTTGATGTTGACCGCGTCCGTGTCAGACAAGGCGCCGCCGCTGCCGGTGTTGCCTTGATCGTTGGTGACGATCGTCAACGTCGCCGCGCCGCTGAAGCCATTCGTCGGGTTGAAGGTCATTCCCTGCAACGCGGTGTTGACCGCGGCAATCGTGCCGGTGAAGGTCATGGTTGAGTTGGCCGTACCGTTGCCAACTGTGAAGGCCAACCCTGCGGTCGAGCCCAGCGTGATGGTGCCATTGGTCGCCGTCAGCGTTTCACGCATCGCACCGCCGCCGGCATCGACGTCCGCGATCGAAATCGCGTTCGCATTCGCCGGCGAGAATGTGAGCGGGCTGTTTTCGGTGACCTGCTGAGTGGTTACCGGTACGGTGTTAACCGGCGCGTCATTGACCGCATTCACAGTGATGGTGAATTGCTGCGTCACTGACGTATCAATGCCGCCGTTGGCGGTGCCGCCGTTGTCCTTGAGCGTAACGGAAACGGTAGCTGAGCCGTTGGCATCGGGCGCTGACGTGAAGGTCAGCGTGCCGTTCGGACTGATCGCCGGCTGAACCGAGAACAGTCCGTTGTTGTTATTGCTTACCGTGAAGGCCACCGTCTGCCCGCTCTCATCAGCCGGACCGGCGCTGATGTTCACGGCCTGGCTCGCGATGGTTTGCGGTCCGCTGTCCTCATTAACTATCGGACCCGCGGCCAGCGCGAACGTCGGCGCATCGTTAACCGCATTCACGGTCAGCACGAAGGTGTCGGTCATACTCACCGGAGTCGTGCCGATCGTCCCTGCCACGGTAACGGTGATGGTGGTAGTGCCGTTTTGATTAGCGGCCGGAGTAATGGAGAGCGAGCGTGTCGAGCCCGCGCCGCCGACATTGAGGTTGCCGTTCGGCACCAGCGTCGTATTGCTCGACGTCGCTGTCACCGTGAAGTTCGAGACGCCGCCGTCAGCCACCTTGAAGTTGAATGATGGCAGGGCCGTGTCTTCGTTGGTGCTCTTGTCGGTGATGTCTTCGATTGAAACTTGAGCTTCGAAGGCGCCGATATCCACCTGCGCGATGGCGTCGGCGTCTACTCCATCGATGAATCGATTGAAGCCGGCGCCGCGCTGATCCGTGGTCAGTCCGGCATTCGTCGCGATGGTATTGCTGCCGGCATCGAGCGCCGGGCTGCCGGACAGTAAAGCCATCGTCTGCGTCGTGCCGCCGTTGAAAGCGAGCGGCGCGAGACGCGGATTAATCGGCGATGCAGCAGTGCCAATCTGATTGCCATTGCTTCCGTTGCTGATGCCGGTGATTCCGGTATTAACGCCGATCAGGTTGAACGAACTGGAAGCATCAACCGGGCCGGTGATGTCAGACATACCACCAGTCGTATTGCCAGCCACAATCGTATTGCTTAGTTTGAGGGTTGCGATTCCGATACTTGTGTCACTGAGGATGCCGCCCACGCCCACATTGCCGGCATTCGTGGGAATGTTGCCGCTGATAGTGCTGTTGATGATGGTAACTGCGGCCGTACCATTATTCGGCTGGTTGTAAATGCCAACACCGGTGCCAGCAGAGTTGCCGCTGATGGTGCTGTTGTTGATGGTAAGTGTGGCCGTACAAGTATTACAGCCGTTATGGATGCCGGCACCTGCGCCGGCAGCAGAGGCAAAGTTGCCACTGATGGTGCTGTTGTTGATGGTGAGCGTGACCGGAGCAAACACCCCGAAGCTCCTGATGCCGCCACCTGTGCCAGAGCTAGAGTTGCCGCTGATGGTGCTGTTGTTAAGAGTGAGTGTCCCATTATTGCTGACGCCACCCCCAGAAGCGGACTTCCCATTGGCAATGGTCAATCCGGAGATGGTCACCACCTTGCCGCTGTTAATCGTGAAGACACTGAAGTCCGGCGTGCCGCCCGCCGTGCTGCGTTGCACGGTAAGCGTATTCGCGCCCGGTCCATTGATCACGACGTTCCCGTCGATTGCCGGCAAAGCAGTCAGCAGATTGATGGTGCTGTTGGCCGGCAGATTGAAGTTGATGGTGTCATCGCTGGCCGCGAAGTTGGCTTCCTGAATCGCCGCCCGCAACGTGCACTTGCCGTTACTGTCGGCGCAGATGCCGTCGAGGCTGGCGTCCGGAGTATCGCCGACGTCATTGACGATCAACGTCAGCGGCGCTTTCACCACCTGCGAAACAGTGTTCGAGTTACTGCTTAGGTACGCGCCGTCGCCGTTGTAGGTCGCGTTGATGGAATGCGGCGATTCGCCAGCCGTCAAGGTAGAAATATCGCAAGTCGCCTTGCCGGCGCCATCGAGCGTTTGATTGCCGCCCGAGCAGGTCAACGGAGTGACTCCGTCGAAGAATGAGACCGTTCCCGTCGGCGGTCCAACTATCGCGGTATTGGAGGTGACCGTGGCCGTGAAGGTCACCAGTTGATTTGTAAACGACGGATTAATTGACGAAGCGAGGTTCGTCGTCGTGCCCGACCTGTTTACGGTGATGTTGAAGTTCTGCGGCGCTGAAGTGTCGCTGCCGCCACCGTTGTCCTGTGCCACGATGGTAATTGTCGCGACGCCATTCGTATTTGTCGCCGGCGTGTAGGTCAACGTGCCGCTCGTGTCAACCGCCGGAGCCGCTGAGAATAAACCCGGGTTCGTATTACCTGTGACGTTGAACTGCACCGTTTGGCCTGACTCATCCGCAGGTCCGGGCGCGAAGGTCGTGATGAAGTTCGGCACGCTTTGAGGTCCGGAGTTCGCCAGGACCGTCTGGTTTCCGCTCTGCAGGAAAGTCGGCGGATCATTAACTGCAGTGACGGTCACCGGCACGTCAGCCGGATCTGAATCGATTCCGGGGCCCGCACTCACCTTGAACTTGAACAAATCCGAACCGTTCGCATTCGGGTTTGGCGTGTAAGTCACGGTCGCGGTGCACGTCTGCGAAAGAGTGAACGTGCAATTTGGCGCGCTAATCGCTCCCAACCCGCCAATCGTCGGGTTCTGGGTGATGCTGAATGCCAGCGGGGTGTTCTGCGAGTAGGTGCCGGTCAGAGTAATGACTACCGGCGTGTCTTCGTTAGTCGTAGTCGGAGAACTCGGCGGAACTGCCGTGGGCAAGCAACCACCGGCAGCCTGAGATTCGTAAGCGCCAATGTCCGAACCGTCACCGCCGGCAGCATTCGGATAGACCGAGTCGGCAAAATCAAACGGCCGCGTGCCGCCGCGCTGATCGGTGGTCAGGCCAAACGCCTTGCCTTTATCGATCGCCGGACTGGTGCACTGCAGCGAGTGAGTCATCGTCGGTCCGCCGTTGTCGGCCAGCGGATTCAATCCGGGGCTGGCGACTCCGACCTGATTCTGGTGGACAGCGTCGCTCGAGACATCTACCAACCCGCCGGAGCCGCCCGTGCCGATCAGGTTGAAAGAGCTTGAGGCGTCCATCGTACCGCCGATGTCGTCCGGCGTGGTGCTGGGGCTGGCGTCGTTGTAGTTGGCCGCCACGATGTTGCCGCGCAGGATTACGGTGCCGCCATTTCTAAATACTCCACCACCAGTGCCGGTGCCGTTGGTGTCGTTGTCAGCGCGGTTAGAGGTGATGGTGCTGTCGGTGATTGTAGCTGTGAGACCAGCAAAATTAGTAAAGATGCCGCCACCATTGCCGGTAGCAGTGTTGCCGCTAATAGTGCTGTTGGAGATGTTCGCCGAAGTTCCGCCGAGTACAGCGCCGCCGCCCTGTAGAGCGGTGTTGCCGCTGATAGTACTGTTAGTGATGTTCAGCGTACCTGAAGCGGCAATACCACCACCACTACCATCGGTAGAGTTGCCACTGATGGCGCTGTTGGTGATGGTAACTGTTCCTGTGCCGTTGTAGAGAATGCCGCCACCATCGAGGCCGACAACGTTTCCATTGTTGATGGTCAAGCCATCAATAGTCAGATTGACGCCTCCAGCGCTAACGGTGAAGATGCGGTAATTTCCGCCCGTGTTGCGCTTGACGGTCAATACCTTCGCGCCCGGACCACTAATGGTCATGTCGCTCGTGATATCAGGCAGCGCGCCGGTCAGATTGATCGTGTACGGTCCAGGCGCGGCAAACACCGTCGAGTTGAAGGTGATCGTTTCTGCTCCGGCGTCGGCATTTGCCGCATTGATTGCTTCGCGCAGAGTACAACCGTCTCCGGTGCCGATCGGGTCGCAGGTGCCGTCGCCCGGATCAGCCGTTGAGTTAACTTCAAACGTCGTGAAGTTATCGGCGTTGAAGGTCACAGTATTGTCGACGATCGTCGAGGCGCTGTTCAGATTGCCCGCGTCATCCTGAAAGACTCCGGCATTGATGTTGATGATCACCGTGCCGCTCTGAGTCATGCCCGTGACGGCAACATTGTAGGTATTACCTGAGCCGGTAATATTAGCCAGGGTGGCGCCCGCCGTTCCCGAAACCGAAATATCGCTATTCGTAAAGCTGCCGGTGGCCGCCGGGGTTGTCAGCGACTCGCTGAGAGTCACCTTAAAATTAATAACCGTGGTTGCGGTTTGCCCGGTTACCGGATCGGTCTGGCCTACTGCCTGATCAATCGTCGCGACCGGAGCGGTCTTGTCGATGTCATAGATTTCGCCGGTCGTGAAGCTGCCGTTGCCTGCTCCCACTCCGCCCAGAGGTTTGCCGACTCCGTCAATGATGGTGTCGTTGTCAATCAGGTCGAGTCTAATCGTGCCGTCGTTGCTGCCGGTGTTGACGGTCACGGTCCAATCGGTGCCGGAACCATTCACCGGTCCGATGCTGGTTCCCGCCACGCCAGTCGTCGTTAACGCAAAGTCGCCTGCATCAACTCCGCTCACGGGCTCGCTGAACTTAACCGAAAAATCAACGGTCGACGCGTTGGTTGGATTCGAACCAGCGCGGGTTATCGAGGTAACTGACGGATCGGATCGGTCAACCGTATAAACCTGCCCGGTGGTGAAGGTGCCGTTACCGGCGCCCGCGCCGCCCAAAGGCAACGGCAAGGCATCGGTAGACACAATCGAATCGTCATCGATCACATTGAGCTTGATGTTTCCATCGCCGGTGCCCGTGCCGACGGTCACCGTGTAGATGGTAGGACCGCCGCTCACTGCCGTAATCGCCGCGCCCGAGACACCATTGGTCGTCAGAGTGAAGTCCGGGAAGGGGCCGACAGTATCGACTCCGCTAACCGCCTTGGTGAAGGTAACCGTAAAGTTCACGCTGGCGGCGCTGGTCGGATTGACGTCCGCGCGGACTATGGACTGCACCAATGGCGGATCGAACACCAACAGGTTGGCCGGAGCGCTGGCTGCTCCAGCTACCGGCGTTTCATTGGTCGTAACACCTGAAGTGGAGTTTGGATTCGTACCCGGGGTACTGCTCTTCACATCGAAGATCACTGTGCAGCTATCGCTGGCCGGAATGGTAATGCCGCTGAAGCTGAGCGCGGTCTGGTTCGCCGACAGACTGTTCGGAGTAGCAGCACAGGTCCCGGTGACCGCACCGCCGACGGCGCTCATGTTGACCAGATTGTCCGTGAAGGCGCCGCCGGTCAGTTGCGTCGCGTTCGAATTACTTATCGTGATCGTCACGGTCGAACTGCCGCCGGTTTGAATCTTGTCCGGAGCGAAGCTCTTGCTGATGGTCGGCGCCGCGAGCACCGTCAAGTCCACCGGAGCGCTGCCGCCGCCGATTGGCGTCTGGTCCGTAGTGATCCCCGTAGTCGAATTCGGATTCACTCCCGGTGAGCTGCTCTTCACATTAAAGATCACCGTGCACGGAACACTGTTCGCCGGGATACCTATACCGGTGAAGTTCAGAGTGGTTTGATTTGCGGCGAATGTATTCGAACTGGCGCCCGAGCAACTTCCCGTTGCCGCGCCCCCCACGGCGCTCATATTCACCAGGTTGTCGGTGAAAAAGGCGTTGGTCTGGGGCGTCGCACTGGAACTGCTCAAGGTGAGCGTCACCTGCGAAGTGCCGCCCGATTGAATGGTCTGCGGACTAAACGCCTTGACGATGGTGTTCGCGCCCACCGTCAGATTTGCAGTATTACTGACCGGCCCGGCTGACGGAGTCTCGGCCGAACTCACACCTGAGGTCGTATTCGGATGGACACCTTGCGTGTTGCTGGTGACGTCGAAAATGACAGTGCAACTGCCACTAGCCGGGATGGTAATGCCGGTAAAGGTGAGCGACGTGTCACCGGAACTGAGTGTACTCGGACTCGCGCCACAAGTACCGGTGACGTTGCCGCCGAGTGCGCTCATTCCCACCAACGTGTCGCTGAAAGTCGCCGCCGTCAACGGGAAGGCGTTCGTATTCGCCAGTGTCAAAGTCACCTGCGAAGTGCCGCCCGGCGTTATCGAAGTCGGATTAAAGGCTTTCGCGATCGTCGGCGCTCCGGCCACCGTAAGGTTCGCCGCCGCACTCGGATTGCCGGTGGAGGGCGTCTCGGTCGTCGCCACTCCGGAAGTTGTATTCGGATGGACGCCTGGCGTACTACTGGTCACATTAAAGGTCACCGTGCAGAAACTGCTCGCGGGAATGGTTATGCCGCTAAAGCTCAGTGCCGTCTGACCAGCCGCAAATGAGTTTGAACTTGCGCCCGTGCAACTCCCGGCCGCCGGGCCGCCGGAGGCGCTCATGTTCACCAGCGTATCGGTGAACGAAGCGTTGTGCAGATCGAACGCGTTGGGATTGGTCAACGTGAGCGTGACCAACGACGTACCGCCCGACTGAATCGTGTCCGGCGTAAACGACTTGCTGATTGTCGGCGAAGGAACCTGCCGCTCGAATGAACCAATGTCCGACTCGTCGCCGGGACCAGGTCCCGCGATAAAGTCGATCGGCCGCACAAAGACGCGCTGATCTACGAGCAGGAAGACATCGGTCGTATCCGCGTGACTGGCTGCGGTGGTGCTGTTGACGCCTCTGGTCACCGTCAGGGTGTTGCCAGTCTTACCGGTCACCAGCATCTGTTCAGTCTCAATGCGGATCGTGACGCCGCTCGACGGGATGCTGCTCGCGTCAGCCACGACTACCGACGTTACGACGTTATCGATCGCGCCATTGAGCTTGGTAACGCTGAAGTTAGATCCCTTGTCCAGAGCGGGACTGCTGTCGAGCAGTGCGTGCGTCTGCGTCGGCCCGCCATTATTCCCCAGCGCGCCCAACAACGGATCGATCGGGGTGCCCGCCGTGCCCACTTGATTATTGAGAGTGCCGTCGGTGATACCCGTCATGCCGGTATCGACCCCTACCAGATTGAAGGAACTGGTGGCATCGACCGCGCCATTGATGTCGTCGTCGGCAGGCGTAGTGGTGCCCTTGAAGTTCTTCGCGACGATCGTGCTCTGCAAGATGACCGTGCCGGCGTTAATTCGCAATCCGCCGCCAACCCCGGGACCAGCATTGATAAAGTCCGCGGTGTTGTTAGTCACGGTCGAATTCTGAATGGTGGTGGTGCCCGTGCCTACATTATTGAAGATGCCGCCGCCACTATTGCTGGCATGGTTGCCGCTGATCGTGCTGTTGCCGATCGTCAATGTGGCCACGCTCGGATTGGTGCCCAGATTGAAAATGCCGCCGCCATTAGTGGCTGACGAGTTGCCACTGATCGTGCTGCGCCAAATCGTCGTAGTCGCCGACGACGCTGTTGCCTCCTGGGCAATGCCGCCGCCGCGACCTGCACCACCGAGACCAGCCGTGCCGGCGCCAGCGCCTGCCGCTCCGCGGATCACACTATTGCCCGCTACCGTCGAATCGACCAGGGTGAGCGTGCCGGCGTTGAAGATACCGCCACCCTCGCCGTTACCGCCGTTGCCGTTTGTGCCAGCGGAATCGCCGCCCTTGCCACCAGTGGCCGTGCCGCCATTGATGGTTGAGCTGGTCACGGTCAGGATGCTGGCGTTGTAGATAGCGCCGCCGAGACCGTTGCCACCGTTGCCGCCCGTGGTTGTGCCAGTCGCACCATCACCGCCGGTCGCATTGCTGCTGCTGACGATCACATTACTTAAGGTCAGGGTGCCGTTGTTATAGATCGCGCCACCGAGCGCGTCGTTACCCGATCCACCTGCCGCCGGGTCGGCAGTGCTGCCGTTAGTGCCGGTGGTCTTACCGCCAGTGATTGTTAAGCCGGTAATGGTGACCGTGAATGTTGGCGAAATAAGAAATACCTGACTCGCGTTGTTACCAGTAATTGTGAGCGACGATGCTCCAGGTCCGTTGATGGTGACGTTCTTCGAGACAGTTAGTGCCGTCCCGGTCAAAGTGATCGGCGAGACGACCGAATTATCGAAGTTGATCACGCCGCCGTCGCAGACTCCGGTAGTGATGCCGTAACGCAAGGTGCCCACGGTATTCGTATCGGCGTTGCTGGTAACGGTGTACGGGTTCGAGCAAGCAGTCACCGTTTCCGAAACGTGGTTCGAGGTGCTGCCGATGTACCGGCCGCCACTGTCGTCGCCGTTGTAAACCGCCGTAATGTCGTGCGGCGATCCGACTGTATCCGGATAAGTGAACTTGCAGGTCGCCACGCCGCTGCCGTTGAGCGTCTGGCTGCCGCCGGTACAAACGATCGTACTGGCGCCGTCCTTGAAGGTCACCGTGCCGTTCGGGGGTCCGATGACCGCGGTCAATGAAGTCACAGTCGCGGTGTAAGTAACCTCAACTCCAGGCGCAACTGTAGTCCCTGGTGACGCCACCAGCGCCGTGTTCGTATTCGATTTATCGACAGTTTGCGAAACCGTGCCCTGGCTGGCTAAGAAGTTCGCATCGCCGTTGTAGTGCGCCGTGATAGTGTGCGGCGAACCGGCGTTGTTCAGCGCCGACGTCGTACAAGTGGCAACTCCGGAACCGTTCAGAGCCTGCGCACCACAGCCGGAGATGAGATTCGCCGGCGAGACAGATCCATCGTAGAAATCAACATTCCCGGTGGGTGGCCCGGTGAAGCCAGTATTCGAAGTAACCGTCGCAGTGAAGGTCACACTCTGCGAGACCAGCGACGGGCTGCCGCTGGTCTGAACCGCCGTCGTCGTGGCGGACTGATTCACGGCGCCTTGAGACAGAGTGTTCGAAGCGTTGAAAGCCTGACAGCATTCGTAATTACCGTCACCGCTATAGAAGGCCTGGACGCTGTGCGCTCCGGAACCAAAGGTCACAACGCACTGGGCCTGGCTCGAACTAATCGTGACGCCGCTCGCTCCGCCGCACGCGGCGATCGCCGTTCCATTGTCCTTAAAGACGATGTTGCCGGTAATCGGGGTCGCGTTCGCCGGATTGGGCGCAACGGTCGCGGTAAAGGTGACGGCCTGGCCGATATTCCACGAGCCCGCCGCAGGAACTGCGCCGAGCGTCGTGGTGGTATCAAACAGATCAACGTTAGTGGACGTTGGATCAGTGGTGCCGCCGACCGAGGGGTCGTCGCTCAAGAGCGGATTGCCGGTGAACGCACCGGTTAGGGTCGCCTGGGCCGTCACCTTCGGATTGGACGGACCACTCAGGTTCGGTGGGTTATTTAGCGTGGCCTTGAACGTGATCGTAATCGTCTTGCCGTCCGGCAATTGGAATCCCTGTCCGGCGCCCGTGCCATTAATCGGGAACTGGCCGACCGGTGTGGGCATAAGCGGCACGGCCCAGGCCGGTATCGAGTTTCCAGCGGCCGATCTTGAGTTCGTGCGCGCGTGATTCAATTGCACGTCTGACGTCGCGGCCTTCACCGCGAAGCTGTGGTCGATAGCAGTGCCGGCACTCCTCACGTGCGCGGCCGACTCGCTAAGTCTGCTGACTTCCGCCGGCTGACTTGTGCGCTCTGTCGTTCGAGTTTCTTCGGCATGCGCCGTCGGTTCGATCAGCGAAGTGATTGCGCTTACGAAGCTCGAAAGAGAATTCCGCGGACTGGCGTCGGGTGATCTTGACGAATCAACCGCGCCAACCTTCGCTTCAGCCGTGAGCGTCGCATCCACAATTTGCGCGGCGCTGTCCGCACGGGTTTCGTTAACCTCGGTGATGGTCGCGACAGATGCTCCGGGAGCAGTTGCCGATCGAGCATAAGCAAGCACATCGCTCGAAGAATTTGCGTTGGCCAGAAGCGCCAACGACGAGGACGCCGCGTTCTGCGGTGATTCGCCCAGGGTTCCGGTCGGGCCGTTCAGGAGGGCAGAGTACTGCTGCAGCTGCTGCGATCCTTCCGGCTTGAACATGGAGAGGGTTGGCAGGGTACAAGTACCGGCAGTGCTTGACACTGTCACAGCGCCCGAGTTGGTCACCGTGCCCGTGTTCCCGCCATTGTTGTGAAAGGCTATAGCGCCGCCGTTTTGGACCAGGTTGAACTCTTTAGCGGCGCTATCCAGAGTGTTGTTGGATAAATCGAGGCACAGGGTCGCACTGGTCGCGCTTATAGTCTCAGCCCTGAATCGTCCTCCAGTGTTTGCCGCATTCGAATTGCTGATGGTGTTCCCACTCACCGTGGCGGAGAGAGTCCCGGTATCACCGGCGCCGTTAGCGCCGGAGCGCATTGATAATGAGGAGTTGCTGTTGCTCGTTCCTGCGCTGGCGATGCTGATATTATTTAGGACCTGGACCTTCATCACAGCGGCGGTCTGGATTTCCAGTTCGATACCACGACGGTTCGAGGTGGCCACCGGGTCGGCAGCCGTGCCCACACTGTTTCCACTTATCAGAACGTTTACATCGTTGCGGCTTCCGCGCGCGGAGACGAGGATGCCCTGGCGCGCCAGCGTATGGATGGTGTTATTTAAGATCTTGATCTTGTCGTTGACGCCCGCGTTGCCGTCAATGCCCATGCGGATTCCGAGATAGCCGTTAGTTCCGCCCGCTGTATACGCGAACGTGGGCCCGGGGCCGCTCTGGATGTTGGTGATGGTGTTATTGGTAAACAGAGCGTTGTTACTGGCGTCGCCGATCCGTCCTGATTGCTGGGTGTTCACATTAATTACACCCGCTGAAAACAGGGGCAATCCCACCTTGTCAAACGTGTTGTTGTTGACGTTGGGAACCAGGGTCGCGTTTTGCTGCGAGGTCATCTCGAGGTCGTTGACCCCGTTTGAGGGCGCGTTTACGAATTTAGTGTTCGAGCAATTGAAAACGATCTTTGAAGTAGAGCCGGCATCGTCACCGGCGCCGATCACAATACCGCTACCAAACAGGTTTGTGTACTTGCTGTCGAACGCGTCACCGGTATTGCTGTCCTGCACATTAAAATTAATGATCGAGGTACCCCACGACGACACCCAGGCCGCAGTGGTCCCGTCCTGCTTGTTCTGAAACAAAACGCCATCGAGGGTGAGCGTGCCCGTGCCCGAGCTGTTTTGATAGCGAAGACCGATCGCGTTGCCGATGACGGCATTGTTGTGATCTACCGTGCTCTTTACGATCGAAATATTGCTGGGTGAATTGTAGACGAAGATGCCGTCGCCGCCGGGCGCGAGCACTTTCATGAAACTGAAGCTGTAGGTGCCGCTGCCGCCCTGAATGTCAATTGCGCCGGTCCCACCCTGAACTTGCGTCCCGGGCGTGCCGCCAGTGTGTTGGATCAAACCGCCGGAGTTGGCGGTCGAGCCGTCGCCGGTGATGGTAAAGGGACCAGCGCCGGTGCCGTTGAGGAAGATACCCCGCGTCGGCCCGCTCGCCCCGGTACCCGTGCTGACGCTCTTGAACTTGAATCCATTCGCGCCGATGGTCGAACTCGACACCAACACTGCGCCGCCGGTACTCGACGTAATAACATTAGGCGAGTTGGTATTATCGGAGGTCTCGTAGGTAATTGTCTGGGTGCCGGAAAGGTCGACCGCATTACCTGCCGCGGACGTCACGCTCACGTCCTTAATTAAAGACGTCCCGGAGGTAAAGATGCCGGAGATACCCTTGCTGCCCGCGGCCGCTCCGGAAACATCTATATTCAAGCCCGTCACCTGAGTGTTGTCCCTCATAGTGACAGTGCCGCGGACGGTCGGACGAGCCGCATTCGCCCCAGTGGCCGTCGTACTTAGTGTCGGCCGCGCGATGGTTCCACTCGGAGGCGTGATGCCAAAGAAAGTATCAAAAGGAGTAGGGCCCGAACCCAGAGTTCCCTGGCCAACCAACCAATCATTGGCAGCCTTCAAGTCCAACACTTCAGTGGCCCCGATTAGGGTTGAGCCGGTGTAGACAAAGACTTTTTGATTCGTCGCGAGGGTGGCCAGCTTGGCGTTCGCAGAAGACAACTTATTAAAAGCGCCGACCGCAGCCGAGGTGTTGGAAAGCGTGCCGTTTCCGTCGGTGGCGCGAGTGGGATCGACAAACCAGATCACCGGCCCATTGATCGTCAAAGTAATCTTCGCCGCCGCGCTGGTGGCGGTTCCGGGATTGCCGTTGTCTGTGATCGTGTAGATCAGAGTACAGGTACCGCTGAATCCGGGAGGTGGATCGTAATCAAACGTGCCCGCACTGGTACTGACGTTAGACACGGTTCCGGTAGCGGCACAGGCGGTCGAGCCGCCTACGCTGCCAGGCACAATGCTGCCCGACGTCACCGTGAATACTGGCGGAGTGCCGGTAAAAAAGGTGCGGTCGGCCGAAAGCGAATCGTTGTTTGAGTTAGTGACGTCGGGGTCAGTCACTCCGCCGCCGGTCGTCAACGGCACAGCCAGACCCGTAATCTTCATGTTGGCCTGAACCGTGGCTGTGGTGTTGACCGCGACCGGAGCATCATTAAGAGCAGTAACCGTGATGGTAAATGTCTGATCGGGCGAAATATTTACGCCGCTAAACGCCGTCCCACCATTATCGTGAAGATGATAGGTAACTACCGAAGTACCGTTAGCATTCGGCGCAGGCGTATAGGTGAGCGTCGCATTAAGGCCGCCTGCACCATACGGCGGATTGCCGCCGTTCGAAATAGTGAGTGTCGGCTGTCCACCCGCGGTGAATAGCGCACTGTGCGTCACATTAGAGACTACAAAATCTACGATCTGAGTATCCTCGGTCGTATTCCCTGATTGCGCCGGCCGGATGCCGGTAATGTAATTGGTAACAGTAGTCGCGCCAGCGTCTTCATTCACCGCTCCCGGGTTACTGGCCGGCACCGTGAACGTCGGCGCGTCGTTGACTGAATTGACGGTGATATTGATGGTGCCGTTCTCGTTTGAAATCGCCGTACCGTCGTTGGACACAAAAGTAAAACTATCCGGGCCGTTGTAGTTTGCCGCCGGAGTGTAAGTCACCTGCTGCGAGCAAATCCCGTTCGCGTCACAAGTCACTGAACCGAAATTGCCGATCGTGCCGTGGGCCGTCGCTATCGTGGTCGGGTTCGAGGGAAAATTGGTAAAGACGGTGTGCGCGACGTTGGCCTGCTTGAAGGTCAAGTTGCTGCCGTCAGGATCCTGACCTTGCAGGGTGATGACCAGCGTCGCATCTTCATTAAGTGAAACTGATTGATCGAAAGCGACCGGCGTGCTGTTGAGTGAACCACCGACCAGAGTGGTATGTGAATCAAGCGGATTAGCAATCGCCAATCCCGTAGCTGCCGCGCCGCTGGTGTTAGCCACCGACAAGACGTAGGCGATCGTATCGCCCGGGTCGGCCTTGCCATCGTTATCGACGTCAACGCCGCCATTTGCCGTCAACAGACTCGCCGTCAGACTCGACGTCACACTTCCTACGGGGGGAGGAGCCATAGGCAATGGCGCTGGGGCCGGTACGGCCTCCGGAACTGCGGGCTTTGCCTCCGCGAGCGGCTTCGCGAAGACGTCAGATGCCGCAGACTTCGCTCCCTCGGTCGCAATCGGACTAATTCCCTTCTCTGACCTCTGGCCTCTGACCTCTAAGCTCTGCCTTGTTGCTGCCGACATCTGGGCGAGCGGCGTGGTCAAGATCGCAAAAGACAGCGCCAGAACGGTAAGAAGCCTAGCGTTATACTGCACTATAAGGGAATTGGATTGTTTCACTATTGGGACTCCAGGAACAAATGTAAGTGCGAATCGTGCGGACGAATTCCAGCTGATGGACGCGGGGCAGAATAACACAAAGGCGCAATCAAAAGAAAATCACTTTTTTAAGATTTGCGTAAAATTTCCCTTGGGGGTTTTAGGAAAAACGGGCGGCCGGCTCACAGTCAGGGCAATAACGGCTAGCGCCGAAGCCGGGTCATCGAGTAGCCGCGGCCGTAAGGCCGTGGATCAAAGCAAAGCACACATATAAGATTGAGGGGCAGTCCAATTAGTCTTTGAAAGAGAATTTGCGGCTTGCCGCCGCCCAGTGCGGTAAGGCTCGCCTTACCGGAGTGGGACCGTGGATTCTCTACAGGCTACGCCTGCGATTCGAGACGTAGCCTCGGACTCATTCAACGAGTTACCGGAAAGGCAAGCCTTTCCGCACTGTGAGCGGCAAGCCGCCTTTTTGTGGCGGCGTTCGTGATTCGAGTAAGGGTTCCTCTTGATCCGCTGGCATCCTGCACCCCGAGCGAGATGCTCGCGCGGGGACCCCGCACGCTCCCGGTACTGACACGATACCGATGTCCGCCCTTGCGGCCCTCTCCCTCTGGGAGAGGGTTGGGTGAGGGACTAACCCCCGTCGGTGAAAGGGGTAGCACAAAAAAGCTGCGAGAGATGAATTCGCAACGCGAATTCATCTCTCGCAAACTTGTTTGAAAATCCAGGTCGCGCGCCAAGCCCTCATCCCCGACCCTTCTCCCAAAGGGAGAATGGAGAAACACCCGGCCGACTGCATCCTGAGATTAGTATCCGCAGTCCCTGGTCGTGCTGTTGGTGATGGTCCAGCTGGGGCTGCCTGAATTATCGATCGTAGTTTTCAGGAAGCAGCCATCTTCGTCCTCAGCGATTAACTGCACCGTCGACTCGCTCCAGGTAACGCTCACGCTCTGATTGGCGCCGGCGTCGACTGCTCCGCTGAGCTGGTCGCCCGTCCAATTGTCGCTACCGGCCGAAGCGAGGTAGAGATGGCTCACCGCCTTCTGCGAGTTATTGACCACACTGACGGTTATCGACGGCGCGGTTGCACGGGAAAGCGGCGCCAGCACGCAAATCGCGCTGAGCACGGCAAGGAACATGAGGGCAACGCAGGTTCGCGAATTGATCAGATGCTGTTGGAGGTTTCTCATTTTACTAACTCCTTCTTTGAAGTAATACGAAGTCCGCACTTTAAGTTAGGGGACAGGGTGCAGGGGGTAGCAACTTCAAGAAGCTCTACACCCAACACCCTAAGCCCTACACCCTTCCGACTTCCGTTAGGGGATAGGGTGCAGTAGGGGGCAGCAACTTCAAGAACCTCTACACCCAACACCCTAAGCCCTACACCCTTCCGCTTCACGGACAACTACTGTTGACCGTGTAATGCGGGCCACTGTCCACGGCCGTTTCATTCGAGTTCTTCGGCACGACCACTGTCGTCGTAGCGGTTCCGACATTACCGGCCGAATCTTTAACGGCGAAGAAGATCGTGTACACCCGACCGTTCGCGTTGCTATCACGTTCAGCCCTCAATTGGAACGACTTGCAATCGCCGCTGATGACGATGTCGTTCAGCGTATTGCCATCGCCATTTCCGTTCTCGACTTCATCGCTCGTGATCTTGGTGATGTAGACGTTGCTGACGCTAATCGCGCCGTCACAACCGTCATTCACGCTGGCGACAAAGTCACTCACGGTGAAGCTGTGGTAACTGTGATCCGGCGGCCACAACACGTTATTCAGATTCGGAATAAGCGTGATGGTCGGCGGAGTCGAATCCGGCGTATTGGTAATCGTGCCGCTGGCTGATGCCGGCGATCCCACACCGTAACCCGTGCCTGGCTGCACCGTGAAATCAACGGTCTCGTTGCCTTCGACGACACAGTCGCTAAGCGGAGTCACCGTCACAGTCGCGGTCGAACTGCCCACTCCAAAAGTGACCGTAGCATTCGGCGTCGCAAAGCTCGCGGCGCCGCTCTGCGTATAGTCAGCCGGGAAGCTGGCACTGCCGCCGACCGAGAAGTTCACGGTCAGAGCAGAGGTGGTCGGGCCGGTGCGCGTGAATGTGTACACCAGCGGCGCACCGCCTTCAGCCGTTGAGCTCGGCGAAACTACAACGCTGACGAGCGTGTCGTCGTTGAGAATCGTGCCGGTCGCTGAATCAGGACTGACGGCGTTGTAACTCGCGCCGGCCGTCAGGGTGATGACCACGGTCTCATCAGGCTCGACCGTCGTGTCCGTTTCGGGATCGACTGTTATTTGCGCCGTCGAACTACCCGGAGCAAACGTTACCGAACCCGTGGTGGTGGTGAAGGTCGTCGCACCGCTCACCGTGTAGTCGTTAGGCGAAACGCCAAACGTTGCCGTGCCACCCACCGAGAAGTTCACCGTCAACGAACCTGCTGTGAAGCCGGTTCGGGTGAACGTGTAGATGAGATTTGTCGCCCCATCCTCAGCAACTGCCGCGGGCGATACCGTAACGCTTACGTCGGCATCGTCGTTGGTAATTGTTCCGGTGGCCGATGAAGGTGAGCTGACGTTGTAGCCGCTGCCCGCGGTCAAGGTCAGACTTACCGTCTCATCTGGTTCTATGGTCGTATCAGCCGTCGGATCGACAGTTACGGTCGCCGTCGAATTACCCGCACCGAAAGTCACAGTGCCGGATGCCGGACCGAAGGTGGCCGCACCGCTCTGGCTGTAATCCGATCCAAAGTTGGCCGTGCCGCCCACATTGAAGTTCACCGTCAAAGGCGTACTGGTAACGCCGTTGCGAGTGAAGGTATAGACGAGGTTCGTCGCGCCATCTTCAGCTACTGAAGCCGGAGATACGGCGATACTGACGTCGGTGTCGTCATTGGTGATCGTTCCGCTCGCTGAGCTGGGTGATCCGACGTTATAGCCCGCGCCTGCGGTCAGAGTTAGATCGACCGTCTCGTCGGGTTCGACCGTGGTATCCGCTTCCGGATTCACGGTTACCGTCGCCGTCGAATTGCCCGGGCCAAAGGTTACCGTGCCGGATGATGTAGTGAAGGTGGCCGCGCCGGTCTGAGTGTAGTCATTCGGCGAAGCACCAAAAGTGGCAGTGCCGCCGACGGAGAAGTTCACCGTCAGAGAGCCACTGGTAACACCAGCGCGAGTGAACGTGTAGACCAGGTTGGTGGCGCCATCTTCACTTACCGAAGCCGGCGAAACCGCAACGCTGACATCGGTGTCGTCGTTAACGATTGTGCCGCTCGCTGAGCTGGGTGATCCGACGTTGTAACCCGCACCCGCAGTCACCGTGAGATCGACTGTCTCATCGGGTTCGACCGTGCTGTCAGCTGACGGATCGATCGTAACGACGGCCGTCGAACTGCCGGGGCTAAACGTTACGGTACCAGTCGTCGGCGTGAAGCTGGCCGCGCCGCTCTGGGTGTAATCGGATCCAAAGCCCGCTGAGCCACCTACCGAGAAGTTCACGGTGAGTGAGTTAGTAGTCACACCCACGCGGCTGAACGTATAGGTCAGGTTCGTCGCTCCGTCTTCAGCAACTGAGGCCGGAGATACAGCGACGCTCACGTCCGTGTCGTCATTAATGATCGTACCCGTGGCTGACGATGGTGAAGCAACGTTGTAGCCCGTTCCCGCAGCCAGAGTCAGCGCCACGGTTTCATCGGGTTCGACCGTGCTGTCGGTTTCCGGATTGACCGTCACCGTGGCGGTTGAACTGCCCGGTGCAAACGTCACCGAACCCGAGCTGGTAGTAAAGGTGGTGGCACCTGTCTGCGTGTAGTCATCGGGTGATACACCGAAGGTCGCCGTGCCGCCAACGTTGAAGTTCACCGTCAGCGAACTGCTGGTAGCGCCGACGCGCGTGAACGTGTAGACGAGGTTCGTCGCTCCATCTTCAGTTACCGAAGCCGGCGATACCGCCACACTGACATCCGTATCGTCGTTGGTGATGGTCCCGCTCGCACTGCTCGGACTGCCAACGGTGTAGCCGGTGCCGGAGGTCACGGTTAGAGAGACCGTCTCGTCAGGCTCGACGGTTGTGTCTGCTGACGGATCGATCGTTACGACTGCCGTCGAACTGCCGGCGCCGAAGGTTACCGTGCCATTGGTCGCGGTAAAGCTGGCCGCGCCACTTTGTGTGTAATCAGATGAGAACGACGCGGTGCCGCCCACATTGAAGTTGACCGTCATCGCGTTCGTCGTCGAACCCGTACGCGTGAAGGTGTAGGTCAGGTTGGTCGCTCCATCTTCGAGGACCGAAGACGGCGACACAGCCACTGAGACGGCCGGCAGATCGATCGGCGTCACAGTTGGATCGGCCGCTCCGCCAACGGTCGGATCATCCGTGAGCACGTTCGCGAAATTGCTCCCCGAGACTGTGCCCTGGTTGGAGACCGAAGGCGTGGCGCTGGTGAACGGATTGTTCACCGTCGCATTGAAGGTAATCGTCACACTTTCGCCGGCAGGCAATGTGCCGATATTGAGCATGACGTCGGCAAACGACATTGGAGTGCGCGCCGCGTGATTTCTCAGCACGCGCGCATTCCGCGGAGCATTTGCCGAAGCGATTTGCTGCATGTCGTCTTTTCGCTTCTCGGTAGTCTTCGCGATAGTGGCAGACTGCTTCGCGTTCGGCACTGTTTTCGCCTTAGCGGAATCAGACAGTTTGAATGCGGCAGCGCGTCGGGTTCCCGCGGGCAGCGTTGCTTGGGTGAGCCAGCGGGCAGCACCCTCAGATGACACTTCACCGGCCGCCATGCGGAGTTGCCGCATAACCACAGTCAGCAGATCGATCTTGCCGAAAGCCGGGCTCAACTCGGACGCTTGACGTTCCTTGTCGGGCACGAGCACGTCAAACTCGGAGTCTTCGAGCGGCGTGGCATCAGAGAACCAGCCATAACCGGCCGCAGTCTCATCAATGCGAACTACGTTTCCATCAGTTGAGGCCAGCTGATCGTCCGGCAGGTTTGCCACCTCGAAGGTGAGCTGTTGCAAGTTCGCGAGCTCAGCTTCCGACAATCCTGCGTCTGTCAGTCTTTGAATCGCCGCCAGGACCTTGGCGTTCAATTCCGCCTGAGTTAAGTGCGGCGTACTTTCTTGTTCAGGAAGTTCGCCACCCAGCACCTGAAGCACATTCTTACCGTTCCCCGGCGATTGTGCGGTCGACGGATTCGGATTCCACGCAATTTGCGACGCCGATGGGCCGCCTGCAGATTCTGATTCTTCCTCAGCTATCTGGGCCGATGAGCCATTCGCTGGACCAAAGTCCGGCATCAAGGCCTTCACCAAAACCGGCGTGGTGCAACCGGTGACGATGTTCGTAATCGTGCCGGAGGTGGTGACGGTGCCCACGTTGCCGCCGCCATTGCGGAAATTGAACACGCCTGGGACGGTGCTGGCGTGAACCAGATTGAATTCCTTGGTAGCAGCGTCGAGTGTGTTGTTGGCCAGGTCAAGACATATGCTGCCGCTGCCAACGCTGACCGTCTCAGCCTTAAATCGCCCGCCCGTAGGTACGGGGTTCGAATTAGTGATGTTGTTGCCAGTCACGGTCGCGAAGAGCGTCCCGGTATCACCGCCGGCAACGCCCGCGCGGAAGTGCAGCGAGGAGTTAGTGTTGCTCGAGCCAGAACTGGCGAAGCTGACATTGTTTGAGACTTGAATCTTAAGCGAGGCGGCGGATTGCGTTTCAATCTCGGTACCGCGCCGGTTCGATGTGCCAACCGGCTGGGCCGCCGTTCCCACCGTGTTTCCGTCCAACAAAAAGTTCACGTCGTTGCGGCTTCCGCGCGCGGAGATGAGAATGCCCTGACGCGCGACCACGCGGATGTTGTTGTTTAAGATCTTGACCTTATCGTTCACGCCCGCATTACCGTCAACCCCGAAGCGCATACCGATATAGCCGTTAGTGCCACCCGGCGTATATGCGAAGGTGGGCCCGGCGCCGCTCTGGATATTGGTGATGGTGTTGCCAGTGAACAGCGCGTTGTTGGTGTTGTCGCCTAGTCGCCCTGAGCCGAGGGTATTCACGTTAATCACACCTGCCGTGAACAATGGCAATCCGACCTTGTCGAAGGTGTTGTTACTGATGTTCGGAACCAGGGTAGCGCTTTGCTGAACGGTCATTTCGAGATTGTTGACGCCGTTCGAGGGAGCGTTAATAAACTTCGTATTCGATACGTTGAAGAAGCATTTTGCCGTGGAGCCGGCGTTGTCGCCGCACCCCGTCACGATGCCGCTCGGGAAGAGGCCCGTGTATTTGCTGTCAAACGCATCGGCGGTGTTGTTATCCGTCACATTAATCGAGACTTGCGAGTTCCCGTTGATTGAGTACGAGGCCGCGCTCGCGGTATCGGTCTTATTCTGGAAAGTCGTGGCGTCAACGTTCACGGTGGTGTTCGTGTTGGTATTGAACACGCGCAATCCCCAGGCGGTGGCCGCTACACCCGCCGCGCTGTTATTGAAATCAATCAGCGATTTCTCAATCGAGTTAGTGCCGGAAATATCTGTCGCGAGGATGGCGCTCGCATTGCCAGTGGTCACTGACACCTTCATGAAACGTAAGGTGACATTGCTCGCGTTAGTCAGGAGTATCGCTTTGCCGTTCGGGTCGGCATTGTTAGCGCTACCGGTGCTCTGGGTGATGATGCCGCCTGAGTCCGCCGATCCGCTGCCGGCGACCGTGAAACTCCCGGAGGTATTCGTCAGGATGATTCCATTAGTAGCACCGCTGCTGGAAACGCTGGTCAGTGATACCGCCAGCGGCGTAGTACCGGCGGCGCGAGTGATTTGAACGGGGATGCCGGTGGTGGTGGTGATGTCGCCACTCGTGGTCGTGATCGTGTTGGTGTTGTCGGTGGCGAGCAAGCCGCGTTGAGTTGCGGCGGGCGAGATGCTCAAAGAACCGAACGTGATCGCACCAGTGTTCGTGGTCAGACTCACACCGGTACTGCCGGAACCGCTCGCGTTCGTGTTACCGAAATTCAGCGAACCACTTGAGGTGTTAACCGTGATCGCACTGCCGGTCGGATTGGTAATTGTCGTCGTCGGGCTCGTCAGGCTGCCGGCCACACTAGTAAGACTGATGCCGGTCGTCGTGCTGTTCAACGAGGAGATACTTCCAAAGGTGGCGGCGAGCGTGCCGTTAGTCAGGTTAAGAGCCTGTCCGATACCGTTGAGAGTAACGTCCGAAATTGTCAGCGTGCCGAACGCACTGCCGCTAATGTCCGTAATGGAGCTCCCGCCGGTGAAACCCCTGAGCGTGTTGCCCTGGGCAACGGTAATCGAGGTTCCCCCACTCGAGATGTTTACGATCGTTCCATTCGCGCTGTTGGTAACCGGCAGCGGATCGCTTTCCGGCGGCGGCGTGAGTCCCGTGATTGATGAGAGGCTGGCCGATGCGTCCTGACCAATCAGCTTTTGGCCATTCAGAAGGATGAACGATCCGGTGTAACCACTCCCGCTCTCATAGATGAAAATGTTGTCGTTCGCCGCGGGATTGTTACCGGCGCCATTGTTGACTGCCTGGAACGAGTTAATCGAGTTGAATGGATTTGTCAGACGTCCATCGCAAGGACACGATGCGTTGTTATCAATAAACCAGATCATGCCGTTGACGCTGATGGTGACCGTCGCGTTGTTGCTGCCCGCCGCGTTTGTCAGCGTGTAAGTGAAGCTGTCAGTGCCTTCGAAACCTGCCGGCGGATTGTAGGTAAAGCTGCCGTCAGGATTGAGGGTGACATTGCCGCCATTGGCGCTGGTTACAGGCGCCCCGGTAATCGTCGCGGTGGGTACGCCGGTAAAATCGTTGCCGAGCACACCCGGCGCCGCCACTGAAATCCGCACGTTCCCTAATGCGGAATAAGTGTCGTTTACGGCTACCGGCGTCGCGGTGAGACTGCCGGGGACGAAGGTGGTATTCGGATCGACGTTATCAGTAAACGTGACACCGGTAGCGTCTGAGCCGCTGGCACTGATATTCACGGTGTACTTGATTGTGTCGCCCGGATCAGCCTGAGTATCGTTGTCGGCATCCGCAAACAACGAATCGGTCTTGGTGGCGGTGACTGTAGGCGCCACGGGCGCTGTCACGCTGAAGGCCCGCTCTGTTTTCTCAATGCCCGCAAACCGCAGCAGACCGGTTCCGACTTGAGTGCTCTTCCTCGACTGAGGTTGCTGCACACTCTCAGGTTTGATTGCCTTCACCAAACCGAGCTTTGCTCTCAAGGCAGCTGAAGTTGACAGTGCCACACCGCTCAAGACGAAAGCCGAGCTGAGCAAAACAATCAATATGCGTTGCGTTGTAAATCGGGACGTCTGAGCAGAGACAGATGGGCGCGGACGAAACATGGGGGAACCTCCAAATGGATATCGCAAAGTTGTTGACTTCCGGGGTGCAAAGAAGCAAGCAAGGCCGCGTGGCTGTGCCGATACGTTACGTTGAAGTGCGGTTAATCCCGGAAACCTTGATTCGGCGCGCAGGAATCTATTACGGGTTTAATCTTATGTCAATAGAAATTACCGGAGTAGCAATGGGCGGCGCAGGTTATGCAGTTACACGCGTATTAATTCTTGCTAAGGATGAGCGTTAGGCTCGGAACAGTCCGCGCCCGGCTTTATGCCGCCGTCCGCTTAGCGGCTTTGCCGCCCCCCAGTGCGGAAAGGCTTGCCTTTCCGCAGATTCATCAACTTCTTTCGAGGCTGCGCCTCGTAGCGGTGGAGGCGTAGCCTTCTCAAGAACTTGGGTCGCGTCTCGGTAAGGCAAGCCTTACCGCACTGGGTGGCGTCCAGCCGCAACTCTGTGTAGTGCTTAACCCTGTTACTGACCTGGCGTCGGCTTAGCCTGCGCCTTAGCTTTCTTGATCCGATCTTTCAGCGTCTTATCAGCTTCGAGATCTGTCAGCAGCACGTAATTAAGGTTTCCGCCTTCGCCGCCGGCGAACACCCGCACTTCGAAGTCCTGACAGGTAAGGACCTTCATCTGGTTATCCATGCCGGGATAGGCTTGCCACTGCTCGGCGGCAGGTAAGCTCGTTCCCTGGATGAACTTCGTAACGAAATCGTCGACGTGCGGATACTGCGGGCCGTTGAAGCCGAAATTGTAGATGTAGGCTTTCCCATCGAGGAATTCGACGTCAACGCGCGTAATATCAGCCGTCTTATTTTTCGGCGGGTAGTCCGCAAGCCTAATCAGAATTCCCTGCTGACCATGCTTACTCGGGGCCTTGGCCAGGCGCGCTGCGATCTGTGAGTCCTGATCGCTCTTGGGGAATAAGGCGAGAATCTCAGGGGCCGTCATCCTTAACTTCAGACCGTCTATCGACGGGGCCGCCGGCATTGCGAGCCCGCAATTAGAAACTAACTGCGGAGCCGAGGCGGTCTCAACGGTGGCTCGATTGGCGTTTGCGTTTGCATTCGCATTCGCATTGCGGTTAGGAGTGGCGGAGGAACTTTCCAACTTGCAGGCGCAAGCGAAGACTAAAATAAGAGCGGTCCCGATAACTATTTTCATGTCCCTTATCATCCCACGATTCGGCACCAGGTGACGATGGCAAAGCGCTCCCCGTGCTTGATCGGCGTCACCTCGTGAGTCAGTTCCGAACGAAACGCCACCAGCTTGCCGGCCTCGCCGGGCATCTCGCGGCGATCGCCAGAGAAAAGATCCGTAAAAACGAGCGCCCCCCCGGAATAACTCTTCGGCGACTCGTCATTGGCCTGATCGTTTAGAAAGATGGTCAATGAAATACGACGCAGACGGTCGCTCTCCAGCTGAATCAATTTTGTGTTACCGTCCTGGTGGGCCACAAAAAAATCTCCCGGTCGATACCAGAGGAATTGTGGCTCTTCAATAGTCTCAACCGGAATGTCGAAGTATTCCCGCAAGCTCGTCAGGTGCTCGCGCAGTTGCGCCGCCACCTGATCCACGATTTGGGAATCAAGGGTCGCGCACTTTACTTTGCGCGTTCTCTCATCGACCGACCCATCGCTTTTACCATACGTTAGCGCGCTATTATGTTCGCCCCGACGGATCTCCTCGATCAAATGCCGACACGTGCTGACGTCGAAAAAATTCTTGACGACATGCAAGTCGATCGTATCGGCCCTCGCCATCTTTCACTTCCTCAGGTGACGTGGAAACAAAACCGCCAGCACGATTCATCGCACTGGCGGTTAGTTGAACATCTGGTATCACACACCTAGGGCCGTTGCGGGAAGACGCCTTGCAGGGCGATACAGAAGTTGAGCGTCAAGTACGGTTGCATATTGTCATGCGGCAAGCTGCCACCGGCGAGCGCCAGCGCCTGAGGCGCCATCATGCCCAGGGCCGCCGGCGCGACATACAAAGCGCTTCCGCGGCCGGGATAACGGGTGGCCGGTGATGTGTTGTTACCGTCCTCGTTTGTGCTTGCCAGACTATGCGTATGAACCGGTATTTCGCTCTGGAGTAAGGTGATGTTCTCGACACCGCTCATCTCACCCAGGACGCGGTCCGACAAACCCTGCCCCTGACCCGGTTGCATCGGCGCACTGCCTTGCAGGTCGGGTAGGGCAAAAGTGGACTTGCCGTCTCCGCCGTACACCGTTCCCAAAAGCGAGAACAAAGCGGTGTTTTGAGAAATAGGCATCAGTTGCCCGGCACAAAAAGCCCAACCCGTGGGGGCGAAGTTAAAAGGGAAGATCCGAACTTCGGCTACAAATGGACTCGACATTTTTACTGGCCTCCTTAGGTTTGCGTCGGGAAAACCCCAAACAACGAGATAATGAAATTGATACAAAGAAACGGCTGGGTGTTTTCATGGGGCTGACTGCCGCCGGCCGGCTGAATCGCCTGGCTACTCATCCCTATACTGTCAAACACCGTGTTGTATAAATCACCGGATGAGGTTGCGAAACAGTTTCCCACCGGATCTCGTGTGGCGGCAGCGGCGGTCGATCCAATAAGGTTGTGCGTGTGATTAGGCATCTGCTGAGCGGTGAGTGTTTCTTGCTCGGTTCCAGCCGCCTCGCCAATCTGATAGGTCGTCCCGTCCGGCCCGGTCCCCATATGAATCGGCACGCGGCTGGCCAGATTCGGCAAATTAAACGTCTCTTGCCCGTCACCGCCGTAAGTCGTACCAATTAACGTAAAGAGAACGTCATTCTCAGAGATCGGCAGAGTCGCTCCTTCACAAAACATCCAACCAACCGGGGGGAAGTTACCCGCGAACATTCTGATTTCACCAACGTATGGCTCGCCCATAAATTTCTCCTTTTAGTTCTGCGACGGAAAGATGCCTTGCAGCGCAATGATAAAGTTCAAAACCAGATAGGGCATCATGTTGTTGTGCGGCTGACTGCCCCCAACGCCGCCCACAGCCAGGGGTCCCATCGCTGTGGCACTGGAGAAGCCAGCGTAGGCGTTTCCGCCTGCCTGCGCAAAAACATTATTGCTGGCGTCATCTCCGGCCGCGGCGTTGTTGGTAGCCATTAATGCGTGGGTGTGCGTCGGCAATTGTTGAATGTTAACCGTAACCGCGGTCGAGCCGGCCGCCTCACCAAGAGTGTGGCCGTTGCCCATTGAGATCGGCACGCGTCCGCGCAGGTTTGGCAGCGCAAAGGTGGTCTGTCCATTTCCACCATAAGTCGTTCCCAGCAATGAAAACAGAGCCTGGTTCTGATTGATCGGCAGAAACTGTCCGTTGCAAAGCGCCCAACCCTTCGGTGCAAAGTTAAAGCTTACGAGTTTTATTTCGCTCAAGAATGGTTCTGACATATTCCCTACTCCATCGGACTCAAAAGTTGTAGATCGCTAAAACGCTGCGAACTCGGAAACCAAAGCGGGACGCCTTTGAGGCTGAACAGGCATGCCGACAGCAAAGCTACTCGCAAACGCGATTTTCGCCTCAGCAAAATGCGAACTGGGCTAGAGTGGCGCGGATTCTAATCGCAAGCTGAGCAGATTGCAAGCAAATTCTTTGCTACGAGTAAGGTAGGAATTTGCGAGAACACGAGCCCGTAGTCTTATGAGCGGTAATTGCGCCATACCAGCAGCGTTGATTCTAAAACTTCGTCTGACTTGTCCTGGCGACGACGCGCGGAAGCGGCTACCCATGACAGACTGCCGCAACCGGGGGTCGTATCCGGACCAGAAGCACTGTTAATCGTGACGACGCAGTCTTGCGCCATTCTCGTCAGGCCGGCGGTAGTCTGTTAATTGTGGCGACAGATTTTTGCGCGCCATTCTCATCAGACCCAGCCGGAACGAGGAACAAGCTGAAGGTGCCAAGCGAAGAATGGCTCACCGCGTAGGTGTTTTGGTTACGCGGTTCGCTGCCACCGACAAAAAGCAGCGAGAAGCATTCACCGCCTGCGGGCGCCGGCATGTCGCTGACACTTGTCAGGGTTACGGCTACATTCCCGGAACCAGTCTGAATTTGGAAAACGGAATTCAGATAAGAAACGAACGAGGACTTTGTATAGTTAGCCAGCGGATCGTCTTCGTCAAACAGTGCGAGATGCTTGAAGCCTTTACCCAAGGCGCTTCTGAGCGGCACGCTCGCAAACAGCGCAGTCATCAATCCTGCTTTAACAAATGTTCTTCGCGATCTCGACATCCGGTTTCCTCCAACTTTTGGCAGTGGGGCCGCACACAGATTCAAAAATCGACGCAGTGTATGGTTTTTTGCAGAATGACGCAATGAATTTTTCGTGAACTGAGGCTACTTCTCTCTACCCGATCGGATTGATTGAGCGATCGCACTCTGAAAGAGTGCCAGAGAGTAGCCGATCGGTCGCAGCGAAGCGCAGACCACCGGAACACGCGCGATAAAATAAACGCACTCCGAAGGGGTGGCAGAGTTCACGATGTAATCGTCTTGTACATTGAAATCTGGCACCCCTTCGGGGTGCGACCCATTTAACTTCGGCTTTCCGGTGGTCTGCGCTTCGCTCCGACCGACCGGCTACTCTCTGGCAACCTTTCGGGTTGCTGGCCGGCTACTCTTTGGCAACCCTTCGGGTTGCAGACCTCAGGCTGCTCTCTTGGGTAATCTTCGATTCGGATGTTTTGAAGCGGTTATGCGTCAGTTAATGACGGCAGCTTTTTCATCTACACGCTTGCGCGACGGCTTTCGTTTGCCGTGACGGCTGGGCGACGCAGCCGGAGTTGACGCTGGACTGACATTCGTTTGGGGAATAGTTGGTGACGTTACTACCGTTGTCGATGTTGAGGTGGACGTCGAAGGACTCGGCGAGGTTGTGTTACCCGTCGAGGAACTCGTTTGCGGGTTGTTGCGCTGCGCGCCAGCAGTCGTTCGCGACGGGGCGACGACTCTGCTGTAGTCCGCCAGTGACAGTCGATTGATCGTAGCCGAAAACTCCTGCGCGCCATTCTGGTCAGATCCGCTGGGTACCAGGAACAATCGAAACGTGCCCAGCGCCGGATGGACCATGACGTAGGTATTTTGCGCCATTGCGGTGCGACCACCGCGAAACAACAGCACGAAGCACTCTCCGCCTTTGGGCGAGGGCATGTCATCGACTTTCGCCAGCGTAACCGCGAGCACACCCGCCGCAGTCTCAATTTGAAAAACTGAATTCAGATACGAGACGAATGACGCCTTCGAATAATTACTGAGTGGATCGTCTTGCGCCGGCGGCGTTTCACCGGGATTGCCGTCACGCTCTTTGAAGCTTTGACTGAAAGTGTTTTTAAGAGGGAGCGCTGCAAACAGCGCTGCTAGCAGACCTGCCCTGAGAAATTTTCTTCGCGACTCCGACATCCCGTCAACTCCGATCTTCATTGGCGGGTGGGACCGCTCACTCGTAACTGGCTCAGTCTATTCTGTTTCCGGCGAACCTTCAACTGCTTAATGGACCAGTTACGTTGTGCGATCTTGTGCCACACTGCGGAACTCAAGCAGTTGATTGAAACCTTCCTCCTGGACCATCGAAAATCCTTTCCGGCGAAAGAAACTCTGCGACGGATTATCGGGTTCAATCCAGATTGTCAGCGATTTTTTTGTGGCGATTGCCTCGTCAAGAAGTTCATCAATCAGCGTCGAACCAAAACCTTGCGCTCGATGATCAGGCAGGATGGTGACGTCGAGAATGCGAATCTGCTCGTCTTCCCGCACCACATACAAACGGCCGATGGGTTCATCATCGTTGCAGATTACTTGAAACCTGGCCGCAGGGTATTGTGCCCGGTAATAAGAATCCTGCGCGTCGAATTGGAACTTTAAGAACGCCGCCTTCTGTTCATCGGTCCAGGGAACGAGCGCCATTTCGTTCGCGCGCGTGCTGGCATAAACCTCACGCAGAAACCCTTCGTCCTGCGCGGTTGCTTCTCGTAAAGTGATCGTCATGGGTTAGGAGATTGCGGCTTCTTCACCAGACGATTAAAGCAGGCTTCGTAGTAGGTACCGTCTTCGTCGCGGCCGACTGGCACCAGGAACAATTCGAACTGGCCCATGACGTCATGCTCGAAGGACCGCATGCCCTGATCCAAATAGAAGTCATTCGAGGTGCGGAACACGACGGCGAACCGCTCCTGCCTTGGCGACAACAACAGTTCGGTCACTTCATGTAGTTGACAGTCGACGGTTTCTGATTCGCCAATGCGGATTTTAAACGTCGAGTTCAAATTCTTCGCGAAGTCTTCCTGTTCTAGTCTTTGTTTCATAGGTCTGATTCAACTGTTCGAGGTTCACAGATCATTTCGTAATACATACTGTCTTCGCTTGTATGGCGGAATCCGAGTCGTTCGTAAAGGTTTCGCGCCGGATTGTTCTTGAAGACATGCAAGGTCACAGTCTTTCTCTTCTCGGCAGCGCCCCTCAACAAGTCGTCGAGTAATCCCCGGCCGATGCCAGCGTTGCGATTCTCCGGCAGCAACGCGATGTCCACGAGCGTGATCGTATGATCGCTTTCCGAAGTAAACATTCTGCCGATCGGCCGGCCGTCGCTAAGAATGATTCTGTCCTCGCCGTGAGGATAGCCATCCTGATATTGCTGTCTCTGAAGATTAAATTGCATACTCACGAGCGCTGCGAATTGCGTTTCATCCGTCATCAGCATTTTGAATTCATCACGCGTGCCGGCAAACAGGTTTAGCAGAAACGGAGTGTCCTCAGCCGTAGCGGGCCGCAACGTGATGACAGGTGAGACCGCCGTGTCGCTGTTAGTCATGAGCCTCGGAAAACGAGCGGAGAGATTAAAACAATGAGCAGCGCGCTGCAATCCGGCGCACGCGACCGTCTATGATAAATCCAAACCGTTATCCCAATTTGAAAACAGCCGGACGCGAACTGGCGCCGGCGCTCGAGAAATATAAAGAAGACGCAAAAGCTCTGGTGCTCGCGATCGCCACCGCCGGCGTGCCGGTCGCCGTTGAAGTAGCCAGCGCTTTGAGCCTCCCGCTCGATCTGATTCTGATTCGCAGACTGCTGATCGCCGACGACGGATCGCACCTGTGCGCGGTCAACGTGGCCGGCACAACGATCCGCGACGAAGGGACCAGTCCGGACGGCCAGCAAACGCCAAAGGAGATCTTCATGACGGAAGCCATCGCCGCGTTCGGCCGTCGTGAGCAACTCTGTCGCGGAGGACGACCACCGCTGAGTCTGACCGATCGAACGGTAATTGCGATCGACTGCGGAATACGAAGCGGATCGACTATGTCGGCGGCCGCTCGTGCCCTGCGCAAGACAGATGCGAAGTCGATAATTGGCGTGGTCCCTGTTTCCTCCCGCGAAGGTTACGCCGCGGTCGCCCCACTCTTTGATGAACTTATTTGCTTGCAGAAGCCCGCGCAGTTCATCAACGCCGGATTCTGGTATGCGGATTTTGGTCGTCCGAGTGATGAACAAATTGGCGAGCTGCTCGGCTGAAGAGACGGCTTGATGAGTCAGGCCTGGTCGTGAAGGGTCTTCAGTCGTCTGATTTCGAAAGTCCGAGAGCCTGCGGGAATGCTGACCACCACCTCATCGCCCTCTTGTTTGCCCATCAGACTGCGGCCGATTGGTGAGACGGTCGAAATCAAACCGGCCGCGGGATCGCTTTCTTCGGGCGTGACCAGCCGGTAAGTGACTTCCTCTTCCTTTGCAGCGTCGTACAGCACCAGCGTAGAGCCATATCCAGCCTTATCGTGCGGAATGCGGGATAGATCAATTGACGCGACTTCGCTCATGCGCTGTCGCAACTCGCGAATGCGCGCCTTAACCATCGTCTGTCGTTGCAGCGCGGTTTGATACTCGGAATTCTCGCGCAGATCGCCGAACTCGCGCGCGCGCTTGATCTCTTTCGGCAGATGCACACGCAGCTCAGTCTCGAGCTCGTCGAGTTCCGCCTGAAGTTTTTGCTTTACGTCGGTTACGCCTGTCGACATTTTGGGAATTGTTCATTCACTCATTGAGTCATTGACTCATTGAAATCAAATGCATCAATGAACCAATGAATCAATCGCCAGATTCTCTTACGCCTTGCCTTTATCATTCAACGCGTCTTCGACTGCCTGCCGCATCTGTGCCGGCGTCCGATATGGATCGAAGCCCGTGAAATGTTTGACGATCTTTCCATCGCGAGTGATGACAAAGCTCTGTGGGATAGACGCACGTCCGCGAACAGATTCAACTAAAGGCCCGGCCAGCGTGCCATCGTCCCAGATAATTTTGTACGGCACATTCTGCGTCTTTACATAGTCTTTGACATGTTGCGGATCGTTCCGCTCGTTGTAAGTGGTCGCCAGGCCGAGCACGACCAGGCCGCGCGCCTTGTATTCGTTGCTCATCTTGATGAGCTCCGGCATCTCCATGCGGCATGGACCACACCACGTGGCCCAGATATTCACCACGACTACTTTGTCCGAGTAATCAGAGAGCTTGAGCGAGCCGCCATCAAGCGTCGGCACGCTGGTATCGCGCAACTCCTGCGGGATGGCTACAAAGGCTACGGGTTCGGGATTGTTCCCGGTCGGGGGGTTGTTCTTTGCCGGGTTTGCAGTTGTCGTCGGGGCGGGGACATTGTTCGAACCGTAACGCGCAACTCCGTACCAAATAATCAGGCCCAGAACGATTACGGTGATCGCGACGCGGCCGCCGGTCCAAAACGATTCCTTCTCAGGAGCCGCCGTTCCGGTCTTTGCCCCGACTGGTTTTGTATCTAACGATGAAGCCACCGAACACCTGCTTTCTCGAAATCAGTTTGCCGCAGACACGACGCGAAAGGTCGCGACCCGCGACAGGTCATTGCCAATAATCGCATATTCACCGGGCATCAGCGAAGTCCGCGGGCGAAGTTCCATAAAGACCTCGTCGCCGTTTTTCGACAGACCACGCGGAATCGGCCGCACAATTTGCGACGCCTCGATCCCAAAGCCGGGGCGCCCCCGCTCAGCAATCGCGGTCGCCCGCCGCGAGCCACGGTGTGGTGTCAACCAGACAATCAGCGGCGGATGGGCGCCGCCGCGGTCTATGGCAAAGACAAAGATGAGCGTGTTGGCCGGCAGCACGTTCGCAGCGTGGTCACCTTTGAGTTCAACGTAGCTACTGTTCGTGCTCTTGGCGACTTGTTCAACTTTCAGCGGCGTCGTGGCGGTTTCAAAAGGCAAAGCAATTGTGTTGTGCTTCTCATCCAACGCGTAGATCAGCGAATGATCCGCCGGAGGCTGCGGTAAGTCCTGTGCGGCGAGAACGACGTAGCTGAGACAGATAATGATTGCCGCAATCGGAAGTTGTTTCACAAATCGAACCATTCAATCATTAACCGTACGCAAGCAAAAACTTGTGGTCAAGCGCGGTCGTCATTAAACTTTGCCGTGTCAGAACCGCGAGCGGTAGCGACCGGACCCGGAAACAACCTGACCGTGTCGCCTGATCCGGTCGCTACCGCTCGCGGTTCTGACACTGATTCAAGGAGACGCATGAGCAAACCTTCATCGATTTCTAAACTGGCTGCCGGGTTGGTGATTCTGAGCATGGGGCTCGCAGCGATCGCGCAGGACATAGCCGGTGGCTCCGGCGTTCTGGTCGCAAACGCCGACGTCGAGGCCAAGCTCGGCAAGGGCATCTTTACGCCCGTGCAGAATAAGCCGCACGTAAACACGGCCCCGGAAAAGAAGCCGGTTCGCCGCACTGTCGCAGCCAGTCATTCGCGCACAACCTCCGGCGGCGGTCGCCAGACGAGCGGCGGCAACAACAACAATTCCGGCAATCGCAACACGGGCGGCACGCGGCCGCCGATGGACGCGGCGGCGTACAACAAACAGGGAGACGATTTCTTCGATGGCGGCAAATTCGATCAGGCCGCCGAATCTTACAAACAGGCAATTAAGCTGCGCGCCGATTATGCTGAAGCCTACCTGAATCTCGGCGAGACATATTTCAATCTCGGGCGTTACGACGATGCCATCGCGGCCGACAACCAGGCGATTTCCTTGAATCTGAAAACGGCAGACGCCTATCGCGCTCTCGGCCTGGCCCAACTACAAAAGAACAATTTGCCTGAGGCGATTGCCGCGCTGAAGCGGGCGAATGAATTGAATGGAAACGACGCCGATGTGCGGAATGCGCTGAGCCTCGCTTATTACGATCAAGGCGTCGCTGCCTACAACGCCAACAACTATGCCGACGCGGTGGCGCGTTACCAGGACGCCATCAAAATCAAACCGGATTACGCCGAAGCCTACAACAACCTCGGCGATACCTACCGGCAATCAAACAAAGTTCCGGAAGCGATCGAGGCCTACAAACACGCGGTCGGAATTAAGGCGAACATTCTCGAGGCCCACAGCAATCTCTCGATGATGTACGACCAACTGGGCCGCTACCCCGAAGCCGTCGAAAGCTACAAGCAAGTGATTCGATTGAAGCCGGACGACGCCGAAGCCAACAACAACATGGGTTACGCGCTCGGCAAGAGCAAGCGTTGGCCCGAGGCCGTCGCGGCGTTCCAGCGAGCCATTCAATTGAAGCCCGATTACGCCGAGGCCTACAGCAATCTCGGCTGGGCTTACAACAACCTGAAGAATTTTCAGTCGGCCCTACAGCCGTTGAAGAAGGCCATCGAGTTAAAGCCGAGCTTGCCTGAAGGGCACTTTAATATCGGCATCACCTACTCGCGCCTGGCAGACACCGCGGGTGCGACGGACTATAAGCAGCAGGCGCTCGCTGAGTTTCAGCAGACGATAAAACTGAAGCCCGACTGGCCGTCAGCGCAGAACAATCTCGGATTCGCGTACGGCAACCTGGGTAAATGGAAAGAAGCGATCGCCGCGCACAGCGAAGCCGTTCGCTTGAAACCCGATTACATCGGCGCCTACTACAACCTCGGGGTCGCCTACCTGATGAGCGGGAATAAGAAGAAAGCCACCGAGCAGTATGAGAAGCTCAAAACCTTAGATCTGAACAACGCCAATCTGCTCTATCAGCAAATTTATAAGAAGCCCCCGCCGAAGAAGTGAAGGGCAATTTGAATGGAGCGCGGGTGTCCCTGCCCCCGCTCCAGCTGCGGCTTGCCGCTCCCCAGTGCGGTAAGGCTTGCCTTACCGAGAGAGCACTCCAAAAAACTAGCCTGAGGCTACGCCTCAGCCTCGCCATTTTATCTCACGAATATCCACAAGCAGCGGTTCGTCCTCGAGCGGCCGATGATTCCAAATTCGGGCGCTCGAAAAGAGATAATCTTCTGGTCGGTCAACCAAATCCAGCCTCACAGGATTTTGATGCGTATAGTGAACCCGCTGCATAAGCATCCCTTCACTCGTAAGCAGGCGGACATTCGGATGATGATCCCAAAGAGAATACTCATGTCGTCGCGCCGATGACTGGCGTCTTAACTTTTCCAATGAACTCTGATGACCTGCGCTCTTCAAATAGTCAATCACTCGCCGGCTGATGATTCCGTTGATGAAGCGAAGAACGACGGAGGCTTTCTTCTCGCCGTTCGTTATGACGTGTACGTGATCAGTCATTATCACGTAAGCCAGAATCAGAAAATTGCCCGAGGCTCTCGCTTCATTAAGTGCCTTACATAAGATCAACTTCAGTGAATCGTGACGGAAGACCGGCAAGCGGTGATTGGTTACGGAAGTAAGGTAATAAGCCGGACAGTCGGGAGAGATGTGATTCATGACATCACGAGGCATAGCCTCGTGACGGAGGGTAGAGGCGAGTGTCACGGTAAGGCAAGCCTTACCGCACTGAGTGCGGCAAGCCGCAGTCACGACTGACGCTACCTGTCTTCGTTAAATATTTTCACAAAATATCCTGGGCTCTCAACGCGATCACCGTAGCGATTACCAACCCAAAGAACATCACGAGCAGGACAAACGGATCGAGCAGGATATTTCCCCACGGATGCAGGAAGTTTATGTAGGAACTCAGGTCTGCCGGAATTTTTTCGGCTTCCGGCACCTCGGGAGCTTTGCCTAACTTCGGCGCGTCGGGACGCTTGAGATTCGGATTGTAAGGCGCCTGCTCGAGGTAGGACTTCATCTTGTCCTCGTAATCCTTCATCTTGTCTTCGGCGTCTTTTTTGTAGTTCGCGATGTCCTGCCGCGCCTTCTCGATATTATCGTCGTTGACCTCTTCGACGTGCTTGTACAAGCCGCGGCCTTTGTTCTTGCCCTCGGTATTCGAGCCTTCCTCTTTGAGAGTGTCCAAGGCCAGCGCGTCAAAGTCGGAACCGGAAAATCGCTTAATGCCATCGAAGGCCCACGTCGCCGGAATGACTGTGCTGATCACCCGCGCCGTGCTCTGGGGTACGCCGACCAATCCGCAAAAAAGGATCTGCGGAATCAGAATCAAAGGCACCATACTGGTCGCCATCTCAGAGGTTTTGACAATGGCCGAGATAAAAAGACCGAGCGCGATTCCCACCATCGCCGTGATCAGCACGATGGTCACTTGCGGGATGGCCCAGCCCGGCACAGCCATCAATCCGGTGTAATGAAAGAACTTCAGCGAGCCGTAAAGCGCGATGCACTGCAACGACACGATCACGGCCAACACGAACAGTTTCGATCCGACGTACGGCAAGAGCCGCAGGTTCACCATGCGTTCGCGCGTATAGACAGCGCGTTCGCGAATGATCTCGCGCGAAGCCACCGACGTTCCAAACCAGATCGCCACCAGGGCCATGACAAAATAAGGAAAGTCCCGCGGCGCGTCGGCGGCGACGACTAAATAAGTCAGAAACGCGATGATCGGCGCCTGGCCAAACAGGATCAGCAGATTGAACTTGTCGCGCGTCAACACTTCGAAGTACCGGCGCGTGAGCGTGCCCCACTGCCTGACCGTGTCGATGATGCTCATGCGCCGCTTTGGTGGCGCGGCCGCGCGGCCGTCGCGCGGCAGACCGCTCAAAGGATCGACGACGTTGCGCCGATACTGCTCGGTCGTTTGAAATTTCTTTTTCCAATCTTCGGCGACCTGCTCAGAGATTTGCTCGCGCTGTTTCTTGTAAGCGCCCTTCTGCCCTTTCGTGGCATTCGCCGGCAGCCGCGGCAGAGCTGCGAGTTGCTGGTCGATTGGCGCCTCGAGCTTGTCGTAGAGATCTTTGAAGCTGTCGGCTTTCACGTGGGCCAACGCCTCCTGGGGCGCGCCGTAGAAGACCAGCTTGCCGCGCATCAGCACTACGATCTTGTCGAAGAGCTTCACGTTCTCCATCGCGTGCGTGGTGAGCACGACGGTGCGGCCACTCTCGGCAATCTGGCGGAACAGCTTCATGATCTTCTCTTCCGTCGCCGGATCGAGACCCGAGGTCGGCTCATCGAGGAAGATCACCGAAGGCTTGGTAATCAATTCGACCGCGATCGAGACACGCTTGCGCTGGCCGCCTGAGAGTTGCGAGATGGCCACGTCACGCCGCTCAGACAAGCCCGTCACGTCCATTACTTCGTTGACGATTTGATCGATCTCACGACGCGACACGTCACGTGAAAGACGCAAACGCGCGACGTAATAAAGCGTGCGATAGACAGTCAACTCGCGATGAATGATGTCGTCCTGGGGAACGTAGCCTATCGATTGCTTGAGCGAATCAAGATGCCGGTAAAGATCGAGATTGTTGATGAGGACGTAGCCGCTGGTCGCCGGGCGCATGCCATTCAGCGAATCCATCAGCGTCGACTTCCCTGCTCCCGACGGTCCGAGCAAGCCGACGAATTCATTCGGCTGAATCGTCAGGCCGACATCGTCTAGCAGTCGAATCGTGCCGCCACCTGAACGGTTCTTCACGACCTTGGCGATGTTGATACAGTCGATGCGCGTCTTTGAGCGCGTGTCGTAAACCGCGACGCCCTGCGCTGAATCGGCCTGCAAAACGAACGGGCCGATTTGAATCACATCCGACAACTGCACGTTCCGGCGTCCGCTGATGCGCTCGCCGTTGACGTAGACGCCGTTCGTCGATCCGGTATCTTCGACTGCGACGCTGCCGTTGCTCCGCACAAACCGCGCGTGCCGATTCGAGATTTGCAGTCCGTCGAGGCGCACGTCGCTGTCGGGCGCACGGCCTACGGAAAGTTGCGGCCGTGCGTCGAAAGAAAGTTTCAGCAGTAATTGCGGCTGCGTGCCCGCGGGCGGCGTGGTCGGCTGCAGAGACCCCGAAGTCGAAACGATCGTCTGGCGGTGACCCGCCATCTGTCCGAACTGCGGCGGGACCAGCTTTTGACTGGGTGTGGGCGCGCCGGGCTGCAGCGCGCGATGCGCCTGGGCCGGATGCGCGGCATCGGTCAAACGCAAGCGCGGTCCACTGTTACCGAGTTCGATCTGATCTCCGTCGAACAACGAAACCGTTTCCGTGATTCGCTGACCGTTAACCAGTGTCCCATTGAAGCTCTTCAGATCGGTGATCGTGTATTGACCGTCACTCAGACGAATTTCAGCGTGGCGACGGGAGACGACTGCGGCATCAGCGTCGATGACGACTTCGCCTTCAGGATCGCGCCCCAATCGCGTGACTTCTTTGGTGAGCGCGATGCGGCGGGTCTCGCCGGTGCGCGCTTCTTCCAAGTCGAGATGCGCGGACGAATCTCGTGACGATCTGCGTGGCGGAACAGGAGCAGAGGCCGGCGTTGGTGAAGGTTCAGGTTTAAAGCTCGAGCGGCTGGCATCGTGCACCGTCTCCATTCGGCCGATGTCACTGCGCGGCAGCTCGTCGCCGGCCGGCGATTGCTCGATGCTCACCACGCGCAGAATTGGGCCACCAGCGCCGAGTTGAATGTGATCGCCAACTCGCACAGCCTTCGCCGCAGTTACCTTTTCACCGTTTATGAAAGTGCCGAAGCGCGAATTCGCGTCATTGACTGTGCAACTGCCTTCGTCGAGACGAAACTCGGCGTGCTTGCGCGAAACCATCGGCCACTGCTCCTGCGAAAAGAAGTAATGACAGATAGCCGGGTCGCGACCGACGAGCACCACATCGCTGGTGAACGCGTGCTCGCCATGAAGTTGACCGCTGCGATCCTCTGCGAGAACTAGCTTCATAGGGTAGCGCAAGTTGTGAACTTGCGTTCAGGATTGTGGAGTATAACTGAGAGTCGCAAGTTAACAACTTGCGCTACTTACCGAAACGAAACGATTCGAGCATCATCGGAAGATCGCCTTTGATGCCGACATCGTCAATCGATTTCACTTCAGTTGCGAGTGAACTGGCCAGCATCAGGAGCGTGACCCCGCGGTTGCCCTCGAGTGGAGGCACAAACATGACGCGTCCCCAAATCTGAACATCGCCGCGCTCGGTGTTCCGAAACATGCCTTTGAAACGAAATTCGTAGGCGTCATAGGGTCCGACTTTGGCCGGACCGTCAGAGATTTTTGTGTATTCCGGATATGTCTTCGCAAACTGCGCACTGCGCTCGGCGACCAGACGCGGATAAGAAATTTCGTCCGTGTCCCTGGCGCCGGTTGAATCGTACCAACCAACCGCGAAGATTTCCTGGGGCGCGTCGGGAGCTAACTGTCGTTGCACCTTGGCAAAGTTGGTTGAGGCGCCGGTGCCCGCCTCGGGATCCTTCTGCCAGCGATCCGGATAATAAAACGAAAAGTCCACGTAATGATCGGCAAGCTTGCCGGTTAACTTCGCCTTCGAATTAACGAACTGCACCGCGTTCGCCGGAGGCGAATATGGCGGCACTTCGATCTTCGGCGCTTCAGGTTTCGGGTTGTTCACCTCTGGCGCGCTCACAACGATCGGCGTCGGTTCGGGACGTCGCGGCTCAAGCGCTGCTACGCGTCTCTTGTCGAGCATTGGCTTGGCGACGAAGAAATATCCAGCAACCGCAGCGCCCGCGCCGATCACAAAAAGTACAAACAGGATTCCGAGAATTAAGGGCAGCTTGGATCTCTTCTTTGCGGGCGGAGGCGGCTGCGGCATTGCGGCAGCTACAGGAGCAGCCTGGGGAGTTGGCGGAACCGCGACCGCCGGGACCGTGTGCGCCGGAATCGATGCGTTCGTCGCCTGCGCGCCGATGCCCGCCGTATCAGAGGTCACCGGTGACGGCGTCGCCGCAGACGGAGTTGGCGTCGCCGCAGACGGAGTTGGCGTCGCCACGGGCGGAGTTGGCGTCGCCGCGGGCGGAGTTGGCGTCGCCGCAGGCGGAGTTGGCGTCGCCACGGGCGGAGTTGGCGTCGCCGCAGACGGAGTTGGCGTCGCCGCAGACGGAGTTGGGGTCGCCGCAGACGGAGTTGGCGTCGCCACGGGCTGACTCGGCGCAGGCGGTGCTGCCGCTTTGTCCTCCGCCGTCGAAACTTGTGTCTTGTAAGGATCGAATGCGCTACCCGACATCTGCGGCAGCTGCTGCGAAATCACTTTCGTGATTTCATCGTCGAGTTGCGCGGAATCAATGCGTACTGTCTCGCCCTGGCCCGCGCTGGCATCGACGGCATCGACCAGCGGCGTGCCGTCCTTGGTGCAAAACTTCTGCTTATCGTTCGCGTAGGTAACGCTACACTTCGGACATTGCTTCATTGGCTTGTCTCGAATTAAGAGTTCGCTTTGGCGCGAGCTTCGGTAAGTTTGGTTTGCAGCGCCGCGTTGTTTGGATCGAGTTGCAAGGCGCGCGTGAAGGCCCGCACCGCATCTTTGGCGCGGCCGGCTTTCATATAACCATCGCCGACGCCGGCGAAGCCGAATGTGCCGGCCAATTGCTTGCGATCTGCTTCAGACGCAAGATCGACAGCCTGGTCATAAGTCTTAAATGCCTCATCGTAACGCTCGAGTCCTAGATAACAGCGGCCGAGAATCGTGCGCGCTGAGTAAAGCTTGGGGTTCGCGTCGATGGCCTGCTTCAAAACCGGCTCGGCGTCCTCGTACTTTCCGCGCGCCGACAAATATCGGCCGAGCAGAAACAGCGCGCCCGGATTGCGCGGATCCATCGCCAGCGCCCGCCGCAGCACGGGTTCAGACTCACCCCAATCGCCGGGCTCGGCCTGCATGTTCTGGGCAATCAACACCAGCGTCGGTGCGTCCTTAGCTTCGGAGATGGCTTTGTTGTAAATCGGCTCGGCTTCGCCGGCGCGTTGCAGGCGCTTCAAGAGACGCGCGAGGTGGACTTGCGCGATGACCAAAGTTGGATCGAGTTCAACTGCGTGACGAAATTTTGCCTCGGTATCGGCGTTCACGATGCCGCGCGCCACCATTGCCACCCCCAGACGATCGAAAGCCATCGCATTGGTCGGCTGCAACTGGGTCGCCCGGGTTGCATAGTACTCGGCATCAGACAGGCGCTTGGCATTCGCCGCACCGCTGCGCGGCTGGACCAGCACGTAGCTAAGCGCGGTCAACACGTCAGGATTGATAGCCGCAAATTGGTAAGCCTTGCGATAAGCATCCTCGGCCTCGTCCCAACGCTGCTGGTCGACAAAGACATTGC
>Ga0105242_10000274_pt1 | contig 41069 bp, 44 predicted proteins | sample KBSM24metaG_FD_81521 | JGI IMG/M metagenome (GOLD analysis project Ga0105242, IMG submission 81521) | Miscanthus rhizosphere microbial communities from Kellogg Biological Station, Michigan, USA - KBS M2-4 metaG | ecosystem: Host-associated > Plants > Roots > Rhizosphere > Soil | place...
TCAGTTTCAGGCAGGCGATGTAGAACGGCGTCTCCAGCATGTCCCGCACGCAGGACTGGTCGCAGATCCCCTTGCGGAACTGGCAGACGCACTCCTTGCCGGCGTAGGCCTGGGCGGGCATGGGGGGAAGGCTAGCGGGCGGGCGGATCGGGGTTTGCTGGCTCAGACCGAGTCGAGGGTCAGGCGCAGGCCCTCTTCCAGCGACTTGGTCGGCGCCCAGCCGAGCAGCGCTTCAGCGCGCGAGGCGTCGAGCGAGATTCGCTGCACCTCGCCGGTCCGCGGCGCCGCGAACTCAGGCTCGAAGCCGTCGCTGCCGGCCAACCGGCCCAGCGTCTCCGCCAGCTCCAGAACGCTCGTCTCGCGGCCGGTGCCGATGTTGACCGGCTCGGTCGCCTCCGACTCAGCCGCGGCCAGCGCCGCCGCGACCACGTCGCCCACATATATGTAGTCGCGGGTCTGGCTGCCGTCGCCGAAGATCATTGGCCGCTCGCCGCTCTTCAGCTTGCCGCAGAAGATCGCGATCACACCGGCCTCGCCGAGCGGGTCCTGGCGGGGCCCGTAAACGTTGCCGAGCCGCAGGGCGATCCCGGAGATCCCGTAGAGCCGCTCGTAGAGCCCGAGGTAGCCCTCGGCGGCGAACTTGCTCTGGCCGTAGGCGGACATCGGCGCCACCTGCGTCGACTCATCGAGCGGTAGCTGCTTGCCCTCGCCCTCGCCGTAGATCGCCCCGCCGGTGGAGACGAAGACGACCCGTGGGGTGTCGGCAGCCCGCGCCGCGTCGAGCAGGTTGGCGGTGCCGCCGACGTTGACGGCGGCGTCGAAGGCGGGGTCCTCGAGTGACTTGCGGACGTCGATCTGGGCGGCGAGGTGGAAGATCCGCTCCGGCCGGCGGGCGGCGGCCACCTCGGCCAGCCCGGCGCGGTCGCGGATGTCGAGCTCGATCAGCTCGGCGCCGTTCGCCATTGCCCCCTCGAGATTGACCCGGCGGCCGGTCGAGAGGTCGTCGACGATCGTCACCTGGTCGCCGCGCGCGAGCAACGCGTCGACCAGATTCGAGCCGATGAAGCCGGCGCCGCCGGTGACCAAGGCCTTCATTCGCGCGCCGATCCTATGGGGATCGGCGGAAGACGGCTGTCGAGAGCGGCCGCCGGCCCCTGCTACCCTCGCCGCCCGAAAGCGAGACTGGGACTACTTCCATGCGATTGATCGTCACCGAGAAGAACAACAGCGCCAAAAAGATCGCCGAGGTCCTCGGTGCGCCCACCGGTGGGCCGAAGAGCGACAAAACCTTCAAAGTCCCCTTCTACGCCTGGACTGACGCCGACGGCGGCGAGCACATGACGGTCGGGCTGAAGGGCCACGTGCTCGGCCCCGCCTTCCCTGAGGGCTACTCGAACTGGCAGAAGACCGACCTGCATGACCTGATCGACGCCGAGTTGATCAAGGAGCCGACCGACAAAAACGTGGTCAAAGCGATCAAGAAACTTGCCAAAGAGGCTGACGAGCTGGTGATCGCAACCGACTTCGACCGCGAGGGGGAGCTGATCGGGCTCGAGGCTCTTGAGGAGATGCTCGACGCCAACCCTGACCTCGGCTCGCGTGAGGGGACCCGGGACGGCACCCTGCGGATCCAGCGGGCGCGGTACTCGGCGCTGACCAAGGAGGAAATCGAGGAAGCCTTCGGCAACCTCGACGTGCTCTCCTACCCGCTCGCCAACGCCGGCGCTGCCCGCCAGGACATCGACTTGCTCTGGGGCGCGACGCTGACCCGCGCGGTCTCGCTCTCGACCCGCCGCTTCGGCTCCAACTTCCTCTCGGTCGGCCGCGTGCAGAGCCCGACCCTGGGCCTGATTGTCGAGCGCGAGATGGAGCGGCGTGCCCACGTCGCGAAACCGTTCTGGGAATTGTTCGCCAAGTTCGAGCACCCGGATGGGACCTTCGAGACCCACCACGCGACCGACAAATTCTGGGAGAAGGCGGAGGCCGACACGGCGCTAGCCGGCACTGCCGGCCCCGGCACCGTCAAGGCGGTTACGGCGCGGAAAAACACCCGCAAACCGCCGACCCCCTACAACACCACCGCCTTCAGCACCGACGCCTCCAGCCGCCTCGGCATCACCCCGGCCAGCGCGATGCGGATCGCCGAGGACCTCTACATGGACGGCTTCATCTCCTACCCGCGCACCGACAACACGGTCTACCCGGCCTCGCTGCCGGTCCGCGAGCTAATCACCTCGCTGGTCCGGGTCAAGGAGTTCTCCGCCGCCTCTGGCCTGCTCGACCTGCCGGAGCTGAAACCGACCCGCGGCAAAAAAGAGACCACCGACCACCCGCCGATTTACCCGACCCAGGCGATCCACCCAGGTGCCCTCGACGGCTCCAAGAGGCGGGTCTACGAACTGGTCGTGCGCCGCTTTCTCGCCACCTTCAGCCCGCCGATGATCACCGAGTCGACCCGGGCCGACATCGAGGCCGGCTCGGAGACCTACTTCGTGCGCGGTTCGGTTGTCGTCGACCCCGGCTACGCCGGCATCTACACCTACGCCCGTTCCGCCGACGAGGAGATCCCCGCCCTGCAGGAGGGGCAGACGCTGCAGCTCGACGGCGAGCCTTGGATCGTCGACAAGGAGACTCAGCCGCCGGGCCGGATCTCGCAGGCGAAACTGATCGAGCTGATGGAGGAGCGCGGCCTCGGCACCAAAGCGACCCGCGCCGACATCATCCAGAAGCTCTTCGACCGCGGCTACGTCTACGGCAACCCGCCGGTCCCCTCCGAGACGGGCATGGCTCTCTACGAGGCCTTCAAGAACTACGTGCCGGCGATGGCGACGCCGGAGATGACCGCGCAGCTGGAGGCGGAGATGGATCGGATCGCCGCCGGCGAGATGACCAAGGGCACCGTTGTCAGTGAGAGTCGCGACCTGCTCCACAAGACCTGGTCGGAAATCGACGCCAGCCGTGAAGACCTCGCCAAAGTCGTCTGGAAAGGGATGGACGAGGACCGCATCCTCGGCCCCTGCAAGGTCTGCGAAGAAGCGGGCCGGACCAAGGAGGACGGCTCGCCGAACATGCTGCGGATCATCCGCGCGAAAAAATCGGGCAAACGCTTCGTCGGCTGCACCGGCTGGGTGCTCGACGATCCGAACTCCTGCGACCAGACCTTCCCGCTGCCGCAGCGCGGCGACGTCTTCCGGCTCGAGGACCGCTGCTCGGTCTGCGACAAGACCCCACGGCTGAAAGTCGTCCCTTTCCGGGGTCGGCCCTGGAACCTCTGCCTTAACGACGACTGCGAGTCGATGCAGGAGATGAAGAAACGTCGGGCCGAGCGCGAAGCCGCCAAAGCCGCGAAAGCTGAGATGGAAAAGAAGCCGCCAGCGCAGGGTGACGAGGACGCGGCACCGGCGAAGGCGAAAGCGAAAGCGTCGAAGGCCGACACGGCGACGCGCGGGCGCAAACGCGCCAAAGCCGCCGCCAAAGGCTGAGGCCTCGCGGCCTTGTTCGTTTCCCTCGAGGGGATCGACGGCTCCGGTAAGAGCACCCAGGCACGCCTCCTCGCTGAGGCGCTCGGCGCTGAGACGGTGGCGATCCGCGAGCCGGGCGGGACCGACGCCGCGGAGCGGATCCGCACTCTGCTGGCCGACCCCGGCGTCGAGCTCGACCCGCTAGCCGAGCTGTTGCTCTTCCTCGCCGCCCGCGCCGACCTCACCGAGCGGGTGATCCGGCCGGCTCTGGAGGCCGGCCGCGACGTCGTCGCCGACCGCTTCTCCGATTCGAGCATTGCCTACCAGGGCGCCGCCCGCGGCCTTGGCGTCGGCGAGGTGATCGGCCTCTGCGAGACCGCCACCGATGGCCTCTGGCCCGACCTGACCCTGCTGCTCAAGGTCGACCCGGAGGTGGGGCTGGGTCGCGCCGAGGGCGAAGATCGCTTCGAGTCCGAGGGCCTGGATCTGCAGCGCGCCGTCGCCGAGGCTTACGACGAGATCGCCGTGATCGCCTCGGATCGCGTCGTCGTGATCGATGCCAGCGGCTCCGTCGATGACGTCCACGCGCGCATCCTCGAGGCCGTCCGCGAGAACCGGCAGTGAGCGTGGCCCTGGAGGCGGCAACCAAGCATCAGCCGCGGGCGCGGGCGGCGCTTACGGCAGCGCTGGTCGCCGGGCCCTCGCATGCCTACCTATTTCGGGGGCCGCGAGGCTCCGGCAAGCGCGCGGCGGCGCGTGCCCTAGCGGCCGAGATCCTCGCCACTGGTGCCGACGATCCAGATGACGCCAGGCGTCGCGCTCTGCTCGATCCCTCTCCCCATCCCGATCTCGTCTGGTTGGCGCCGCGGGGGGCGCAGCATTTGGTTGAGGAGGTGCGGGATCGGGTGATTCGGGCGGCGGCTTACCGACCGTTTGAGGGAGGCAGAAGGGTCTTCGTGGTCGAGGCGGCCGAGGCGCTGCGGGACGAGAGTCAGAACGCGCTGCTGAAGACGCTGGAGGAGCCGCCGGGGTACGCGCACCTAATCCTGCTCAGCTCCGAGCCGGAGCTGCTGCTGGAGACGATTGCTTCGCGTTGCCAGGCGGTTGACTTCGCACCGCTCCCGGCCGAGGTCTTGGAGGCGGAGCTGGTCGCCGCGGTCCCGGATGTGGCTGGCGGCGAGGAGGCGATCGGGCCCGCGAGCGGGGAGGAGGTCGCGGCGGCTGCGCGGCTCGCCTCCGGCGACCTTGAGCGCGCCCGGCTGTTGCTTACGGCCCGTGGCCGGCAACTGCGGGCCGACGCCGAGGCCTGCGTTGCCGCGGCCCTCGACGGCGAGGTGGGCGCGGCGCCTTGGCGGGGCCTGCTTGAACGTGCCTCGGCCGCCGGCGAGGACGCCGAAGGCGCAACCCGCGAGGTGCTCGAAGAGGAGGCCGAGGCCGGCCTCAAGCGCACCCAGCGGGAGATCGGCGAGGAGGCGAAACGGGCCGGCCGCCGCCGCCGCACCGAGATCCTCGACCTCGGCCTCGAGCTCTGCGCCGCCTACCTGCGCGACCTCGCCGCGGTCGCCGCCGGCGCCGAGGACGTCGCCTTCAACCGCGACCGCCTCGACCGCCTCGACCGCCAGGCCGCTGGCCTCGACCCGGCCAAGTCACGCCGCGCCGCCGAGGCGGTCCAGGGAACCCGCCGCAGCCTCGACCTCAACGTCTCCGAGGAGCTGGCCCTGGAAGCGCTGCTGATCCGGCTCGAGCGCGAGACGGCCTCAGACGCCGCCATGCCGCGTCCTCAGTCGCCCCAATAGCGCTGCTATTGGGGCTCCCTGCGTCCTTGCCTGGCGACGTCTGAGCCTCGTCTCTGGGTTCCGTTTTCCTGCTCCTGGGCTCGTGCCCGCTCGATCGCCCGTTCCTGGGCGAGGCGGGTGATCTGGGCCGCCTGCTGGGACATGATCACGCTGAAGTTGAGGGCCAGCCCGAGCAGCAACAGCAGCACGATCGAGAAGAGGGCGACGTTGGTGTTGCGGACACCCATCAGATCGGCGACCAGTTCGAGCAGCCCGGGGAAGGCGGCGCCAGCCAGCATCCCCAGCCCGGCCACGAACCAGATCACGCTGTAGCGCTCCTGGAGCCGGTCGCGGCGGATCAGCTCAAGGATCAGCAGCATGAAGAGGATCGCCAGGAAGGCAGCAAGGATCCGGGTCTGCGGAGTGAGGTGGACCTTGCCGCTGGCCGCGGCGAGCGCCAGGAAGCCCATCAGCCGGCCCTCACCGCTCGGCACCCGCGTGACGCGGCCGGAACTGCCCGACCAGCAGCACGACGACGCCCTTGAAGATGAAGAAGGCCGAGCGCAACGGCGTCAGGAAGGAGCTGCCGCCGGCCCGCTCCAGCATCCGCACCGGCACCTCCTCGACTCGGAGCCCCTCACGCACGGCCAGCTGCAGTGACTCGATCTCGGCGAAGTCCGGCGAGTAGTTCTCGCTGAAGAGTTGCATCACCCGCCGGTTGGCGGCGCGCATGCCGCTGGTGGTGTCAGTGAAGCGCTGCCGGGTCGCCAGGGTGAGGAAGAAGCGGAAGACGCTGGTGCCAATCCGCCGCGAAAGGGTGGGCCGGTAGTCATCGTTCGTCGCCTCGGCGGCGCCGGCGTGGTACCGGGAGCCGATCACCAGGTCGGCGCGGTCGGCTTCCACCTCAGCGAGCAGCCGCGCCACCTCGGCCGGGGGATGCTGGCCGTCGGCGTCGAGGTGGGCGCAGAAGTCGTAGCCCTCGCGCAGTGCGTAGAGATAGCCGGTCTGCAGCGCCGCGCCGAGGCCCTGGTTGAAGGGCAAGGAGGCGACCAGGGCGCCCGCCTCGCTGGCCCGGGCCGAGGTCGCGTCGGTGGAGCCATCGTCGACGACGAGCACGTCGGCGCCCGGCAGGGTCTCGTGAACGTCGGCGATCACGGCCGCGACCGAGGCCGCCTCGTTCCAGGCGGGAATAAAGACAAGAGTCCGCACGAGGCCGATTCTCCCACGCGCTCCCGGCGCCGCGGTCCGCGCCGGGCGGGTAGCGGTTCGAATTGTGTTAGTAAACCCTCATGAGCAGTTCAGATCAGATGCCGGCGCGGCTGCAGTCCGGGGCGCCGCGGATCGGCATGCGGCTGTGGCTGACGGCGGCCTTTGCGGCGGTCAGCCTGATCACCGCCAGCGCCGTCTTCTTCTTCGGCGACAACCGCCAGGCGCTGGTCGCCGCGGCGCTGATCGGGATCCTCTCCGGCTTTCTGATCGCGGTGGCGATCTCCCACCGCGTCGTCCGCCTCGCCCGCGCCGCCGGCGAGATGGCGGGCGGCTCCTTCGACGTCCCGCTCGAGGTCTCCGGCCCCGACGAGATCGGCGACCTCGCTCGCGCCCTCGACTCGATGCGGGCGTCGCTGAAGGAGAGCTTCGGCGTCCTCACCGCCGATCGCAACAAGCTGGCGGCGATCTTTGACGGCCTCACCGACGCCGTCGTCGTGGTCGATTTCGAAGGCGCGGTGCGTTTCTCCAACAGTGCCGCCGCGCGCCTGCTCAGCCCGGCGGGGGCGCCGCCCGAAGTGGTACGGCCGCAGCTGGCGCGGGCGACCGAGGTCGGCTTCTCGGCCCACCCGGCACTGCGGATCGGCGACCGGGCCTTCGCGATGACCGCTCGCTCACTGCCCGACGAGCGCGCCGTCCTCGCCGTCCTGCGCGACCGCACCGACGAGCTGCGCCGCGAGCTCGCCGAAGCCGACTTCATCTCCAATGCCGCCCACGAGCTCCGCAACCCGCTGGCCGGCATCTCCGGGGCGATCGAGGTTCTCCAGGGCGGCGCCAAGAACGACCCCAGGGATCGCGATCACTTCCTCTCACGACTTGCCGACGACGCCGACCGGATGAGCCGCCTCACCCAGTCGCTGTTGACCCTGGCTCGGGTCGAGTCGCGCGGCGCCGCCGAAAGCGAGGTAGTCGACGTGGCGGTCGCGGTCCGCGACGTCCTCGCCGCTGTGCAGGCGCCGCGCCATGTCGACCTGATCGTCGAGGTCGAGGGCGACCTGGCGGCAACCGGCGACCCAACCCTGCTCCGGCAGGTGATGATCGGCCTGCTCACCAACGCCTTCAAGAACACGCCGCCGCCGGGCAGCGTTAGCGTTCGCGCCCGGCACGACGGCGAGGCGGAGGTGGTCCTGGAAGTGGTTGACACGGGCACGGGCATTCCCGAGGCGGAGATCGAGCGCGTTTTCGAGCGCTTCTACCGCCGCAGTGAGTCGCGCAAGCAGGAGGGCTTCGGGCTCGGCCTGGCGATCGCGCGGCGGATGGTCGACGTGATGGGCGGTGAGATCGGCGCCGACTCGGTGGAGGGGGAGGGGAGCACCTTCTGGGTGCGCCTGCCGGTCGCGCAACCGAGCCCGACCCCGGTGGCATAAAGACATGGAGACGAGGCGAACATCGTGAGCAGCGGCAGGATCCTGATCGCCGACGACGAGCCGTCGGTCCGCGACTCGGTCGGCTACGCACTCGCCCAGGAGGGGTTCGAGGTGACCGCTGCCGCCGACGGCGACGAGGCCAGCGAGCTGTTGGGTAACGGCATCCCCTTCGACCTGCTGATCCTCGACATCATGATGCCGGGGCCGAGCGGGCTCGACATCTGCCGCGACGTGCGCTCGCGCAGCGCCGTGCCGATCATCGTCCTCACCGCCAAAGACGCCGAGGTCGACAAGGTCGTCGGCCTCGAGGTCGGCGCCGACGACTACGTGACCAAGCCCTTCTCGGTGCGCGAGCTGCTCGGGCGGGTGCGGGCGCAGCTACGCCGCCGTGAGCTCGACCGCTCGCCGCTCTCCCAGGCGGCCCGGATCGAATCCGGGCCGGTCGCAATCGATCTGGTCCGCCACATCGCCAGCGTGCGCGGCGAACCGGTCAACCTGACCCGCTCCGAGTTCCAGTTGCTGCGCTTGCTGGTCGGTCGTCCCGGCGAGGTCTTCGCCCGCTCCCAGATCATGGAGGAGCTCTGGCAGACCGAGTTCGACGGCGACGAGCGTGCCTGTGATGTGCACATCTCCAACCTGCGCCAGAAGGTCGAGCGCGACCCACAAAAGCCCGAGCTCGTCCTCACCGTGCGCGGCGTCGGCTACAAGTTCGACGGCCAGAGCTCCTGACGACCGCGCTGTCGGCGGGCGCTCAGTCGCCGAAGTAGGCGGTGATAATCATCTGCTCCAGCTCCGGTGCCGCCTCGGCGAAGCTCTCCGGCTCGTCGCGGACGAGGGCCGAAACGGCAGCAGCCTCGACCGCGCTGACCATGAAGAGGGATGTCAGCGGCGGCGGGGAGTGGGCGTAGTCGGTCTCCTCGCGGGCGGTATCGACGGCGCGGGCGAGCCGCTCGAGGAGCTCGGTGCGCTGCTGCTCGGCGATCTCGCCGGCGAGGTGGACGTCGAGCAGCAGCACCCGCGCCCGTGACGAGCGCTCGGTGACAAAGTCGGCGAAGAAGCCGAGCCCGGCGTGCAGGCCGGCGCGCCAGTCTTCAGCGATCGCGGCGCGGGCGAGGATCTCGCCACAAATCCGGTCTGTCTCCGCCGTGTAGGCGGCCGCGAAGCAGTCGGAGAGGTCGCTGAAGTGGCGATAGAAGTCGTCACGCTCGCCGCCACCCCGGGTAAGCAGGTCGTCGATCCCAACCCGTTCGTAGCCGACTTCGGTGCAGGCGCGCAGCATCGCCTCAACGAGCGCCTCACGCGAGACCCCGGCCGCGCGTCGTTCGCCGTCCCCGCCTCCGCTTGCATAGGGCCCTGTCGCTGGTGGCATTGCTTCCCTGCCGGACCGGTCCACCTGCCTCCCAGGCACTCCGGACCCGGTAATGGGAACGAGCATACATTTAAATAAAAACGAGATCCTCAGCGCTGCGGACGGGATGTAACAGGGAGCTATCCTGATCCCGATGGCGTCGTTGCCGGACCACCTACAGCCGGCCCCAGTCGGCCGCGAGCGTTTGTCACGCGAGGTCGTGGCCTCCTACCAGCGCGATCGCATCCTCCTCGCTGCCACCGCCGTCTTCGCCGAGCGCGGCTACCACGGCACCACGATCGACCAGATCGTCGTCGCGGCGCACGTCGGCGTCGGCAGCTTTTACGAGCACTTCGAGAACAAAGAGGCCTGCTTTGTTGCCGCCTATGACCGCGTGATCGTGGCGCTGCGTGATGGGGTTCTCGCCGGCACCCCCGACGGCGGCCCCTGGGAGGAGCGCCTCGTCGCCGCGCTGCGGGCGCTCCTGGAGGCGATCGAGGCGGACCCGGCTGCGGCTCGGCTGGCCCTGGTCGAGGTCCACAGCGCCGGCGAGACGGCGCTCTCCCACCATGAGCGGAACCTCGAGGAGGTGACCAAGGTGCTGCGAATCGGGCGGGCGCAGGGGAGCGTCTCCGCCGACCTGCCGCAGTCGTTCGAGTTCGCCACCGTAGGTGGCCTCAGCTGGTACCTGCAGCAGCGGATCGAGGCGGGCGACGCCGCTGCGGCAAGCGCCCTCCTGCCGCAGCTCCTGGAGATCGTCGCCGAGCCCTACCTCGCCGCGTGAACTCTCAGGTACCGAAAGCAGGCGACTGAGTTCCTCCACAGTTATGGTCCGACCGTGTCTGAGCGGGAGCGCCAGGACGATCTTGAGCTGCGACTGGCCCGCCTGCCCCCCGGCCGGCACGGTTTGCCGCGCGATTTCGTCGCCCGCAATCAGCGCGACCGACTCGCTGCGGGGATCATCGCCGTGGTCGCGGCCCGGGGCCTCAACGAGGCGACGATCGCCGAGATCTGCACCGCCGCCGGCGTCTCGCGGCGCACCTTCTACGCCTATTTCTCCTCCAAGCAGGAGTGCTACCTGGACACCTACGGGAGGATCGTCGGCTATGTGCGTAGCGCCACCGACGAAGCCGCCGCCGTGGCCGAGGACTGGCCGGGGCGGGTGGCCGCGAAGCTGCGGACGGCACTGGAGCTGTTCGCCGCCAACCCGGACGTCGCTCGCTTCGTACTGATCGCACCGCGGCGGGCGGGCGGTGCGGTGGCGGGCCGGTACCGGACGATGATGTTGCGGGCGGTGGACTACCTCTGCGAGGGGATGCCGCTGCCGCCGGCCACCCGGGCGCCCTCGGACGCGGTTGCCGCCTCGCTTGTCGGCGGCCTGGTAGCCCTCGTCGTCCGCGAGCTCGATGCTGGCCGCGGCGGCGAGCTGCCACGCTTGCTACCCGACCTGCTGGAGCTGTTCCTAACGCCTTACCTGGGACGCGCCGCCGCCCTGGCGACAGTCGAGGCAGTTGCGTAGCAGGCCGGTTGGGCAGGTGGCCTAAGCTGTAACTCATGGGCAGGAGAGTTATCCGCGCGCTCGCGGTGGCGATGGCGTTGCTCTTGATCGGGGCGGCTTCGGCACTGGCGATTCGCAGCGTCACCAAAATCCATCTTCAGGCCGGCAACCTGGTTGTCGACGGCGAAGGCGGCTTCACGCCGACGAAGTTGCCGAGGAACGTCAACGCGCCGATCACGATTTTCGGCAAGGGCACCCTCAGTACCGTCGACGGTGAACTGCCGCCGGTGATCGAAACCCTCGAGTTCGAATTTGACAAGCACGGAGCGGTCGACACCACCGGGCTGCCGAAATGCACGGCGGCGAAACTGCAGGCGACCACCGTGCCACAGGCCCGCAAGCTCTGCCCCGGCGCGATCGTCGGTACTGGCTACGGCCACGCCATCGTCAAGTTCCCCGAACAGGCGCCGATTCCGGCCAACTCGCCGATCACGATCTTCAACGGACCTCGGATCGGCGGCGACCCCAGCGTGCTGGCCCACGCGTATACGACGGTGCCGGTGCCGACCACCTTCGTCGTCCCGGTGCGGATCGAAACGATTCACCACGGCCGCTACGGCTACCGCGTCAAAGCGAAGATCCCGAAGATCGCCGGGGGCGCCGGGATCCCGATCTCCGGCTCGCTGAAGGTTGGCCGCAAGTGGACCTACAAGGGCAAGCGCCACAGCTACATCAGTGCCCGTTGTCCCGACGGGCGATTGCAGGCGATCGGCACCTTCTCCTTCAAAGACGGGACCCGCGTGCAGGGCGACTTCGTCACTCCCTGCCAGGTGCAGGGAGGATGAGGAAGCCCCTCCTCGTCCTCTTTGCGGCTGCCGTTGCTCTAACGATCGTCACCCCCGCCAGCGCCGAGCTGGTCGAGCGCGGCGACCTCTTCGTCCGCTTCCAGGGAGGTCTAGCCCCGACGGCGCTGCCGCGCGACTCGCGGGCGCCGATCCGGGTCAGCGTGCAGGGGACCGTGACGACCCTCTCCGGCGAACGACCGCCGGCGCTGCGGCGGATCTCGATCGCGCTCAACCGCGGCGGCCGCCTCGACAGCCGCGGCCTGCCCCGCTGCCGGATCAGGGAGCTGGTCTCAACCGGCGACGGCCAAGCCCTTGCTAACTGCGCCGACGCCCTCGTCGGTCGCGGCAGCTACCTCGCCAGGACTGCCTTCCCCGAACAGGGCACCTTTCCGGCCTCCGGGCAGATCCTCGCCTTCAATGCCGTCGTCGACGGCCGCCCGGCGATCTTGGCCCACATCTTCGGGACCAAGCCGGTGGCGACGACGAGGATCGTCATCTTTCGGATTCATCACCGCCGCGGCGCCTACGGGACCGTCCTCAGCGGGGCGTTGCCGCCGGCCATGAACCGCTATGGCTACGTCAAACGGATTGACCTCAGCTTCTTTCGTCGCTTCTTCTATCGCGGCGAGACACGCAGCTACCTCTCGGCCGCTTGCCCGGCTCCGGTCGGGTTCCCGGGCGCCGTCTTCCCCTTCGCTCGTGCCTCGATGGGTTTCGAAGACGGGCGCACGCTAAGCAGCACCCTGACGCGCAGCTGCCGGGTCCGCGGCTAAGCGGACCGAGCGTCGCCAGCTCTTTAAGCGGCTGCCTGGGCGGCGGGCAGTATTCCCGCCAGCGGGTCCCGGCCGTCCCATCTGCCCCGTGAGGAGAGAGGGCGAAAGCGGATGAAGGCCGATTCGTGGTGGTAGGGACGCTCGCGGTCGGCGCGCACAGCGGCTTGGTGGGCGCCGGCCTGGCGGTAGGAGTAGTCCTTCATCGCCGCGGCACTGCGCCAGATGGTGAAGGTGGAGACGAGGCGCGGCGGGTGTGCGAGGCCGGCTGAGGCCAGCATCTCCGGCTCGCGGGTCGCATCGGCTTCGGCGGCGGCGGCACTGCGCAGGAACGGCAGCAGCCGGGTGAGGCGCGGCCGGCCGAGGGTGAGGACAGCGACCGGCTCCTCGTCCTCGACCGCGAGCGGCCGCTCCGGCAGGCCCGGCATCTGCGGCCAGGCGCCGGAGACCCGCAGCGGCTGCAGCCGCACCTGCCAGCCAGCGGCGAGGCGCCTTCCCAGCTGGTGGCTGGCGCAGAACTCCTCGAGGGCGGTCTCCTCTTCCCAGGCGGCGATCAGGCCCACCCGGCCGAGGTCGGGGCTGGGCAGCAGCTTGTCGGTGATCGGCGCGCTGATCACGGTCTCGGCGTAGGCGAGTCCCGGAACCTCGCCTGGCAGCGGCCGGCGGCGCACCGTCGCGGCCCCGCGTCGCGGGCCGAGATCGGCGATGTGCACGGAAACGATCATGGCTGTTCCTCCTCTGCTCGCGGAGCTAACCTAGCGGCTATTAGGAAGCTCCGGCACCGTACCTAGGGGGGACTAGGTTTGTCAACCAATCGCAGCGGCGCGGCCAAGCCCCGGCGACGCCTGACCGCGGCCCAGCGCCGCGAGACGATCGTCGGTGCCGCTACCGACGTCTTCGCGGAGCGCGGTTACCGCGGCGCCTCGATCGACGAGATCGCCCGCCGCGCCGGGGTGACGCCGCCGGTGGTCTACGACCACTTCGAGTCCAAGCAGGCGCTCTACCGCACCTTGCTGGAGCAGCACTTCGCCGGCCTGCGGGGGATCTGGGCCGAGCACTTCGGTGGTGATGCCCCACCGGCCGAGCGTGTCGCCCGCTCTTTCGACGCCTGGTTCGCCTACGTCGAGCAGCACCCCTTCGCCGGCCGCATGCTTTTCCGTGACACCACCGGCGACCCGGAACTGGCGGCGATGCACGAAGAGGTCGCCGCCGTTAGCCGCGCCGCGGTGATGCCGCTGGTCGCAGGGGAGGCGGGTGTCTTCGATCTCAGCGCCGCCGGCGCCGAGGCGATCCTGGAGATGCTCTGGCAGGTCCTCCGCGGCGTCCTCCAAGGGCTGGCGATCTGGTGGGCCGAACACCCCAGCGTCCCTCGCCAGCAGGTCGTCGCGGTGGCGGTCAACACCCTCTGGATCGGTCTCGAGCGGGTACAGCAGGGCGAAGGCTGGCAGCCAGCACCATGACGCTTTCGGCCCGTTATTGGTCCGGAATCAGCACAACCTGCGCACCCCGCGTTGAATCTTTTTGTCTACAGTGGAATCATCATGTACACGATGCGTGAAGCCTGGACCGACGAGCGGCTCGACGATCTTTCTGAGCGGATGGACCGTGGGTTCGATCGGGTTGACAAGGACCTGCGCGAACTGAAGAAGGCCGTGGACATCACCCAACGGCTCTTGGTCCAGGTCTGCGTCGGGATGAGCGCGGCGATGGTCACCGGCTTCGTTGGCCTGGCGACCTTGATCGTGGCGACCAGCTAGTTCACCCGTCGAGCAGCTGCCGCAGCCGGCCGAGGCTGCTGTCCCACTCACCGCCGACGGCGGCGATCCAGGCGGCGGCGTCGGTCAGCGGACGCGGCTCCAGCTCGAATCGCAGCTCGCGGCCGCGGCGATGGCTGTTGACGAGGCCGGCGTGGTCGAGGGTGGCGAGGTGCTTGGCGACTGCTTGGCGGCTGATCGGCAGCGTCGCCGCCAGGCCGGTGGCGGTGGCGCCGGGCTCGGCCGCGAGCAGCTCGACGAGATGACGGCGGGTCGGGTCCGCGAGCGCGGCGAAGACCGCGTCGGCGTGGTCCGCCACGATCAGGCGGGGACGAGCCGGCCGAGCACGAGCGGCAGCACCCGCAGTCGAGCGCTCCAGCCGGCAGCGAGGAGGGTGGGGGAGCCGGGCCAGTTGCCGCTCTCGATCACGGTGACGCAGGTGCCGTCCGCTACGGCGTCGACGATCAGCTCGACCCGGCTCGGCGTCTCGCCCTCACGGCGCCACTCGAAGGCAAGTCGTTCGGCCTCCTCGACCAGGGATACCTCGCCGCGCCGTTCCTCGCCGTCCGCGTAGCGGCAGACCACCTCGCCGCCCTCCCAGGGCTCGATCTCGACCTCGTCGGCGAGCCACTCGCCGAGCAGCGAGGCGTCGGTCAGCGCCTCCCAGACCTCCTCGGCGGACGCCGCCACGAGGACCGAGCGCTCTACGGTGTGTGCTAGCGTGGACACGCAACCAGAGAGTTGCACATCAATCCGCGGACTTCAACCCCAAGGAAGAGGAGGCCCAATGCCACTGGTACCGATGGTCGTCGAGCAGACCGCTCGCGGCGAGCGCTCCTTCGATATTTACAGCCGCCTGCTGGCGCAGCGGATCGTCTTCCTCGGCGAGCAGGTGACAGAGGACCTCGCCAACCTGATCATCGCCCAGCTCCTCCACCTCGAGTCCGAGGACCCCGACAAGGACGTCAGCCTCTACATCAACTCGCCCGGAGGCTCCGCCTATGCCGGTCTGGCGATCTACGACACGATGCAGTTCATCAAGCCCGACGTGCAGACGATCTGTTACGGGATCGCGATGTCGGCCGGCTCGCTGATTCTTACCGGCGGCGCCAAAGGGAAACGGATGTCCCTGCCCAACAGCCGCATCCTCATCCACCAGCCGAGCGGTGGCTTCGAGGGCCAGTCGAGCGACATCGAGATCCACGCCCGCGAGATCCTCGCCCTGCGCGAGCGGCTCGACGGGATCTACGTCCACCACACCGGCCAGTCAGCCGAGCAGATCCACGAAGACATGGAACGCGACAAATTCTTCACCCCCGAAGCGGCAACCGAGTACGGCTTGATCGACCGGGTGATCGAGTCCCACGACCCGCAGAAGGTCCCGGTCGGCTTTCGCGACAACGGCGACGGCTAGGCAGGGGCGACGAGGAGACGCAGGCCGACGTCGAGCTCGGCGGCCTCGCGCAGGTGCCCGTTGCGCTCGTCCCAGGCACCGCTCTCTAGGTCGGCGCGCAGCAGAGCGAGGCCGCGCCCGGCCTGCTCCAGTTCGGCCGCATCCATCACCTGCCAGCCGGAGCTGCCGCGGCGCAGCTCCTGGTCGAGGTGGAGCTCCGGGCGGTCCCAGAGTGCGCACCAAAAGGCATCGGTGCAGCCGCGCGGGATCGGCACCGGCTCGACCCTAGCCCCGGGTAGGGCCGCCGTGATCTCGGCTAGCGGTTGCATCATCTCTTCGTGGGTCTCGAGCAGGCGCGGCACGTAGTCGCGCACCAGCCACATTCCCGCTAGGGCCGGTCCATCGAAGGTGAGGACGACCACCCGGTCGCGGGCGACCCGGCGCATCTCCCCGAGTCCGGCGATCGCATCGTCCCAGTGATGCACGGTGATGATCGCCATCGCCGCATCGAATGAGTCGTCCTCGAAGGGCAGTGCTTCGGCGCTCGCCTGGACCACCGGAGCGGCGCCCGCGGGCCGCTGCTCGATCATCACCGCCGAGGGCTCAACCGCCGTCACCTCACGCTCGGCGGGCTCGTAGGAGCCGGTGCCGGCGCCGACGTTGAGGACGGTGTGGGCGTCGCCGAGCGCGGCTTCGATCCGGGCGGCGAGGCGCGGGTCGGGCCGACGCACCTGCCGGTAGCCGACGCCAAGCCGGTCGTAGGCGGCCTCGGTCATCACGCTCCCAGGCGGCGCCAGGCCCAGGCGCCGGTTCCGGCCGCGGCGGCGCCGGCGAGAGCGCCGCCGATCCCGGCGCCGCGCAGCCCCGGCTGGCCGGAGGCGAGGCTGAAGGTGACCGTGTCGGCGACGTCGACCGCGGCGGCGGCCAGGCCCACCGTGCGCAGGCGGGGCTCGTTGCGGACGGCCAGGGTTAAGGCACCGATGAAGACGTCGCGGCTGCCGGCGGTGCGGGCGAGGGCGAGCGACTGGGCCGAGGGATCGGCGAAACCGAGCGCCTTCAGGGTCGGTCGCGGCGCTACCGAGATCCCAATTCCGATCGCGATCCGGCAGCCGGCGATCGCCAGGATCGCCTGCCTCGCGAGCGGATCGTCGCGGCGCCTTCGCACGGGCCCAATCTAGCTGCCATTCATGATGGGGCGGTGGCAGAGGGCGACACGATCCTGCGCGCGGCGCGCCGCCTCGAAGCGGCGATCGGTGGCGAGCGGGTCGCGGTTGCGGTTCCGAACCCGCGCGGGCGCGCCGCCCGGCTGGAGCGGCTCGACGGCCACCGACTCGAGCGCGTCGAATCGCACGGCAAGCACTTGCTGCTGAGCTTCGGCAATCTCGCCCTCCACAGCCACCTGGGGATGAGTGGCTCCTGGCACACCTACCGGCGCGGCGAGCGCTGGCGCAAGCCGCGCCGCTCCGCCTGGGCCGTCCTCGCGGGGGAGCGTCAAGAGGCGGTCCAGTTCGGCGGCCCGACGCTGCGCCTGCTTCCCGCTGAGAAACTGAGGCTCGACCCCCAGCTCGCCCGCCTTGGCCCCGACGTTCTCGCCGCGGACTTCGACCTCGACGCGGTTACGGTGGCGATGCGCGCCCAGCCAGACCGCACCCTCGGTGACGCCCTGCTCGACCAGCACCTGCTCGCTGGCGTCGGCAACATCTTCAAGAGCGAGGCCTGTTTCGCCGCTGGCGTCGATCCCTGGCGCCGCCTCGGCGAGCTCGGCGATGAGGAGCTGCGCGCCGTCCTCCTAGCCGCCCGCGAGCTGATGCTGGCGGCGGTTGCTAGCGGTCGCCAGCCGCACTCGATCTACCGACGCCGCGGGCCCTGCTCGCGCTGTGGTGGTGCCGTCGCCGTCCGCGGTCAAGGCGATGCCAACCGCACCACCTACTGGTGCCGGGGCTGTCAGTTCTGAGCCAGCTGCCGCAGCCGCTCGCCGTCAACTCGCAGCATCGTCCAGCCGTCGAGGCGGGTGGCGCCGAGCTTGTCGTAGAAGTTCAGCGCCGGTTCGTTCCAGTCCAGCGCGCACCATTCGAGCCGCACGTGGCCACGCTCGATCGCCAGTTGCGCCAGGTGCTCGATCACCCGCCGACCGATCCCGCCGCGGCGGTGTTCGGGTCGCACGTAGACGTCCTCCATCCAGATCCCCGAGCGGCACTCGAATGAGGAGAAGGTGGTGAAGAAGATCGCGTAGCCGATCGCCTCGCCACCCCGCTCGAGCAGCAGCGCTTCCGCCGCCCGCTCCTCGAACAGGGTCCGACGCAACACCTCGGCGTCGCCCCTGACCTTGTCGGCGAGTTTCTCGTACTCGGCGAGCTCGACGATCAGCTTGAAAAGAGTCTCGACGTCGGCCTCGTCGACGGCGCGGATCGTGGTCTCGTCTGCGTCGGGCACGGCCTGCGACTGTACCGGCCGTGAAGACCACTCCCCGCCGGCGTCCACGCGCTTACTACCTCGTCGCCGGCATTCCCCTCAACGCCGAGATGGAGCGCCTGCGCGGGCTCGCCGTCTTTGTCGCCGGGCCGCTGGCTGAGCGCGCGCCGGAGCTGCGAGTGCGCCGCGCCCGCCGCCGCCCCAACCGACTCGGCTTCGCCGTCCCCACCCAGTTCCGACTCTCGGTCACGGCCTATCCGGGCATCCGGCCCGGCGACGTCCTCGAGACCCTCCTCCACGAGCTCACCCACCTCCATGTCGGCCGGGCCCCGGAAGCGCACGCCTGGCACGGACCGACCTTCAAGCGCACCCTCGCCCTGGCGATGCGCGAGGCCTACGGGGTCGAGGTTGTCGCCCCCCGCAGCACCCTGCATGGTGTCTACGCCGAGGCGATCGAGCGGCGGCTCGCCACGGTGGCGCGGCAGCACCAGAGAGCCGACGCCCGGACTTGAACCGGGGACCCCTTCATTACGAATGAAGTGCTCTACCAACTGAGCTATGCCGGCAAGGGGCGCATTCTAAGGGGGAGGTGACGCTGGGCCTGTTTGTATCCAGGCGACTCGTCTCTCGATTTGTCCCTCAAATCTGGGTTAGCTCGTCGTAGCCCGGCCAGCTTGTTATAGGACCTGCTGAGCGCCCCCACGGTTTTTCTCGGCCTCGAGCAACAAGGTCGAGGCAGGAATGTCGAGCCTGTCGGCAAGGGCCCAAAGCGCTCGCACGCTGATATTGCGTTCGCCTCGCTCGGCGTCACCGACGTAGTTCGTGCTGAGGTCTGCTCGGCCGGCCAGGTCTTCCAGTGACATGCCGCGTGTTTCGCGCAGATCCCGCACTGCCTTTCCGAGGGCGCGATGGCGAGAGTTGAGCGGCGGCACCTGGGCACCCTTTCCAAGGCGGCAGGGCAAGTCCACCAACTATCAGGGTGGTGCCCGGGATACAGTTTGAGTGGTCCGGGCGATTGGTCCGGATCGTTATGGGCTGTCGGAATTCAGACAAAGCTGCAAAACGCGAGGGCATCGTGACGAAGCGGGAACCTGATTTGTCGATGACGGATCGTGGTCAATTTCGGCGTCTGCTTGGCGCCGAGTTCGCCTCGATGGTCGGCGATTCCGCCCTGTTCCCTGTCATCCCGTTTGCCGTCTACGCCCTCGGAGGATCGGCCGCTGAAATCGCGGTCGTTTTCGGCGCGGAGTACGTAGCCCTGACGTTGCTGGCGCTTTTCGGGGGTGTGGTTGGCGATCGGCGCCCCCGACGATCGGTGATGATCATGGCGGATCTGGCTCGCTTCGCCGTGCAGATGACCGTAGCCGTCTTCTTTCTTGTGGGGGTTGGAGCGGTGTGGCAGCTAGTGGTGGCAGGGCTCGTGCTTGGACTCGGTTCTGCCTTTTTTGAGCCGGCATTGACTGGCATGGTCCCGCAGACGGTCGGAGCCTCAGATCTACAGGCGGCCAATGGCAGCCGAGGGCTTGCAGCAGCTGTAGCGAGCATGGTGGGGCCGGCGCTTGGAGGCGCGATCCTGGTCTTGGCGAGCCCGGGATGGGCTTTCGCGGTCAATGCGTTGACCTTCCTGGTCAGCGCTGTCCTCCTTTCTCGCGTTCACGCTCCTGGCTTGATTGAGGAGGACCTGGAGAACGAGAGATCAGTACTCACGGAGCTCGCCGAGGGTTGGGCGGAATTTCGCCGCCGAACCTGGCTTTGGGCGATGGTCGTGGGCTTCGGCGTACTGAACACGCTCGTGTTTGCCCCTTTCTACGTGCTCGGACCTCAGATCATGGACGACGCAGGCACCTGGTCGGCAGTTTTAGGATCCGTCGGTCTTGGTGCGGTTGGGGGAGCGCTGTTGGTGAGGCGTTGGCAACAACCTGCTCATCCCCTTCTGATGGTCACGCTTGCCGTCACCCTGTGGGGCCCGCTGCAGCTGCTCCTAGGGGCCGGGTCAACGGTTGCTGCCGTGTTGGTGGCAGGTGTGTTCGCGGGAGCGGGCTCGGCGGTGTTCGATGTGCTTTGGGTGACGACGCTCCAGAGCCTGCCTGAGCCACAGATCTCCCGCCTGAGCTCGTACGACCTGCTCGGCTCGATGGCCACTCTCCCGCTTGGCTACTTGATTGCAGCGTTGGCCGCTTCGACCATCGGACCGGAAACTGGCCTTCTAATCGGGGCGGTCGTCCTGTGCCTGACGACTGCGAGCTGGTTGTCCCTCGCGAGCATCCGCCGATTCGTCTTGGCCGGGCGCCCCGGGCCCTCCTCGGCTCGGGCGGTCCCAGGGCGGGTCTACAGCACTGATCCGTAGCCCTGTGATGGATTGCTTCCGGCGAACGAGAACACCTGCGCTCTGAGGTCGGGGTAGGCCGCCGTGCTCCTGAGCAATGAAATGCGATTCCTGTAGGGCAGCGAGGGAGGCATTGCGGTCGAAACCGGCGCGGCGCATCTGGGTGCGACGAAATCGTTTTGTGAACGCCACGACATTCCCGAACTCGAAAACTGCCGGCCCCCGTTCGCCGAGAAGAGGTGCAGTGAGTTTTATCGGTTTGTTGCGGCCATTCAAACGAGCCGGCTTGTTCTATTACTGGGTATTGCCAGCATGACTCGGCCGGGATAGAAACCGAGCGCCCTCTAGGAACTACTCGGGGCGCGTAAGGAAAACGGCCAGGTGCCAAGGAGCACCAGTTAGGTAGGGGGAATGCCGGCAGGCAGAGGTGAATCCGAATCCCGCGACAGAGCATCTCGCTCGCCGCAAGGTCTCGCTAGTCAGGATCCCAATGCTCCCGCCGGGCATGGTTCTGTTTGCCGCGTGTTGCTCCGGGAGCAGCAGTTAAGGCATGCGCTAGTTGCATTGTCGGTATTTCTTGTCGTCGTTAGCCTCGGTCTGGGATACGGAGTGAGGCGCGCTCGAGGCGACAGCGAACCCGCTGCTCCGGAAAGTTCTCTTCCTACGGTCGAAAAGACGAAAGAGGCTATTGAAAGCCCGAGTAACGCCCTCATCGAGGAAGGAAAAACGAATCCGGACGTCGGGGCCACCTTGCCTCACCATGAACTCGACCGCGAAGAAGCGTTGGAACTCGCCGAGGGCGTATTCGGACCTACGCTTGAAGCGCCGGCAGGGATCTTCGATGAACTGGAACCGAAACAAATCGTGGGCCCGAATGTCGTTCTGTTGCCCGGCGATCTCGACTCAAGCCAGCCGCGGGCAGAGCAAGACGACGACTCGACGGAAGCGTCACTTGAAACGCAGGAAAAACTGCTGGTCAACGAGGGAATGCTTCCTTGGGAAGCTGCCGAGGCACTCGCAGGCGATCACCTAACCGCAGGTGAAATAGCTCCAGTGGTAGAAGGCGGGACCTTGCTGAGTTCAACGGTCCCCCTCACCACCGAAGGCCCGAGGGGAGATCCGGAACCGGTGGACCTGAGCCTTGAACGAGTGGGTGAAGAACTCCGGCCTGAAAATCCGCTGGCCGAAGTAGCGATCCCGTCAGAAATTGGCGCAGGCCTGGAGCTACCAGAAGTCGGTGTGAGCGTTGGGCTCGCGACGTCGGCCGATGAACGCGCCCCATCTATCCTCGGCGATGCTGTCGCCTTCTACCCCAACGTCTCTACCGATACCGACTTCGCTCTTGCGCCGACGCCGAGTGGAGTCGAGACGTTTACGCAGATCCGGACGCCGGACGCGCCCCAGTCACAGACGCTTGAGTTCACTGTGCCGAGCGGTGCGAGTCTCCAGAAAATGGACGATGGCGGCGCGGAGGTTGTTCGTGGGAATGAAAGCCTTGTGAAGATTTCGCCGCCGGCAGCATTGGATGCGCACGGCATTCCGGTGAAGGTCGAAATGGAGGTGGCCGAATCGTCCTTGGAGCTAACCGTCAAACCAACCGGCGCAACCACCTACCCGATCCTGGTTGATCCGCTAATCCAGGTGTATCAATGGATGAAAACCCACAATCCTCAAGGGATTTACACCGAACCCGGTCAAGAATGGTGGAAACCGCAACACCAGACTCACTATGGCGAACAGTGGTCGCCAGAGATTCGGAATACGGGGGCCGGTGCGCATTTTTGGCCGTCGGCGTACATGGCAAATGGCGGCACGCCCGCTCTTAATGTGTGGGCACCCTATGAAAATGAAACTACCGCACCCGCCGCGTGGGATCACGGAGCGTGGCTGTACACCGTGCCGAGGTTCTACAGCGACTACGAAAAATACGGCGTCAGGCCGACGAGCTACATCGAACAGCTGACTCTGTCTGAACTGTATTGGTTTGCGTATAGCAAACATCCCAGTCCGTACCTCTTCGCAGGCCTATGGTCCGCGTCCCAGAATAACTGGGTTAGCTACTACTCCCATACTGGGGAAGAAGGCCACGGTCTATTCGAACCCACCCATCAGTACGTGTTCTCAGCAAATCAATGCACCGGTAACACGTGCGTACTCAACAAAACGTCCAATGTCGCAGTAGTGGAGCAGACGGCAACGGAAGCGGTGCCGGCACCATTGGCGGCCGAGCTGGACGTAGGATTCGCTGCAGTCCAGCTTGGGGACTCCGAAGCCCCGGAACAACCGATTCCAACCGTGTCGTCCACCTGGACGAATGCAGCACCGACGGCCTTGGGCTTTAAAGCGACGGATAAAGGCCTAGGCGTGTCCACCGTCACCGCAAGTACGGAACAGCTGGGTTCGAACGGGCTCCCGCTTTATTCATGGAACGCCTCGTATGGCTGCAGCGGAGGTGCCGGGTCCGCATGCCCGCGTGTTTGGGACTCCACGGAAGGTGGACACGAAGCTTTGATGGTGCATCCAGCGCTTCTTCCGACTGGCGTGGACCATCTCAACCTCATCGCGGAAGATCCTGTCGGAAACAGGTCCGGAGCGGCCAGTGCGATAGTGAAGGTTGATCATGTGTCTCCCGTTGTCTCCGTGACGGGTACTGCGACCGAACAAGCTGCGCTCGGGGCTTCACGGCCAAGCTATGTGGTGAAAGCCTCTGCGGTGGATGGGACGTCGGGTAGCCCACAATCGGGGGTAGCTAAAGAGATCGTGCAATTCGATGGCTCGGTCGTTCAGGCGAGCGAAACGGGCTGCGCGAGCGAAAATTGTTCGAAGAGTCTCGAATGGACGATTAATCCGTCCAATTATGCGCCAGGTGCACACGTCATTCGGGTGACTGCGGTCGATGCCGTCGGCAACTCGGCAGCTCCTCAAGAAATACAGATCAACCTCAGGTCGGCCCCGCCCACCTTGTCGCTGTCGGGGAGCCTCACGGAACAGGCGACGGTCGGCGTCTTTCGGCCGCGTTATCTGCTGAAAGAGGATGCAGCCGCCGAGGCCGCTGTTGAAGCGTCGCCAACCCCGCAGTATGTGAGCACGTTTGGTTCCAGCGGTGCGGGGAATGGGCAGTTTTCGCATCCCGCGGATGTGGCGCCTGACTCGAAAGGCAACGTCTGGGTCGTCGACCAGAAAAACAATCGGCTCGAGGAGTTCAACGAAAAGGGTGAATTCCTTAAAATCCAGGGGACCGCTGGAGCCGGAAGTGGGCAGTTCACCGCTCCGAAATCAATCGCCTTTGCAGCTGATGGAAGCTTCTGGGTGGCCGACTCGGGCAACAACCGGCTCGAGCAGTTCAGCGCCACTGGGCAGTTTCTGAAGGCGGTGGGTGGACTCGGCTCAGGAAATGGTCAGTTCAAAGGACCAGAAAGCATCACGATTGATCAGCACGGAAACATCTGGGTTGCCGATACCGCTAACCTCCGCGTCCAGGAGCTGAACGGAAAAGGGGAATTCGTCAAGGTCGTAAATCCCGCTGGCCTGGGGGCGATCGAACCGGTTGGGCTCGATGTTGCTCCTGACGGCAAGGTCTGGGTGGCGGATTGGGCGCACAACCGCGTGGTGGAGTTCAACGAAGCGGGAGCATTCGTCGGGCAGATCGGCAGTGCGGGCGCCGGCAATGGACAGTTTGATCGTCCAAATGGTGTAACGGTTGATAGCAAAGGTTATGTCTGGGTGTGCGATCAAAACAACGGCCGGATTCAAGGGTTTAATTCGAGCGGCGAATACATCACGCAGTTCGGCTCCTTGGGATCCGAAACTGGACAGTTCAGGTTCACCTTCCCATCTGGCCTCGGAGTTGACTCGAAGGGGAATATCTGGATTGCGGACTCGGTCAACAACCGCATCCAGAAGTGGCGGGTGGGACCCTATGGCTATCTCGGATTCATCGGGGGCGCGGGATCGGGATCCGGTCAATTCAGCCATCCGGCCGACGTCGCGGTAGCCCCCAAAGGGCATATCTGGGTCCTTGACAAGGGCAACAACCGGCTTGAGAAATTCAAAGAAGGCGGGGAATTCATTGGCGCTTACAGTGGCGCTGGATCTACGGGCGCCAAACTCAACGCCCCGTCGGCTCTCTCGGTCGATCCCTCCGGCAACGTCTGGGTTGCCGACACCGGCAACAACCGGATCGAGGAGTTCTCTGAATTCGGCGCTTTCATCGCCGTGATCGGCAAGGACGTGAACAAAACCAAAGTCGGGAGTGGGGGGACCGAAGCCGAACGCAACTACTGCAGCGCCGCCTCGGGCAACGTCTGCCAGGCCGGGCCGGAAGGCACCGCCCCCGGTCAGCTGAAAGCCCCGCAGGGAATCGCCGCGACCTCGAGCGGCAATATCTGGGTCGCCGACACCGGCCATAGCCGCATGGAGAAGTACACGCCCACCGGCGGCCTCCTCAACAACTCCTTCCAGGAAGGATCGGAACCGGGGAAGCTGAAAGCGCCGGCGGCGGTGTCGATGGGACCCGACGGCTCGATCTGGGTCGCCGACACCGGCAACAACCGGATCGAGCGTTGGCTCGGAACCGAACTCGGCTCTCCCGCCGGCGTCTACGGCAGCGAAGGCACGGGCAACGGCCAGTTCAAACACCCGGCCGCCCTGGAGGTCGATTCCGCCGGCAATGTCTGGGTAGGTGACGAAGGCAACAGCCGAGTCGAGGAGTTCAATCAAGCAGGCGAATTTCTAGGGAAGATTGGCACCCCGGGGGCTGGGAATGGGCAGTTCGCATTTAGCGCCCCGATGGGACTCGCACTCGGTAATGGGAACCTGCTCGTTACGGACACCGACAACAATCGGATTCAACGATGGGAGCCGTCTCCACGGTCCGAATTGTGGACTGAAATCACCATGGACGGCAAACAGGTGGATGCGGCCGGGGTGATGTGCAACGCGCAGCGCTGCCCTGCGACGAGAGAATGGTTCCTGCAGTCTTCGTCGACCGCTGCGGGCAAACACACGATCGTCGCGAAAGTGAATGACAATCTCGGGAATGTCACGACGAAAACGCTCAACATAGAAGTGCAGCCGGATAAAACCGCGCCAAGTATCGAAGCGAGCGGGTCACTGTTCAGCGCCCCAGAAGGCTGGGTGGAACAAGCGAATTATGCATTGACCGCGTCCGCGAAAGACAGCGGGGCTGGCGTCACCTCTCTTGTGTTGAGGATCGATGGGCAGCAGGTCGCTTCTAATTCGGCTAGTTGTCCAGATGGAGGTTGCGCTGTGGCGTTGCAAAAAACGATCGATATGGCGCCGTACTCCGGCGGGGCGCATCAAGCGGAACTTATTGCGACGGACGGGGCTGGAAACACTCAAACGCGCAAATGGACGATCAACGTCGATCCAGATGGACATATATCGACCGACGAGGCAACCGCAACTTTGGAAGCGGTTGAAGCCACCACCGAAGAAGCTCCGGTGGCACCGCCAGCGGAGCTTCTCGATCCGAAACAGATCCAGGAAGGAGAGAACCCGGAACTAGCGGTGACGGGATCGAAAATCGAAAGCAGGGGTGTGCCCGACACGACGACGCTGACGACGAGCCCAGCCGAAGGATTCAGGATCGAAACGCCGGATGGGACGGCGACCATAACGCCCGTCATAGGTGGCCAGGCGTCGTCCACGGCAGTGGAGGAAGACGTGGCTGGCGTTACCGCAAACACCAGCCTAGAAACCGACAGCGTGGTTCGGCCCGAATACAACGGCGTGCAGACGTTTCAGGAGATCAGGTCCGCACAAAGCCCGGAAACGTTCTCGTGGCACATCAACCTTGAAGGTGGCGAGACGCTGGTGCTGGTCAACGAACAGCAGGCGGAAGTGCGCTATCAAGATGGGAGCCATGCATTTCTGATCAACGCGGAAAGCGCTCACGACGCTACGGGGAAATCCGTGCCAACGTCCTTTGGAGTGTCGGGCAACGTTCTCACTCTCAAAGTCAGCCACCGGTCAGGAGCGTTTGTGTACCCAGTCGTCGCCGGCCAGGGGTGGGAAGGGTCTTATGTAGCACCCGTCCTGATTGCTGGTCCGGAAGACAACCTTGAAAAGTCCCAACGGGAGCGTCGGGAAGAGGAAGCCCGAAACAGAGAAGCGCTCGAAGAAATTGAACGGGCACAGGGAAATGAAGGCTGGACGGCGTCGCCCCTGCCGGGAGGCCACCTATCGCCGGCAGCAGCCGAAGAAATGCTTCTATCCCGGGCCGTGGGAAGTGAAGTTATTGAGGTGCCCGCGGCGGAAGGCGGGGGCGGCGGAGCTAGTGCGAGCAGTACGAGGTACGTGGAGACGGTAAGACCCTTCAAGGTATGTCAAGTAGATCACTGTGGGATCTGGTGGGTCGAAATTCGCAATCCGTCGTACTTCTATGGCCGCCATGGAAACAGGTGGGCCAAGTGGGAAGCCGGGACCCAAGTGCATTCCGAATGGTGGTGGCAATGGTTCTACAGTCTCTCACTGTCAATTGAAGGCGAACAACCTGGATTCGCCGGTCAGAACTATGTTGAGGAAGGTGAACATAAGCACCTGACGGCGTGGAGCCGGTATATAATTAAGGCATATGGATACCTTCCGTCTGGCGATGTGCTCAATTTCGATGAACATCTCGGTCTTCAGATCTGGGTGTGGCCTAACGGCGAGCAGGTGCATAAGATCACCCATTGGGCTCCCGCAGGCCCGCCGATAGCAGAAGCATGATGCAGGGCATCTGGAAGCGCGGACTCTTGATTGTGGCAGTTGCCTTGGCCGTGGTGGTTGTAGCCGGCTGCGGATCGGGCGCGGCGGCGGATGACGGCGGCTGCGACCAGTCGGTGCGCGGGGTGGCCGGGGTCATCCACCCGGAAACGAGCAAGTTGAGTTGCTCGGAGATCCGCTCGATCATCCAGTTCATTCCAACTACCCCGGGCGCGTTCATCGTTGAATCGAAAGCTCCTCGGCTGTCTTGGGATTGTGTGCTATATGGCCGGTCGTCGCAGACGCTGATTCGCTGTCATCGCCCTCGCCGAGCGTTTTCAGTCATTCGAGCTGCTTGATTTAGGTGCCTCCAGGCGCAAGCGCGAGTCCTGGGGGGTGAGTTTGCGGTGGGCGCTCCATGTCGGGGCGATCAATCTAAATGGCTGGGCGGCCTTCCACTCACCGGGGGCCGAGTTGTCTTCTGGCCGACGAGGGTCCAGTCAGGCGTCAAGGCGAGGCCGCGCAAAGTAGATCCCCTTTTCGTGATCTTCCTCGTCCAGGGGCTTGTATTGCCGTCCTTCATAGTCGCCCCACACCTCCAAACACTGAAAGCCCGCCTTGTCGAGTGCCTGAAGCGTTGCTGCTTCGGGAAAGTGCCGCTGACAATGATCGTGGCTAGCCGTCGGGAGATTCGAGACTTCGAAACGAGCTGTATACGTTGCACCTGGTTTGATCTCAGCGGGCGCTGCGAGGCCGGTCCATCGCATCGCAACCCCGTCGACATTCCGTGACATCCGCTCGGCGAATAGTTCACGCATCGATCGGAGGGTGTTGAGATCGAAGACCAAAATGCCCTGGGGGTGGAGGTTCGCTCTCATTTTGGTCAGTGCGGCGACAAGTTCTTCGTTGCTCATCATGTAGTTGAGCGTGTCATTCAGGGCCCATACGAGGTCGAACTCGCCGAGAACGGACAGGTTGCGGACATCCGCAACCTCTAGGCGCGCGCTACATCCCGCCTTGGTGCGTGCGAGCTCAATCATGCCTGGGGAAAGATCGCAGGCCGAGACCTCCCAGCCTCGCTGCAGCATGGGAAGGAAGCTCTTGCCCGTTCCGCAGCCCACATCTAGCAGGCGCCGCTGACTGCCCTCCTTCCAACGCATCGCGATGGCCTCGAGTCGAGCGGTCCAAGCAGCTGCCTGGTAGGCGCCGGTGAAGGCGTCGTACACCGGGGCCAGGGCCTCATATGCTGCTAGCGCGCGATCGGTAGTCGGCTCGCTCATCTGTTGGGGCGGCTAGTGATCCCGCTCGCAGACGGGACATTCGTCCTGTGCATCGACGCTGTAGCGGTCGATATTTAGCGTCCGAAGATCCAGCACGAAGCCGGCCCCGAGCATTGGCGGAGAAACAATACCCGTGAGGTAGTGGATGATTTCGGTCGCAACGAAGCCTCCCGCCACCCCACATGCTGAACCCAGCATTGCTGCTGGGGATTGCCTGTCGCGAGCCGTATCTCACCGCCTCCGTCGTAGCCGAGCGGGTCGTGCAGATTGACGTCGGCCCCGGGAGCGGGTCGGCGCCGCAGCCGGGGTGGAATCTTTTTGAGCTGCGCGGCAGCAATCCAGAGGAGGCAGAGGCCCGGGTCGAAGCGGTCGTTGACGCGTTCTCCTCCGCCTTGGAATGGGGAGAGCGAAACACGCGGGCGATCAACCTCACGACCCAGGCGGCAATCGCCCTAGCCTCGATCGCTCGCGTCCTATCGCCGGAGAAGGCGCCGACGATCTTTCAGATCCCGACGCTGCTCACGAACGACGAGTGGCGCGAGGCGGCCCTGCCCTTCCTCCCGCGATCCGCACAGCAGTTCTGGCTTGACCGATTCGGCCGACTGGCAGAGGAGGCGATAACGCCGCTGACCAACATGGTCGATCGCCTGCGGGCGTCTTCCGCGGCGACGGCTCTCCTCGGCCAGAGTCAGAGCACGTATCAAGCGAGAGGGGCGATGGATCGCGGACAGATTGTGCTCGCGTGCCCCGGCTCGGGTGGCTCTAGGGATCGACTCCTCGCCAACTTGCTTGTCTTCGATCTCTTTCACGGCGCTAAGGCTCGCGGCGAAATGCCTCCCGAGCGGCGCGCCTTGTTCTTCGCCTGCCTAGATGAGATCCAGACCTTCGATGGCGGCTCGACCAATATCGCCGCGCTGGTCGAGCAGACGGCGAAGTTTGGTCTTCGGGGCATATTTCTGAATCAGAACCCCGAGCGCCTCAGCGGCGCCACCTTGAACGCGCTAACGACGAATAGGTCGCATCTCATTTCGACCGCGCTCAACTCACACGCCGCGTCGCTCCTAACTAGGGAGTGGGGCGGGGAGCCGAGCCCTACGGCTCTTACCCGACTGCCTCGCTATCGCTTTATTGCTCAGATCACCCATGAAGGAGACCTCAGCGACCCCTTTGCGCTCGGGGGAATTCGGGTCGAGGATGTCTTCGGTGCCGGCGAGGTCCGCAGGGTCCCGGATCTGGAAGCGAGTAGCGCGAAGGCGACGGCACGGAGATCGCCGAGCGAAGTCCAAGCCCACCTTGACGGGTTGGATGCCTCAATTCTTTCCGAGCTCAGACGGTTGCGGCGATCGGGCGGCGCCGAGGATCGGGGTGAAGCCGAAGTCGACCGCGAGCAGGATGGCCCGATCAGCATCGCGCGGAGACCCGGATGATTGTCGGGACGCCGCCGGGCACAGGCTTGCCGAGCAGGGCTATCGAGATCGTCGCGTCGGTCGCTCAGCACCGGGCGCTCTCCGAGCGGCAGGTTCGGGAAATCCACATGCCCGGGGTGCGGAAGCGATGGGGCCAGCGGATCATGGCTCGGCTCGGCGAGGCCGGCTTGCTCGACCACGCGCAGACGAGCGGCGCCCCGCAGCGCTTGTGGTTCGCCACCGAGGCAGGGATCCGGCGAGCGATCGAGGCCGGCGAACTACACCAGCAGCCGAGGCTCTTTAGCGCCGCCGAAGTCGCTGGCCCTCTACAGGCGCATACCGCCGACGTCAACGACGCGGCGATCCCCTTCCTCGTTGCGGCTCGCGATCGGGGCGACGAATTCGGACCCCTCTCCTGGCATCACGAGGTACCGCACCCGCTCAGTCGTGCTCGTGGTCAGCGGCGGCGAACCCTGTTTGCCGATGCGGTGCTGACCTATCTTCGGCTCACGGAGGACGCGGTTGTTATCGAGCAACGATTCCTCGAGCTGGATCGCGCAACGATGTCAGTTGACCGCCTGGCGGCCGAGCTTGGGCGCTACGCAAGGCTCTTTCGAGCAAAGGGCGACGGCGGTCTTCCGGTATGGCGATCCCGCTACCCATCGTTTCCGCCGGTTCTCTGCATTCTCACCGGCAACCAGAAGACCGTCACTCGGGCCGCACTTGAGCGTCGGCGGGACACGACGATCGCGCTGCTGCGAACTGACCCGGAGTTTGCCCGCACCCCGGACGTAAAGATCCGTATTGGCCTCGCCGAGGATCTTCGCGAGCGGGGGCCATTTGCGCCCATCTTCGCGGGACCTGATGAGGGAGCGGAGGCGGTCAACTGGCTAGGGCGGCCGGCCTGAGTTGAGCAGCGCGAGAACTCAACTCCGGCTATGGACGGTGATGGACGTTGTTCGCGAGACGGGGCTGCCGAAGAACCGGATCTACGAACTCGTAGAGCGTCGAGAAATCCCATACGTCCCGGTTGGCAGTCGAATCTACTTTCGGCAAACGTCCATCGAAAGCTGGATCGCCGAGCTGGAGCAGGCCGCCGAAAAAGTCCCCGTCACCGCTTAGGAGTCCGTAGAATGAAGGGACCAAATACCCATCGCCCCGCAGGATCGCAGCGGGCAGCCCCCCTATCAGGGAGGCACCCGCCGCCCACCTGCCAAAACAAGTTGGCGCTTGTTTCCGGGGGCACGACATTAAGGAGTGAGCCTTAATGCCTTCCAAGCGTAAACCTCGACGTCCACACGGAACCGGCTCCTTCTTCGACAAGAACGGAGCGACGCACTATCGCTGGCGTCCGATCCCGGGGAAGCCTCAGAAGACCCGTCGGATCTGCGCGATCGGGGAGTTGACGAAGACCCAGAAGGAGGACAAAGCTCGCACGATCGAAGGCGAGTATGCGGCCGAGCAGGCAGCAAAGACGGAGGCGGCAAGCAGGACGCCGACCGTCCGTGAGCTCGCCGAAGCGCATATCTCAGACCTTGAGCAAGACGGGAAAGCGAAGTCGTACATCAGCAATCGAAAGGGCGTCCTGAAAAACCACCTGGCGCCGAGCATCGGGGACATGCCCGTCAATGAAGTCCAGCCGAAGCATCTGAAACAGATGAAGCGGGAAATCTTCGCCAAGGGCGCCGGTCCGAGTGTGGTGATCAGCGCCCTCTGGCTCGCGTCGGGAACCTTCAAACATGCGATGGGGGACGAACTCCGGGGCGACAATCCGGTTCAGGCGGTTGAGTTCCCGGACTATCCGCGTCAGCCCGACAAGATCCTCGCAATGACGCCGGAGGAGGTCGACGCGGTAATCGAGTCCGTGCCCGACGACGGGTTCGGGCAGGTCGAGCGACCGCTTTACCGGACGGGCCAGCAGGCAGGCCTTCGGCGGGGAGAACTCCTAGCCCTTCGATGGAGTCATTGCGACTTCGCCGCCGGCTGGTTTTACGTCTCCGAAAACTACGTCGAAGGTGAATTCAAACGGCCGAAGGGGAAGGAAAGTCGATCGGTGCCAATGACGCCGATCGAGCGAGTCGTCCTGCTCGCCTGGCGGGCCGAATCGGAGTTCTCTCAGGACGAGGATTTGGTCTTTGCCGATCAGAAGACGGGGAGCCAGCTCGACCCCGGCAAAGTCTCGAAGCGCTTCAAGCAGGCCTGCCTCAGGGCGGGCGTTGGGCCGATCGAGGTCCGCCGCTACAAGAAAAAGCACAAAGGTCGGGGCAAGACCTACATTGTGGAACGGGAGTTCGCCGTGCTCAAACTGCACGATCTCCGAGACACGTTCGGGACCTATCAGATGATGAATCCCGAAAACGCTCCCCGAGAGGTGCAGGAGTGGCTAGGCCACGCGAACCTAGTTACGACTTCGGAACGCTATTCGCAGTATCGGCAACTCGGGGACGCGCCGGACCGGGCTGGCGCGAGCTTTCAGTCCCGGCTTCAAACCGCAGACCGAGACAAGCAGCCGTTTGCGCCGGTCGAGGAATTGGCGGTGGCAGCATGACCGGGCCGGACGACATTGACGGGAGCCTCCCGGAGGTCGGCCAGCGCGCAAAGCTCGGTCGCATTGTCGAGAGGTTCCCCCACTTTTGGATCTCCGCTGGGGCGGTCGGGACGATCACCGTCTCGACCGACGATCTGATCGCCTTGAAGATGGACGAGAAGATCTCGGGTGCCGAGGAATGGGACAACGAGATTTGGTGGACCGCTGATCTCGCGGCCCTCAGCATCGGTTCAGTGCCGCGGCGGATCGCAGCCGCGTTCCGTGCGGATGCCGAAATCCTCAGCGGCTTCGACGGCACCGTTGCCATCGACGGAACTGCCGGTGGTGGGCCGATTTGAATCGCGATGGCGCAGACGGCTAGGCTTCTGCCTCGGAAATGGGCAAAAGGCGCCTGAACAATTGGCGGTGGTGGCTCCAGACCGTTTCGCTCGGGCTGCTGCTCGTCGCGACCTTCGCTCCGCTTTCCGAGACGCTGCACGGGATTGTGCTGTGGGTGGCCTTGGGGGGGATGGTGGTCTATCTCGCGACCGACTCTCCAGAATCCCGAAATCAGCTCGTACGCTCGCTGATCCTGTTGGCCGCTTTCTTGCTTTTGGCTGTTCTGTTTTCTTTCGGTCGAGAGCTGGTGTTCGTCGGCGTTCTCGGCATCTGGGCAGGGACCACCCTCTGGGAAGTCTTCAAGCGAGAGCATGCCGAATATCTGGCGCAGCGCGACCGGCCGTCATTGCCGCCCGAATCAAAGTGACCCATCGCCGAACTGCTGAGCAGCAGGCCGGGGTCGCGATGTCGAAGCAGAAGTTCGCGGCCAACCCGGAAGTCGAGTTGATCGGGCTCCGTGTCTTGAAGAATGGCGACGAGTTCGATGGCTTCCCCGACGATGCGCTAATCGTGGAGTTCGCCTATAGCTATGCCAAGGACGACGATCCAAGCGGCCGGCCGGGCCGCGAGGTATCCGTCTTTGGCGCCGATGGCAGAGTCCTCGCCTCGCAGGACTTCGGCTAGAACCGCGCCATTTTCACCCCTCCTTTGGGGGAGGGCGTTCAGGGTCTACGGGGCGGATTCCGAATTTGGGACCCTGACCGGAGGGGTCCCGACTTGTCCCTCAATCGTCCCTCAGAATGCTCGGATGCCACCGGAATCCTCGGGACGGATGGGAAAGATGGGGGCCGGTGGGAAAGCCGACGCCCGGACTTGAACCGGGGACCCCTTCATTACGAATGAAGTGCTCTACCAACTGAGCTACGCCGGCAACACGCGCATTCTAGGCAGGGTCGCTGCCGCGGTTCCGTCACGGCCGCCGTCGATGATGCCGGCCATGGCCAGGCCGAGGGACGCACGCCGGCGCGAGGAGAACGAGGTCGAGTTCTCGCGGATCGTCGCTTTCAGCGACGGCGTCTTCGCGATCGCGATCACGCTGCTGGTCCTGAGTCTCACGGTGCCTGAGCACCTGCCGCGCGGCGAAAGCCTCACCGACGCCCTCTGGGACCTGCGGCACGCCCTCCTCGCCTACGCGATCAGCTTCGCGGTGATCGGGCGTTACTGGGTCAACCATCACCGCTTCTTCTCCAGCGTCACCGGCTTCGACGGCCGCCTGCTGGGGATCAACATCTTCTATCTGAGCTGGGTGGTGCTGCTGCCGTTCAGCACCGACGTGATCGGCAACCACGGTGGTGAGGCGGCGGCGGTGATCCTCTACGCAGTCAACCTCGTCGGCGTCTCCATGGTTGGTCTCTGGATGGCGCTTGACGCGGCCGCCGCCGGTCTCTCCGAGATCGACTCCGAGGAAATGGCTGCCTTGCGCCACAAGTCACTGTTCGTCGCCGCCGTCTTCCTGCTCTCGATCCCTGTCGCCCTGGTCGTGCCCGAATATGCGCCGCTGCTCTGGCTGGCGCTGTTCTTCGATCCCGCCGATCGCCGCGCCCGGCGCGGGCGCGTTAGCCGCCGCGGGGAACGATGAAGGCGACGGTGTGGCCCGGGCGGGTGCAGTTGACGGCGACGCCGCGGTCTGAGCGCACGGCGCTGCAGCGGTAGGAGCCGACGCTGCAGCCGGCCCGTGAGGCGCCGGCACCGGGCTGACAATTCTCGCCGCGCCGCCAAGCGAGGGCGAGGCGTTGCGCCTCGCCGCAGGAAGCCGCGGTCACCCGCAAGCCTGTGGCTGGGGACGTCGCCGCGACGCAGCCACGCGCGGCCGCGCCGGCTGGGGCGCCCGGCTCCCCCGTGGACTCCGAATCGGAGCTGCCGCAGGCGGCCAGCGAGGCGGCGAGGAAGGCGACGGTCAGAAGGGCGGCGGCGAGCCTCATCGGGTCGCCGGCCAACCTACCCGTCCACAGCCCTCGCCACCCCCTCGCCGGCCACCCTTTCGCTCTGGCGTGCTCCCCCCATCAGCTCCTGCTTCGCTGGCTCGGAATCGAGCGGCTCGCCGATCTTCTTGTGGTCGAGGTGTCCACAGACCGGGCAGTCGGGCTCCGGCACGACCGGCTCACGGTCGATCTCCATCGTCCGCAGGTCGTATACCTGCGCCACACCCAGGGTCGAGGGTTGCGCCAGCCCGGTCAGCAGGTGCATCACCTCCATCGCCACGTGGCCGCCGCTGATCCCGCAGGGCGGGCCCAGCGTTGCCGCCGGTGAGGAACGCCCGCGCTGCTGTTCGACGGCGATGTCGAAGAGCGGGTATTCGCGCCGGTAGCCGATCTCTTGGCAGGAGTAGCAGCCCGTCGTCCCCGGCACGTAGAGCGGTCCCACCCGGGCGATCGGCGGCATGTGACTCATCGAGATGTAGGGGACGTTGGCCTCGAAGCAGGCAGCGTTGCACCAGCGCTCGATGTCGTGCGCCGGCCAGTCGACCGCGTCGACGACGACGTCGGCACCAACGATGAACTCGGCTACGTCAGCCTGGCTTTCCAGCCGCCGCGCCGCCGCCGTGACCCGCATCGAGGAGTTGAAGGCGCGCAGCCGCCGAGCCGCCGCCTCGACCTTGAGTAGGCCAACGTCGGCCTCGGTATAGAGGACCTGGCGGTTGAGGTTGCTGATCTCGACCCGGTCGCCGTCGATCAGCCACATCTCGCCGACGCCGCAGCAGGCCAGCCACATCGCCACCGAGCCGCCCATGCCGCCGACCCCGAGCACCGCGATCCGCGCCTCGCGGAGGCGGCGCTGGCACTCCGAGGGCGCCGGCCCGTCGCCGCCGGCGACGTCGCTGAAGTAGCGCAGCTGGCGGTCGAAGCGAGCCCGCTCCTCCGTGCTCACCCGCTCGTCGTCGGAGGCGTCCTCGATCACCTCCAGCTGTTCCATCTGGGCGAGCGTGTCGCGCACTTCCTCACTACCGAACCGCTGCTCCAGCTCGCTCAGCGTGTGCTCACCATCGAGCGCTGCCAGCAGCAGTCGCTGCTCCTCCGTCGGCTTCTCGATGCGGATGTCATTGACGGAGCTTGGACGGAGCAGATAGAGATCCCCGTCCGGGGTCTCGATCGCCTCCGTGGTGCGTTTGATCCGCGGCCGCAACACCCGGCTGCGCCTAGTTCTGCTTGTGGATTGCGGCTGCCGGGACGACGCTCGCGCTTGTGTCGAGACTCATTCGATGCTCCTCTCTCCTGTGCCGAGTCACTCCCAATGCCGGCTTCTCACCGGCACACACGTCGGTTCTTTGCCGATATTACTTAAGACCCGTCCAGCGATTAATGCGTTTCACACAGTCGACAGGTTTACCAGGGAATCCCCACAATTTTGATCAAATCATCAAGTACTGGCCATAGCATGTATTGATCAGAGCTTCCCCAACGAATGGAGATCCCGATGGCCACCCCCGAAAACGGCAAAAGCGGTGAGCATGCGAAGGTCGCAAGCCGTGAAGTAGTTGACCAGCAACTGATCAAAGCGCTCGCCCACCCCGTGCGCGCGCAGGCGCTCTCGATCCTCAACGAACGCGTCGCCAGCCCCAACGAAATCGCCAAAGAGCTCGACCAGGGAGTGGGGCACGTCAGCTACCACATCAACGTGCTCAAGCAGTGTGAATGCATCGAACTGGTCGGCACCGAGCCCCGCCGCGGCGCGGTCGAGCACTACTACCGGGCGACGACCCGGATCTTCCTCGACGACGAAGAGTGGCGCCGCCTGCCCGCCTCGGTGCGGCCTGGGATGTCGGCCTCGCTGTTGCAGAACGTTGTTGACGACGCCGGCGACGCGCTCAGCAGCGGCACCTTCGACGCCCGTGAGGACCGCCACCTCGCCTGGACGAAGATGATCGTCGACGACGCAGGCTGGACCGAGCTCAACGAGGCGATGGCCGAGACCCTGGAGCGGGTGCTGCAGATCCAAAACGGCGCCGCGGCGCGTCTGCGCGAGGCCGGCGAGGCCGGCTTCCAGGTCTCCGCCGTGACGATGGCCTACGAGACGCCGGCTGAGGGCGACCGCCGCCCGGTGCCGCCGATGGACGGTGCCGAAAGCTAGGGGTTAGTGCGAGATCTCGCGGGCGCGGGCGAAGACGGCATCGATCATCCGCACGGTCAGCCTGCCGGTGAAGGTGTTCTGCTGGCTGGGGTGGTAGCAGCCGAGTAGCCGCCAGCGGCCGAGGTCGACCTCGGCGCCGTGGCCGAAGCGGGGACGCGGTCGCGGCACCTCGGCGCCGAGCGCTCGCGCCGTCCGCAGGGCGCCATCCCAGCCGAAAGCGCCGAGCGCGACGATCACCTCGCAGCGGTCGAGCAGAGCGAGCTCGCGCTCCAGGTAAGGCAGGCAGTTATCGCGCTCGACCGGGGTCGGCTTGTTTGCCGGTGGTGCGCAGCGAACGGTGGCGGTGACGTAAGCGTCGCGCAGGCGCAGGCTGTCGCCGCGGTGGTCGGACTCGGCCTGATTCGCGTAACCGGCCCGGTGCAGTGCCGCGTAGAGCCACTCGCCGGAGCGATCGCCGGTGAACATGCGGCCAGTGCGGTTGGCGCCGTGGGCGGCCGGGGCGAGCCCGACGATCGCCAGCCGCGCGGCCGGGTCGCCGAAGCCGTCGAGCGGGCGCGCCCAGTACTCCTCGCCTCGGTAGCGCCGCGGCGGGTCGGCCGCGCACGCCTCGCGCCAATCGACCAGCCGCGGGCACTTGCGGCAGCCGTGGATCTCGGCGGCCAGCGCCGCCAGCGACTTCTCGCGGTCGTCGCCCGGCGCTCCCGGGCCGTCGCTTAGGCTTCGCCGCTTGCTCATCACCTGGAACCGAATCACGCCACGCGGCGGGGTGCGGCGCGCTTTCGCCGCGACCGTCGTTTCGCTCGCCCTCGTTCTCGCCTTCGCAGGCTGCGGCGGTGGGGGCAGCAATAGCGGCGGCGGTGCTGCAAGCGCTGTCTCCAACAAGGCAGCGGACGCGGAAGTACTGAATCGCCTGCTCGGCCGCGAGCTGGCGGCGACGCAGATCTACCAACAGGTGCTGCCGCGGCTGCAGGGCGCCGACTTGGCGATGGCCCGCCGCTTCCACGCCCAGGAACAGGAACACACCGACGCGCTCATTAAGGCGCTGCGTGGCCTCGGCGCCAAAGCCGAACCCGAAGAAGAAGAGATCGAAATGGAAGGGCTGCGGACCCGCGCCGACCTGCTCGGTTTCCTCTACGAACTCGAAAGCCACTCGATCGACAACGGCCTGCGGGCGATCTCCGACCTGATCGCGCCCTGGCCGCGCTCGCTGCTCGGCTCGATCGTCGCCAACCAGGGCCAGCATCTGGTGCTGCTGCGCCGCGCCCTCGGCGCCCCGCCCCTGGCCACGGTCCCGGAGGCGTTCGAGAACGGCACTGCACCGCCGCCCAGTAAGGAATGATTGTCTCGTGACCGCGCCGCTCTACGCCATCGGTCGTTTCTGCGCGCGGCACCACTGGCCGGTGATCGCGGCCTGGATCGTCGCCGCTGTCGCCCTCGTCGCGATCTCCTCGGCCGCCGGGTCGAAGACCAGCGAAAACCTCACCCTGCCGGGGACCGGCTCGACGACGGCGACCGAACTGCTGGAAGAGAACTTGCCCGAACAGGCATACGGCTCCAACCCGCTGGTCTTCGAAGCCCCCGCCGGCAAGAAGCTGACCGAACCGAAATACGCCGCCGCGATCGAAGAAACGGCGGGGAATTTGGAAAAGCTTCCGAACGTCAACTCGGCCAAGAGCCCGCTCGTCAAAGGCTCACAGACGATCAGCGAAAACCAGCGGATTGCCTATATCCCCGTGGTTCTCGGGGTCGGGCCCGGCGAAATAAACGAAGAAGGCTCGCAGGAAATCCTCGATGCGGCCAAGCCCGCGGAACGCGCCGGAATCGACACCTCGATCGGCGGCTACGTCGGCCAGCAGCTCTCGAAACCGGATACCGAGTTCGCCGAGGTCGTCGGCCTGGCGGCGGCTGTGATCATCCTCCTCTTCGCCTTCGGCACGGCGACGGCGATGATGCTGCCGATTGTCAACGCGGTGATCGGTCTGGCCTGCGCTCTCTCGATCATCAAGCTGCTGGAGCACGTGCTCCAGGTCCCCGGTGTCGCCACCACCCTGGCGACGATGATCGGGCTCGGCGTCGGCATCGACTACGCGCTGTTCATCGTCACCCGCCACAAACTTCAGCTCGGCGAAGGGATGGAGGTTAGGGAGTCGATCGCCCGCGCCACGGCGACCGCTGGCGGGGCCGTCGTCTTCGCCGGCTTCACGGTGATGATCGCGCTCTGCTCGCTCGCCTTCGCCGGCATCCCGCTCGTCTCGACCCTCGGCTTCACCGCTGCGGTCGCGGTCGTCGTCGCCGTCTGTGCTGCGGCGACCCTGTTGCCGGCGATGCTGGGCGCGCTCGGCCCCCGCATCAACAGCCTCCGGGTTCATCTCGGCAAGACCCATCCTGACGACAAGAAGCCGCACGGCTGGCTGCGCTGGGCCGACGCCGTCGCCGACCGGCCCTGGACCGCCGCCGTGGTCTCGGTGCTGATCCTGGCCGTGCTGGCTTTGCCGATCTTCCAGCTCGAGCTCGGGCAGAACGACATCAGCGCTCTGCCCAAGGACAGCACCTCGCGCGAAGCCTTTGAAGGCCTCGACACCGGATTCGGCCCCGGCGTCTACGGGCCGCTGCTGATCGCCTCCGAATTCGCCTCGCCGGGGGAAGGGAAACAGGTCCTGCCGGCGCTGCAGAAAGACATCGGTGCGGCCGGTGACGTCGCCGGTGTCTCCCAGCCAACCCTGGACAAGACCGGGACCGTCGCCGTCTTCACGGTGATCTCGAAATCAGAGCCGTGGAAGGACGCGACGGTCGAACTCGTCGAACACCTCCGCGACGATGTCATCCCGACGGCGCTGGCGGGAACGAAGGCGAGCTCCTACGTTGGCGGCCAGACCGCCGGCTATATCGACCTGGCGAGCAAGATCGCGGAAAAGCTGCCGCTGATGATCGCGATCGTCGTCGCGCTCAGCTTCCTCGTCCTGCTGATTGCGTTCCGGTCGTTGCTGGTGCCGATCAAGGCGGCGGCGATGAACCTGATCTCGGTCGCCGCCGCCTACGGAGTGGTGACCGCGGTCTTCCAGCTCGGCTGGGGCGCCTCGCTGATCGGGCTCGACCACGCGATCCCGATCGTCAGCTTCGTGCCGCTGCTGATGTTCGCGATCCTCTTCGGCCTCTCGATGGACTACGAGGTGTTCTTGCTCACGCAGATGAAGGAACACTTCAAAGAAACCGGCGACGCGCGCACCGCAGTCGTTCAGGGTCTCGCCAATACCGGCCGCGTAATCACCTCGGCGGCGGCGATCATGGTCTGCGTCTTCACCAGCTTCGTGCTGGTCGAAGACCCGGTGGTGAAGGAGTTCGGGGTCGGCCTGGCGGTGGCGATCGCGATCGACTCGACGCTGGTGCGCTGCCTGCTGGTGCCCGCGGTGATGGTCCTGCTCGGCAAGCGCGCTTGGTGGCTGCCCGGCTGGCTCGACAAGATCGTGCCCCACATCAGCATCGAGGGCGAGGAGTTCTTCGCCAAGCGCGACGCCGCGCTGGCATCCGCCGGCGCGCCCGACGCGGAATTGGCTTCGCAGTCAGACTGAGAGCGTGTTTCCGCTCAACCTGCCGAATGCGCTGACCCTGCTGCGCATCCTGGCGGTGCCGGTCGTCGTCGTGGCGCTACTCGGCGAGACCCCCAACGGCGATGCCCTTGCCGCCGCCGTTTTTGCCGCCGCGGCCGCCACCGATGGCCTCGATGGCTACTTCGCCCGCTCACGCGGCGACATCACCACCTTCGGCAAGCTGATGGACCCGCTCGCCGACAAGCTGCTGATCATCGGTGCCCTCGTTTCGCTGGTCTCGCTGAACCGGCTCGAAGCCTGGGTGGCGATGGTGATCATCGCCCGCGAGATCGCGGTCACGATCCTCCGCACGATTGCTGCCGAGCGCGGCATCGTGATCGCCGCCAGCTGGCTCGGCAAGCTGAAGACGGTCCTGCAGATCGCCGCCGTGTTCGCCCTGATCATCGTCAACCCGGCGCCGCTCGGCGTCGACCTGCTCGTCTACGCCGCCCTGGTGGTGACGGTGCTCAGCGGCGCCGACTACTTCTTCGGCCTGCGTCGGCGGATCGAGCAGCAGCAGAAAGAACGCGCCGGGGCGATCCCGGGCTGAGGCCGCTCAGCTGGGCGGGGCCTCGAGCCACTCGCGCATGGTGCGGTGGCGCGCCTGGTACTGGCCGCTCCGCAGCTCCTCGCGCAGCTCGCCGAGGGTGCCATAGCGCTCCGCCACCACGTTGTGGCGGTGGATCGTCTCGAGGTTCTCCTGGCGGGCCATCACAAAGGCCTCGTCGGGGAGGTCGGGGTATCCCTCGACGACCTGGCGGATCATCTCCCGCACGCAGTCCTCGACGAAGCGCGGGCGCCGGTGCGCGCGCTCGACCACCGCGGCCTCGTCGCTGCGCTTGAGCAGCTCGAAGATCTCGCTCGCCATCGCCGCCTCCA